>Ga0209013_10005478_pt1 | contig 10924 bp, 5 predicted proteins | sample Cruoilmetagenom2_FD_187291 | JGI IMG/M metagenome (GOLD analysis project Ga0209013, IMG submission 187291) | Oil polluted marine microbial communities from Coal Oil Point, Santa Barbara, California, USA - Sample 2 (SPAdes) (version 2) | ecosystem: Environmental > Aquatic > Marine > Oil seeps ...
AGAATAGCTTTGATCGAGATTTACCGGCTCTCAGAAAAGATATTGAAGAAGCATTGAATTTACTGGAGCAGCAAACCTATATTCAGCGTAATGGTGAAGTCTACGAATACCTTACTGATGAAGAAAAGGACATTGAGGAGGAAATCAAGCACACGGATATTGATTCCAGTGAAGTGTTGAAAGATTTGGGAGATGTCCTCTTCTCAGGTGTCATTCGGGACCCTAAAATCCGATATGATGAAACCAAACAGGATTATCGATTTACCAAAAAAATTGATGATCGGATTACTGGGAAAGAATACGAATTGGCAATCCACTTCGTAACTCCATTTAGTGAAAATGTAGAAAACATTGAAATTCTACAAGGACATTCCTATGGAAGACCTGAGTTGATGGTTGTTTTCCCGCCAGATGCTCGGCTGGTTCAAGACCTGACCCTCTATAAGAGAACCGAAAAATATATCCGTCTTAATCGATCTTCAAAACAAAATGAGGTTGTATTGACGATCTTGGACAGCAAAGGACGACAAAACACGGAACGTTTCAAACAGATCCAAGATCGGGTTAATGAACTTATCGGTCGGGCTAGATTCTTTGTTGACGGAAATGAAATCGAGGTTTCGGGAGAAGATCCAAAATCACGGATCATCAAAGGATTCAATGAACTGGTCGTTAGAACCTATCCTCACCTGAACATGCTGCGTGGTTTCAACTACAGCGAAAATGATATCAAACGGCATATTGAATATTATAAGACTGCAGGTATTGATACCGACCTTACCGAAGCAGAACAAGAGGTTTTGGCTTTCGTCCAGAGCAATAAACGAGTTGGAACTCGCTCTACGATGAAAAGTCTGGAAGATAATTTTACCAAAAAGCCTTATGGATGGTATTTGGCTGCCATTCAGTGCATCGTGGCAATTTTGTCTGGACGTGGGAAGATCGAGGTTAAATCCGATGCAAATATCCTTGAAGGGGATGACCTGGAACGTGCGCTCAAGAATACACACGGATTTGGTAACATCATTATTGAACCCCAGGCAGAATATACCTCCTCGCAAATGCGCCGCCTCAAGGATTTCTACAGCAGTTTCTTTGATAAACCAGCAAGTGCTAATGAGGCCAGAGCGTTAGGCAATGAAACCCGCGATGCCTTCAGAGATTTCCTGGGCGACCTGAAAGCGTTGGCTGCCCAAAAACCCCAGTATCCATTCCTCTCTGCTCTTGATGATCCCATCAAGACGATCAACGAGATCATTAGCAAGGATTACACCTATTTCTTGGAAGAACTACCCAAGCTTGAAGATGCTTTTTTGGATATGAAAGAAGTTATGCTTGATCCGATCCGGCGTTTCATGAGTGGAGCCAATAAAAACATCTACGATGAAGCTAGCCGGTTCTTGCTAGAACAAAAGGCCAATTTTGCAGCCATTGGCGATGGCAAGCCCGACCAGCTTCGAATAATCTTATCTGCCCCAGACTGCTTCAAAGGGGACCAGATGAGAAAGGCCAAGAACCTCATGGATAGCTTGAAGGTAGAGGTGAAACAGCAGCTCAGAGTTGAAAAAGAAAATGCCTTGGAACGAGTTAATGAACTGCATCTTCGTTTGCAGGCCATGAACGAATATAGCGATCTAACTGATGAGCAGAAACAAGAGATCGACGAATCTTTTGAAGGTATTGAATACCAGCTCCGGGAGCAAACATTGATCCCTGTTGTTCGAGATGGAGTAGGTCGTTATGAAACTATTAAATACAACCGGTTGCTGACAAATGTAACAAATTGGACGCAAGATGATGACGAGGAAATCGTCGAATATGTTTCCCAAAGTGAGTTGGATGTGAAATTTGGCAAGCCCCATCTTTTAAATGAGGAAGATGTGGCGGGCTATTTAGATGCCCTCAAAAAAGCGATGTTGAAAGCCATCCAAGCCAACAAACGGATTCGGCTTTAGGTGGGACGAGGATACAGATAAAGAATGGATACAAGCGCGCTGAAGAAGTTTGCCCAGGATGCCCGGCGGCAGTTATTAGAACAAGTCGCTGCCCGGATGGAGCAGGTATTAAGCGCTGACACCGTGGAGATCCGCGAGAAAGAAAAAGCGGTCAAGGAACTACGAGAGCAGATCCGGAGTTCTTCTAAAGGTGCCGTGATCGACCAGGTCGCTTACACCTGGTTCAATCGCTTCTGCGCCCTGCGCTACATGGATATCAACCACTACACTCGCATGGGGATCGTCTCACCAGTGGAGGACTTCACCCAGCCGGAGATCCTCCAGGAAGCCAAGCTGGGGGTGATCGATGACTCCTTCAAGGTTGACAAACAGCGGGTATTTGCCTTGCTCAACGGTCAATTGCCTTCCTCCAACCCGCAGCAAGAGGCTTACCGTTTGCTGTTAGTGGGGGCTTGCAATGCCTACCATGCGCAAATGCCGTTCCTCTTCCCCAAGATTGAAGACTACACCGAACTGCTCATGCCAGATGACCTGCTCTCTGAGAACTCGATTCTTCACGCAGTGCGAACAGCACTGGATGAAGACGCTTGCCATGATGTGGAAGTGATAGGCTGGCTGTACCAGTACTACATCTCCGAGCGCAAGGATGAGGTCTTTGCCGCTCTCAAGAAAAATAAGAAGATCGAAGCGGAGGACATCCCGGCCGCCACGCAGTTGTTCACTCCGCACTGGATCGTGCGCTACCTGGTGGAGAATTCATTGGGGCGCTTGTGGATGCTCAACCATCCACAGTCCAAACTTGTCGAGCAGATGGACTACTACATCAAACCCGAAGAACCGGAAAGCGAATTCCTGGAGATCAACTCGCCAGAAGAGATCAAGGTCTGCGACCCTGCCTGTGGCTCCGGGCACATGCTGACTTATGCCTTCGACCTGCTGTATGTCATCTACGAAGAGCAGGGCTATGACCCGGTGCAAATCCCCAGCCTGATCTTGCAGCACAACCTGTATGGGATCGAGATCGACCAACGAGCCGGTGACCTGGCAGCTTTTGCCCTCATGATAAAAGCCAGGGAGAAAGACCGACGCTTCTTCCGTCGAAAAATGGAACCAAACATTTGTGTGCTTGAGAACATAACTTTCAGCCCAGACGAACTGGACGCCTACAGGAAGAAGGTCGGGCACAACTTGTTCACCCAGGATCTATGGTTTCTACTGGGACAGTTCGAGCAGGCGGACAACTTCGGCTCATTGATCCGACCACAGGTGCAGTACCCAGAGCAGATGCTGGAGCGGCTGGAAGAGTTGGGGGCGTTCGATGATTTACTGCTGTACTCGACCAACCAGAAGGTCAAGCGGGCCCTCAAGCAGGCGGAGTATCTATTTCCCCGTTACCATGTTGTTGTGGCGAATCCGCCATATATGGGTGGAAAGGGGATGAATGCTGAGTTAAAGAGCTTTGCACAAGATCAGTATCCTGATAGCAAATCTGATCTATTTTCTATGTTTATTACGAGAAATTTAGAATTGGTCTTTAAACTTGGCATTGTGGCAATGATTACTAGGCATACTTGGATGTTTAAAACAACCTATGAAAATTTTAGAAATAAATTAATAACAAATAGCAATATTGTTTCAATGGCTCATCTAGGGCCAAGGGCATTTGACACGATAAGCGGAGAGGTAGTTTCTACAACGGCTTTCACTTTACAGGAAAATTTAAAAGGCAAAGGTGTATTTTTCCGTCTATTAGATGGCGAGAGCGAAATTGAGAAAAGAGAACTGTTCTTGAAGAATATACCAAAAATTAAAAAAGAAAAACATGAATATATATACTTTGCAACATCATCTGACTTTATTAACATTCCAGAGAAAACAATATCTTATTGGATTAGTGAAAGGGTTATTCAAGTATTTAAGGATGGAATACCACTAGGGCGACTCTATTCTCCCAAAAAAGGTCTCACCACAGGTAACAATGACAAGTTTATTCGGCTTTGGTTTGAGACAAATACTCGAGATTTTTCATTGTTTAATGGCAATAAATGGTTCCCGATGACAAAAGGTGGAATGTTCCGAAAATGGTATGGGAATAATGACTATATAATTTTCTGGAAAGATAAAGGAAAAGCACTAAAAGATTTCTCTGGTTCTGTAATAAGGAATGAAAAATATTACTTAAGAATGGGTGGGAGTTGGAATGATGCAGCGACAAAAGCATTCAATCTCCGATATATACCTGAGGGTTTCATTAATAATGCGGTTGGTCCAATGATATATTCAAAAGAAATTGATTTTGTATTGGCTTTAATGAATTCAAAGATATCAACTTATATACTTAGAATTCTTTCGCCCACAATGAAATTTGAAGTTGGTTTAGTATCTTTGTTTCCAGTAATCAAGCTCTCGGCAAAGACTGATGAAACTAGGAAAGCATTAAGAATTGTTAAAAATGATTGGGATTCTTTTGAAACTTCTTGGGACTTTCAAAAAAATCCCTTGATAACTAGCATTCACAAAAATAAATCGTTACCAGATACGGTCTTTTCATGGAGAGATCATTGGAAAATACAAACACAGGAATTATGTCAACTAGAAGTAGATAATAACCTAGCTATTATAGAAGCTTATAATCTTCAGAATGAACTTTCTCCAGATGTTTCGATTTCCGAGATTACATTAACTAGTAATCCCTACTATCGATACACAGATAGTAGTCGAAAAAAATACACCGTTGAAGAACGGGAAGCCATGCTACTGGAAGACACGATGAAGGAGTTCATCAGCTATGGGGTGGGCTGCATGTTTGGGCGTTATTCGCTTGATAAACCCGGTTTGATCCTGGCCAACGCTGGGGAAATTCTGGAAAACTATCTCAGGCAAGTCCCAGAACCAATCTTTATACCGGATGAAGATAACGTCATCCCACTGCTGGAAGGGGAATGGTTTGAGGATGATATAGCCGAGCGCTTCAAGGATTTCTTGAAGGTCACTTTCGGAACAGAGAACTACGAAGAGAACCTGGCTTTCCTGGAAGGTGCGATCGGCAAAGATATCCGCAGCTACTTAGTTAAGGATTTCTACAACAATCATGTCAAGATGTACAAGAAACGCCCGATCTACTGGCTGTTCTCCAGCCCCAAGGGGAGTTTCAACGCCCTGATCTACATGCACCGCTACCGCCCGGATACGATCTCGGTGATCCTGAATGATTATTTGCTGCAGTACCGGGAAAAATTGGCAGCCCACAAAGCGCTTTTGGAAACCCGCAGCATCAGCGCCAGCACCAGCCAGGGTGAGAAGACCAAAGCACTCAAAGAGATCGACAAAATCAACAAGATCTTGTCAGAACTTAAAGAATATGAAGATGAGATACTCTACCACCTCGCCACCCAGCAGATCGAGATCGACCTGGATGACGGGGTGAAGGTTAACTACAACAAATTTGGGAAGGCTTTGAAGAAGGTCAGAGGGTTGAGCCAATAAGGTTAGGATGATAAAGTGAGACAAGGATTAAAGGTTTTTGGGGAATTGTTGGTCACATTACTGTTCATTTTTGGTTTAGTGTTTGGCATTAGTGTATTATTTCATCCGGAGTGGTTAGGAATTCCAAATTGGCCGATAAGGTTATCTAGTCAGATTGTCGCAGCTGCTGGATATACATTAATCCCAGGCTTCCTTTTATGGCTAATGACAAAGCTTATAGTTTCGAAGAATATCACCGAGCTGATTTATTTTTATTTCGGAAGAAAATATAAAAACATAGAATCCACTGTTAATAAATTTACAATTTTACAAATTGATAAAGAGAAGAATAGCCGAAGGTATATTCCAGCTGTTTTTATTGAGACAATTGATGTCAAGGAAAGATTGCGGTATTTTACTGAGCCTTTTAAGTTTTATCCGAAGGTAGTTGACATAGCGAAAAGGGATATTGGTAAATCCTTATTCATTACAACACTACATCAAATACACTATCCTATAGATGAAATTTATTTTCCAAAGCTAGGTAATAAAAATAATCTAAATTTAAAATGTGAATTGGCATGTGAAGCACTGGATGAGTACTCCGATATGGTAAATATTGTGGGTGAAAAAGCAGGGAGGCTAAAAGAAGAACATCTTGAAAGAATACCTAATGACAAAAAACATATCTACACCTATCATTACGTAAATCTTGAATTTTTTAGTTCTTATGAGAGAGTGAAAGAAGAAGCAAAAAAGAATTTTAAATTACTTTCAGATAACGTAGCTTTGATAACTGGTAGAGCAGGACATGGAAAAACAAATTTAATTTGTAACTTCACTGAAAATTTCCTCTTAAAAAAAGGGAAATTGTGCTTATACTTCACTGGTCGTGATTTCAATCAAATGGAGGAAAATGAGACTATTGAAGAAGCAATTTCTCGTATAGTTTTCTCAGAAACAGATTTCAAATTTTCGGACATTTTGAATCTGACTCGTCTAGATAACAATCATGATTTCTTGTTTATTGTCATCGATGGGTTAAACGAACACACAAACCTTATTCAGTTTGCTTTATCTTTGGAACAATTGATTCAAAGATGCAATGACAAAAATGTCATGATTATTTTAACTTGTCGATCAGAGTATTATGAAGAACGCTTTGGAAAATTAAGTAAACTTAGTAATTTATCTATTCTTCCTATGGAGGGATTTGGGATTGAACTGTCAGAAACCCATCAGGATTATCTTATTGAACAATATTTTCAGCACTTCAAAATTCCATTGGATCTTGGTAGTATATCAGGACATGTGATAGAAGTATTCAGTGAAGATAAATTAATGTTGCGTTTTTTCTGTGAGGCATATGAGGGAGTAGACAACCTGCCTGCAATTCATGATATTTACCGGTTTGCAGTTTTTGAAAATTATCTTAAGAAGAAAGCTGAAGCAATTGAAGGACTCTTTGAATCTCTAACTGAAATTATCCGATACATGGTATCTAATTCCAGGTTTTCAAATATTCATTTACAGGATCTTTCTGAAGAAACCCAAGCGGTCATCGAGAATGCTATCTACGAGAATGTTATTGTTCGAAAAGATCTCGTAAAAGTACCGGGGATCGCTCTAGGAAACCAGGAGGTTGTCAATTTCGTTTATGATGAATTTCGGGAATATTTATTGGCATCCCATTTAGTTATTGATTGGCATCATGATAATTTATTAGCACGCACTGAAATAGAAAGATTAGTTCAAGCAACTTTCCCAATTGCTGAAGGTCTGCAAAGATATTTATGCTCATGGTCTATTGAGAATCAAGATAATAATCTATTAGACTTATTATCTCAATTTGATTTATTTGAAAGTGTATTTATTGAAATTATATTCCAAGTTCCAGATGAATTAATTACGGGGACGTTTTTAGAAATACTAAGAAATTTTTTTTGGCAAAGTAACATAAATGCCAGGAAAATAATCATTGCCCTGATCTATAGATGTAATCCTGAGTTTTTTCCGAATCTAAATATTGGGTTTCTATTCGAACAAATTTCAATTATGAATGGAGATCAATATCTTGATTTAATCCAAACAGGACTTGTACCAATACTTAGCTTTGAGACAACGCCCATGAATTCAATTTGTAATGCTTTTATTATAGCATTTCAGAACAACAGAATTAATGATGAGAGCAGAAGTAATATTCTCCGACTTTTTTTAAGTTTGAGCGGAATTGAAGATACTAAATGGCTAGATAGATATGATGATCTTGACAGGTATCCAGCAATGAAAACGATTGAACTAATAAAGGGATATTACTCGAATAAAGAATTTATCTCAATTTTAAAAGAATGCCAATCAACGATACAGGTTGAATCAGTAAAAGAAGCAATCGGAAATTTACTTGATCAATATGGTGGCTAGAAATGAAATTTATTTCACTTCCAGATGATAAATTTGTATTCAGGATGAATAAAAAATATTCAAAGAAGCAGTTTCTTAAAAAGTGTGATGTTAATAAAGGAACATTTGGAGAAATTTTTGCGCTTGAGATCTATAACAAAATGTTTGAAGACGCAATAGATGTTATAGCTGAATATAAGAAATATTATTCAGATGAGTATGACTCCATTCAGGAATTTCTATTTTGGCGATACTGCATACCATTTGAAACATTGGATGAAATTTTTAGTGAAAGTGGGAGGTCTAGCTATATCGGTATTTTCAGTGATTATTCCTTGCATTTGGAAGAAGAGAATGAATTTTCAAGGGCATTCAAAGATTTATTTGAAAAATTGGGAAAGCGATAATGAAGATTAAGACTGATTTTATAACAAATAGTTCGTCTACATCCTTCATATTGATTGCAAATGATGGTATTTCAAAAGATGATTTTCTTGGTTTACTTGGTGTAGGCAAGAAATCACCATTAATACCAATATTTGTGGGATTATATGATCGCGTTGTTGAATATATGGAAGTTTTAGATGGTTTTAATCTCGAACTTAAAACAAGAGAGTCACCTGAGAGTGTTGCAAATAAACTTAGAGAAGCACTAAAGAGTAATAAGAAAGTCTATTCTGGTAGATTTAGCAGCGATGCTCCGACTTTAGAAAGCTTTTTCTGTACTGAGAGTTTTGAAGCTGAAAATGAAGAGATATATTTTAATTATCTGGAAAATTACTGGTGAAAGACAGAATAATTGTTAACAAATACCCTGATCAACAGTATTCTACACTCTTCAACCAAATGAGTGGTATGTTCTTACGTATTGAGGATGATGGAATTCCAGAACCTTTCTGGTGCTCTTATGGTCCAGAATTGATGGATATTTCTATAACGAATTGGTGTGATCTTGGATGTGATTTTTGCTACAAAATGTCCAATAATTCAGGTACCCATATGAGTATAGAAAATTACGAAATGCTCCTAGAACAAGCTGGTGAAATGAAGGTCTCCCAAATTGCTTTAGGTGGAGGAAATCCCAATCAACACCCAGATTTTTGCGAAATATTACGATTAACTAGAGAAAAATATAATATTGTTCCGTCTTATACAACCAATGGTAGAGGAGTTACAAACGAAATACTCAAATCCACCAAAATGTATTGTGGAGCAGTTGCAGTTAGTGCTTACGAGCCTTATGAAGAGATGATAGAAACGATATCAACACTAGTAAAACATAAAATTAAGACAAATTTACATTTCTTGCTAACTAATAAATCTGTCGATGTAGCAATCTCTTGGTTGGAATCCTTACCAGAGTTCTTATATTTTGTGAACGCAATCATATTTCTCAATTACAAGCCAGCAGGACGTTTACAATCAGAAGATCTATTAGCTAATAAACATCCGGATATTGAACGTTTCTTTAGTTTGGTAAACCAACAGAACAAACTGAAAATCGGTTTTGATAGTTGTTCAATTTCAGGCATAGCCAGAAGTCTCGATGTAAATCCAGCTTTTGTTGAAAGTTGTGAAGCTGCAAGATTCTCAATGTATATTTCTGAAGATATGATGATGTATCCCTGTTCTTTTGCGATCGAAAAATTTGAAGGGATCAACTTATTGGAAAATAAAATTCAAGAGTCTTGGCAATACGGAACATCATTTCAAGAAATTCGAAAAAAAATGGGTCAAAATCCCTGTCCTCTATGCAATGTAAAAGAAATGTGCTCTGGCGGATGTCCGATATATCCCGAGATTAACTTTTGCATGGGATTACAATGAATAAAATCTCATCTGTTCTCAATAAATTATTCCAAAGACACCGAATCGTATTCTGGTACGACTCCAAGAAAGAACTACGCCAGGAGTATGAAGCGCTGACTATTCCTGGGGTTGAGAAGATCGAATTGGACAATAACGAATATGGCGTTAAATACCATATCTTGAGAGAAGAACCCAAGGGTAAATTCCTGCTCTATCACGAAGGTCCACAACCGGATGACCTGGATAATTGGCTGCTGGATGTACAGCTTGCACACGGCATCTTCAGCGCCGACCAGGTCTCACTTTGGATGACAGAACTTGGTTTGCGCCAGGAATTTTTCCCACTGGTTCAGGAACATGCCGAGTTTTTCAAGGCAGTATCCAGAAGAGAGAAACTTAAGACTCAACTTACCCAGGAAGACAGCCATAACGCTGTTCGCACCAAGATGCTGGCTGTGTGCGCCAATTCTGACACTGAAGTCCGTATAGAAAGCATCCTGGAAGTACTGCTCTCTGAATTGGCCAACGATCGTGATGACAAGATCAGCCTGATCGAACGCTGTGGACTGGATACATTCCTCTGGCAGCGCATGGAAGTTCACTTTGGCTACAGTTCGGAAACGCCTGGTATTCGAGATTTTGTTTTCGATCTATTCAAAGCCTGCTATGCCCTCAGCTTGGAAGAAGAAGCCGCCCTCACCCAAGATGCGCTGGTCTTTCTCAAGCGCTGGAAGGATAGCATCCGTCACCATGCAGCCTTTGAGAAACTGTCTGAAGACTACGCCAGATACCCAGCTCTGGAACGAGATCTACAAGAACGAGACCTCAGGGCTTTGATTGACATCGACTACTTTAAACTCATTGATTTAAAGATCCTCAACGACTTGGTTCATCAGGTTGTAGAACGCACAATTTCCGCTGGAGAATGCGCCAAGATCATTTGGAATCGACGCACTACCCATTGGTTTAATGAATTTAGCCATATCTATGAGGCTATATATTTTGGGTCTCAGTTCATTGCTGAACTTGATAAAGTCGATCTACGTATGAAATCCCTGGTCGATGGTGTCCAAAAATATCAAAACACCTGGTATTTACTGGATCAGTATTACCGCAAATTCATCTATCATGTGCGGGCTTCAAAACAAAGCACATTATTACAAGCCTTGATTGAGCAAATCGAAAATCTCTATTCGAACAATTACCTCCTGACAGTAAATGATAATTGGCAGAAAATTATTGATGAGACCATGACTTGGGATGCATCCCCTATCCTAAGGCAAGACGAGTTTTTC
>Ga0209013_10005479_pt1 | contig 10924 bp, 6 predicted proteins | sample Cruoilmetagenom2_FD_187291 | JGI IMG/M metagenome (GOLD analysis project Ga0209013, IMG submission 187291) | Oil polluted marine microbial communities from Coal Oil Point, Santa Barbara, California, USA - Sample 2 (SPAdes) (version 2) | ecosystem: Environmental > Aquatic > Marine > Oil seeps ...
CCTCGCAGAGGCCGCGGAAATGGAGGCCGAGGGCGACCAGCGACTTGCCCGATCCGGTGGGCGTATCGAGCACCACGTGGTGGTCGGCCATCAACTCGAGCAGGGCTTCCTCCTGTGCGGGGTAGAGCTCGAAGCCGGTTTCCGCCGCCCACCCGAGGAAGAGGTCGAAAATCTGATCGGGGTCGGTGACACCTCCGTCAGGGACCCGCGAACCCAAATTGGCGATCGTCTCGGCCATGTGCTAGGACATCATCCCCGCGAGACGGGTTCCGGCGATCTGCCGCGCTTGGGAGATGATGGTGTCAATGAGCTCACGCACCGGTGGGACATCGCGAACCAACCCAACCGATTGGCCGGCGGTCATCAGACCGACATCGGTGTCGCCGTCCTTGAGCACTCGGAGACCGTTCTTGCCGCTCACGAGCGGCGCCAGCTCGGCGATGCCGGCCCCCTGCCCCTCCAGCGCGACGACCTTCTCGGCGATCTCGTTGCGGAGGACCCTCTCGGTGTTTCGGAGCGAGCGCATGACATACATGGTGTCGGTTTCTGAGGCATCGACATACCACTGTTTGACCTTTTCGTGGGCTGGTGCCTCCTGGGTGGCGACAAAACGGGTACCCATGTTCATGGCTTCGGCGCCCAGGGCCAGCGCGGCGACCAGCCCGCGGGCATCGGCGAAACCTCCCGAGGCGATCACCGGGATGTTGATCGCGTCGACCGTTGCCGGGATCAGCACGAGCGAAGTGATGTCTTCTTCTCCGGGATGGCCGGCGCACTCGCAGCCGTCGATGCTGACATAGTCGCAGCCGATTGCCTCTGCCTTCTTGGCAAAGCGCACCGAGGTGCACTTGTGAACGACCTTTGCGCCACCCGCCTTGATGCGCTCCATGTAGGGCTCCGGGTTACGTCCGGCGGTCTCGACGATACCGATTCCCTCGTCGACGATGACTTCGATCAGGCTGCCGTAATCCTTCGGGATCAGGGTCGGCAGGAAGGTCAGGTTGACCCCGAACGGACGGTCGGTGAGGGCGCGAGTCCGGGCGATGGCGTCGGCCAACCCCTCTGCAGTTTCGAAGGTGAGGGCAGTCAGGACTCCGAGTCCTCCGGCTTCCGACACTGCCGCCACTAGTTCCGGCTGTGAGACCCACATCATCCCCCCCTGGATAATCGGATGCTCAATCCCAAAATCTTCGGTCACCCGGGTCTTGAATACCTGCGCCATGCTTCCTCCTCAGAGGGTCTAGTTGTCGCTCGAAGTAGAAGGTACCACGGAGGTGAGAGGCGGTTCGCAACTCAAAACTCAAAACTCACAACTCAAAACTAATTCAAGTAGTACTCCTGCAGCATGTCCAAAAGTACCGCCTCGCGGTCTTTCGGCTGAATCAAATCGTCCTCCTCGATCTGTGCCCGGAAACCGGCGATGATGCGGGGGTCGACCTTTTCCAGTACCTCCTCGGCCCTGGCGATGCCGCCCTGGCGGCGGAGATCCTGGGCGGTGCGCGACGAAAGGCCGTCGACATTCACGAACCAGGCCCGCTCGGCGCGGTCGGGCTCGATGCGCGCCCCCGTGAGATTGGCGCCGGTGAGGTTGACGTCGTTCATGCTCTTCACGACCGCAAAATCGGACCCAACCGCGGAGACAAGGGTGAAGTCGGCGTTGTCGAAGCTGGCGTCAAAAAACCTCGAGTCGAAGAGGTTCGCCTGGGCGAGTTCGGCTTCCGAAAAATCTGCGAATCGCAGATTCTCGAGACGGGTCAACGAAGCGTCGACCAGTACAGCTTTCTCGAAGTACACCTCTTCGCCGTGGATCCCGGTCAGGATTGCGCTCGAGAGAATGGCTTCGTTAAACACGGTTCGGGTGACCTCGGCATTGCTCAGATTCGCACGGGGCATTTCCGCGAGCCGGAAATCGGCGCCCTCGAGCTTGGCGTCTGAAAAATCTGCTGCCGTGAGCAGGGCCCCGACAAGGTTGACGAATCGGAGATCGAGCCCGGAGAAGTCTCGCTGCGAGAGGTTGACGGTGAGGAAGTGGGTCGTATTGCGAAGCGAATTGAACGTCGTGACGTTCTCGTTCTCGAGGAGGTTCATGGCGTAGTCCATGTGGTGGGCATAGAGCTTCGGCATGAAGTGGAAGGCGAGGTAATTGCTGATCTCTAGGGGTTGACCGTCCTTCATCGCCGTCGTCGCGGTGGCCAGTTCTCCCTCGAGGAATGCCGCGATCTCTTCGAGCTGGTTGTTGTGGAGGCTCCGTTTGAGGTGGGAGACTCGAAGCATTCCGTTGATCTCGTTGTAAGCCATCGACCCGACCACCGTCGCAGCGACGCCGATGACGAAGCCGAACACGATGCCTTCCCAACGCGTCAATCGTTCAATGAACTGCATTTCGGCCCCCTCGGTCTGATGGTATCAGTCTGACGACCGGCATGTTCCAGCCTGCTTTCGAATGAAATACGAAGAACTTAGTAATAAGTTTACGCTACCATATCCCCAGGAACCACAGAAAATGCAGGACCTCACCGGTCGCACCCTTGGCCACTACCGCATCGTCGAGAAGATCGGCGCTGGTGGGATGGGGGTGGTCTACCGGGCACATGACGAGCGGCTCGACCGGGATGTTGCCATCAAGGTCCTGCCGGAGGAGGTGGCTCAGGATGCTGATCGGCTTCGCCTGTTCGAGCGCGAGGCGAAGGCGTTGGCTGCATTCAACCATCCCAACATCGCGACGGTGCACGGGTTCGAACCCTTCCAGATTGGAGAGTCGGCCGGGGCTGTCCACATCCTCGTGATGGAGCTGCTCGAGGGCGAGTCCCTTCGGGAGCTGATATCCAAAGGCAACATTACGACGGGCAAGGCGGTGGAGTATGCCCAGTCCATCGCCGATGGCCTGGCGGCTGCGCACGACAAAGGGATCATCCACCGCGATCTCAAGCCTGAAAACGTCTTCCTCACTAGAGATGGACGCATCAAGATCCTCGACTTCGGCCTCGCAAAGCTCAAACTGCCCGAGGCGGGCCTCTCGACCGAGACGCCGACCGCGACCCTCGACACCGCACCCGGAGGTCTGCTCGGTACCATCCCCTACATGGCGCCCGAGCAGGTGCAGGGGCAGCCCGCCGACCACCGCTCGGACATCTTCGCCCTCGGTGTCGTTCTCTACGAAATGCTGACCGGACAGAGACCGTTCGGCGGTTCGACGAGCGTCGAGACCGCGGCGGCGATTCTCAAAGAGGATCCCGAGCCGATGTCCTCAGTAGCGCCAGGAGTTCCACCCACACTCGCCAGCGTGGTCTCCAGGTGCCTCGAGAAACGCCCCGAGGACCGCTTCAACTCGGCGCACGATCTGGCACTCACGCTCGGAGCGATCGACACTGCAACGTCCGTCCCGCCGGTCGGTGAAAATTCGATCATTGCGAGACGTTGGCCTCATATTCTCGCTGTGGTTATCGCTGCGGTCATCGGACTCCTGGTGATATTGCCCCCCGAGGCTCTGTTCGAACGCCGAGCAGACAAACCAACAGAAGACCCGCTATCACGAATAGTCGTCCTGCCGTTCGAAAACCTCGGGCCTGCCGAAGACGCCTATTTCGCCGAAGGCATGACCGAGGAAATCACCGCCCGATTGGCGTCTGTGAGCGGTATCCAGGTGATCTCCAGAACCAGCGCAAGACAATATGAGCATACCGATAAGTCAGTCCCGGAGATCGGTAGAGAACTCCGCGTCGGATACGTGCTTGAAGGCACTGTCCGGTGGGCCCGTACGGAAGGGGGCGCGAGCCAGATCCGGATTACGCCACAGCTGATTCGCGCAGATGACGACACACATTTGTGGGCTGAAACTTATGATCGGGTGCTGGAAGAGGTCTTCGATATCCAGTCGGAGATCGCCCAAAAGGTCACCCATGAACTCGGAATTACTCTCGGTGGGGGAGAGAAGGGTCCGGTCGATCGGAGGCCCACCGACAACCTCGATGCGTACCAGGCCTACCTGCGCGGTCTTTACTGGGAGAACCGACCCCACTTCACCTACGAGAATTGGGAGCGGAGGATGCGGGCATTCCAGCGGGCGGTAGAGCTCGACCCCGATTTCGCTCTTGCCCACGCCAAGCTCGCACACGGGCACGCGCTGGCGCGGTACTTCCGCCACGACCTCACGCCGGAGCGGCTCGAGGCCGCTGAAACTGCAGCCCAGGTGGCGCTCGAACTGGCGCCCGGTGACCCCCGCGTCCACCTCGACCTCGGGTACTACAGGTTGTGGGGGCATCGTGACATCGAGGGGGCGCTGGCAGAGTTCGAGCGCGCCGGTGGCGAGCTTGCAGGCGGCGCCGACGTCCTCGGGGCGATGGGTGACCTCTACTACGTCCAGGGCCGGTGGAGAAATGCTCTCGATGCGTATCAGCGCGGATTCGAAATCAGCCCGCGCGACGCGAATCTCATCTCCAACGCCGCGTGGGTGCTGAATACCCTGCGCCGGTATCCGGAGGCCATCTCCGCGAGCGATCAGGCCATCAATCTCGCACCCGACGCCTTCTGGCCCTATCTCTACAAGGCCCTCTCGCTTTGGGGGTGGAAAGGCGAGGCACGCGAAACGCGGGCTGTCTTCGAAGCCCTAGCGGCCACAGCCGGCGGATGGGAACGGTGGGGCTGGTACTGGCAGGAGATGTACGAAGGTCGATATCACGAGGCTCTCGGACGACTCGAGTCGACGACTGACGGGTGGATTCGAATCAAAATGTTCGCCCGCCCCAACGCTCTGCTGGCGGCGTATGGGTTCGAGAAGCTCGGCGACGACGAGGCGGCGGCAGCAGCCTTCGAAATCGCGAGAGAGCTCCTCGAGGTCGACGTCGCAAAATCACCGGAAGACCCCCGGCTTCACAGCTCTCTCGGCATAGTGTACGCAAAGCAAGGGCGGCACGAAGAGGCGGTTCGAGAGGGCAAGCTGGCGTGCGATCTTCTTCCGCGATTGAAGGACGGTTATTATTACCTGCCCTACGTCATCGACCTCGCCCACATCTACACGATCCTCGGAGAAAACGAAGCGGCACTCGAGCGACTCGAGTATCTGCTCAGCAACCCCTCGTGGCTCTCGTCACCATTCCTCAGGATGGACCCGCGTTGGGATCCGCTGACGGACGACCCACGCTTTGAAGCGCTGCTCGAGAAGTACGAGGTCGAGCAGTGATCGGCACTACCCTCGGCCACTACCGCATCGTCGAGCAGATCGGCGCCGGCGGGATGGGTGTGGTGTATCGGGCGCGTGACGAACGCCTCGATCGGGACGTTGCGATCAAGGTTCTGCCGGAGGAGGTGGCGGGCAATGCGGATCGTCTGCGGCGTTTCGAACGCGAGGCGAAGGCAGTCGCGGCGCTTTCGCATCCAAACATCCTCGAGATCTTCGACTTCGACACCGAGGGCGATGTCACATACGCGGTGACCGAGCTCCTCGAAGGGCAGAGCCTTCGTCAGCACATCACCCGGATGTTGAGCGACTGGCGGTCCGCGGTGACGATCTGTGCCGCGATTGCCGATGGGTTGGCGGCCGCGCACAAAGGGGAGATCATCCACCGGGACCTGAAGCCCGAGAATGTCTTCCTCACCGTCGACGATCAGGTCAAGATCCTCGATTTCGGGCTCGCCAAGGTCCGTCATCCCGAAGCCGCCGAAAGCGGGAGGAGCGAAGCCCCGACCGGTAGCATGGCCACCATCGCCGGCCATGTCATGGGCTCCGTCGGCTACATGTCACCCGAACAGGTGCGAGGCGAGCCCGTGGACCATCGCACGGACATCTTTGCGCTGGGGTGTCTTCTCCATGAGCTCCTCTGCGGCGAGCGCGCCTTCCGCGGCAACAGCGCAGCGGAGGTGACCGCGGCGATTCTCAGCCGGCAACCCACGCCGCTGCGCCAGATTGGCTGCGATGTGCCCGTAGATGTGCAGCCGATCGTGGATCGCTGCCTCGAGAAATCGCCGGCGAAGCGATTCCAGAATGCCAGCGATCTTTCGTTCGCGCTGCGGTCGCTGATCACAGGCAGCGGGTCCGGGGACCTGTCGCCCGCGCCCGGGCGCCTCCGCAGATGGCGGTGGGTAGCTGCGGCAGCAGGGATTGTGATCGCGGTTGTGGCCGGTGCGGTAATGCTGCTCGGCGACCGCACGGCGGAAGCACCAGCCGAGACCTCCACCGATCTGAACCCGATTCTGATCGCCGCGGCAGCCTTCGAGAATCGTACCGGGAAACCCGAACTCGACAACCTCGGGCTGGTGGCGGCCGACTGGCTCACCAACGTCCTCGCTCGGATCGACGCCATCGATGTGGTCCCGATCGGTCTGGGAGTCGAGGCGAGAGCCGACGCAACCTCACCTCAGGAGGTTGCCGACGCAACTGGCGCGGACGTCGTCGTGACCGGCGCCTACTATCTGGAGGGCGATTCCCTGCGCTTCCAGGCCAACCTCACCGATGCGACTCGCGGTTCGTTGCTGCGCTCCCTCGATCCTTCGGCGGGGCCGGTCGATCAGCCCATGGCCGCCATCGAGTCAATGGCCAGTGAGGTGGCGGGGGCCGTGGCCAGCCTGTTTGCAGGCTGGGATACCTATTTCGATCAGAAAATCCGGCCTCCCGGTTTCGACGCTTACCGGGAGTACATCGCTGGCATGGAGTTCTTTTTCGTCGACAACCAGAGGGCTCTCGAGCACTTCCGACGCGCCACAGAACTCGATTCCGACTTCGTGGCGTCGCAGTTGATGACGCTGTCCATACTGAGGGCATCGGCCAGATTCTCCGATGCCCAGGCGATTGTCGATCGTCTCTCGGATCAGCGTCAACGCCTCAACCCGATGGAGCGATTCTCGCTCGAGTACCACATCGCAAAGCTCGACGGCGACAACCAACGAGCAGTTCTGCAGATGCGCCGCTGCGAAGAGCTGGCACCGCGGAGCGCGTTCATCAAGTTCGTGCTGGCGCATAACCTGCGGGCCTGCGCACGCCCGCAAGAGGCCCTCGAGGTTATCTCGGCGATCAGTGACCCGGGGCTGTGGTCGGGGACAGGAGCGTGTTCCCTTCCATTCACTGTGTTAACGGACACTCAACACGTGCTCGGGTTCTACGATGGCGAGCTGGAGTCCGCCCGACAGGGTGTCGAGGCCTGCGGTAATCAGGTGTGGTTCCAGCGCTGTAGGGCGCGTGCGCTGATCGGCAAGGGAGAGATCAATCTCGCGGAAGAGGCCCTTGACGAAGGGCTGAGGGCGCCCGACGCACGTCGCTTGAGCCTATTGCTCTTTTTGGACATCGCCCGCGAACTCGATGCCCACGGCCACCCAGCACATGCTCTGAGCGTTGCCGAGCGTGGCGTGGCCCGCGTTCAGGATCATCTGAGTATGGATGAAGCTTCGGAGTGGCAACGCCTGTGGTACGTGCAGTTGCTCACGATGCTCGGTCGAATGGACGAAGCCCTCGAGATCATGCTCGCATTGAATGAGGAGATCCCCGACGACGACGATGTCCTCGGGTGGCTCGGGATCGTCGCGGCGGAGCATGGGGACAAGGAAGCTGCAGAGCGCTTCTCGACGATGCTGCGTGATCTTGACCATCCCTACCTCCTTGGGTGGGACAGCTTCTACAGGGCCGGCATTGCCGCCCACCTCGGGCGAAGCGACGAAGCGATGGATCTATTGAGGGAGGCCTTCTCGCGGGGGTATGAGTGGAAAATCGGTTTGCACGCCAGCCTCGAACTCAAACCCCTGCGCGGCCACCCGGAGTTCGAGGCCATCCTCAACCCGGACGGATAGCCGCTACAATCGAAAGCGATATCGCCCGTCCGAAAGGCTTTGTGGTGCAGGCGTCTCGCCTGCACGATTCCACTGTTATCCAAGAAGTGCGGGCGGGACGCCCGCACCACAATCGTGCTTGGATCGTGCTTCTGGTTTCGGGGATCCGGCTTCGTCCGCCACTCAATCTGAGTGCCGGGCTGCGCCGTGATTGTTCCTCTCCGCCCGGCGGGCGGAGAGGAACAAAAAAACCGGGCCTGGCGGCCCGGAAAGATCAGGGATATAAAAATTGGTCGTGGGAAGCCGGAGCTTCCAGCGACTGCTAAATTTTGACCGCCGCCGTATGAGCCGCCCTCGCATGACGAGGGAGCCAGTGCGTCGACGGACCGCCAGAAACCCTATCGCGTTCGCTCGAGCAAATCAACCCCTGTCGGAGGCAGCAAGATGTGCTTCGATGTAGCGATAGTTCGGTGTGAGCTTGCCGCGGTGGACGATGACTGCGCCGAGAAGCTCAGGCGGCAGGACGAGTTCGCTGAATGGAACGTCGAAGTTCGCCCGGGCGAGGGTGGGCAGGAATGATCCGAGTGCGGAGGCGAACTCCTCCGAGGCCTCGCGCGGCAGCTCGGCGGGGAGGATGTCCACCGCCAGCACGACCGGTCCGGACCCGTCGACGCCCGAGCTGATCGTTTCCTCGATAGGGTCATAGACGTAGATCGGGTCTGAGGGCTCGGTGCACTTGAGGGTGCACTCGACCGCCCCTTCGACATCGCAACCGAGGTCGCCGATGACCCGCAGCTTTGGCGGGCTGTCACCAGACCACATGGTCCGAAGCTGTTCCTTGGTGACCAACCGCGGGTAGCGCTCGTCCCAGTAGTTGCAGTTCATGAGCACCGTCAACTTCGGCAGGAATTTCTCGAAGACCGAGTGGTAGCCCTCGGGATGACCGTAGTAGTCCTGGAGCTCGAAGGCGTGGCCGTCTTTGGTTTCGACCAGATCTTCCTCGCGGAATGTGGTCTGGTAGAGGCAGTGCGGCGAGGCGTCTTCGAAGGCGTTCTCGAGGTTTTTGGGTTTGACCTCACGGGTCGGCAGCTCGGAGAGGATCTCCCGCACGCCACTGGCGACGTTTCCGTAGCCTGCGATGCCGACCGTCAGTGGTGTCAACTCTTCCGGAAGACCCTCGGAGGCGATGTGCTCGCCGGCCTTGCGGATCGCAACCTTCGCATCGTGCAGGCTCTCGTATTCGTGCGCCTGCTCGATCGAAGCCAGCGGCGTCGGAAAGCCCTCGCACCTGAGGCGCTGGCCGAGGGCCCACAGGCTGTCGATCATGCCGGCGAGGCCGGCGAAGCGGCCGAAGAAAATGAGCCGTTTTCCGGTCTCGTCGCAGATCTTCTCGTAGTCGATGAGGGTGCAGCCGAGCTCGAGCATTTTGGCCAGCATCGGCATGTTGTATGGCTGGCCCTTGATGACGTGGGAGAAGAAGACGTAGGCGGTGTTCGGTTGGAAGAGATCTGGTGGAATCTCTTTGACGCCGAGAACCACCTTTGAGCCGTCCAGGTTCTCGGCCACGGTTGCGCCCGCGCGGACGTACTCTTTGTCATTGAATACCCGGCGAGCCGACGGCTGCACCCGCACCTCGACGTTGGATCCCTTGACCAGCCGGCCGACGAGGTCGGGCGTGATCGGCGTGCGTCGTTCGAGCGTGCTCTTGGTTTCACGCCGCACCGCGATTGTTCCACTCATTTGACACCTCTCGCCGCAGGTTACAGCTCTCTGCGATGCGGAACAACCCACGATGTAATTTGTGTCACTCGACATTTTCAAAACAAGGGGGTAGGGTCTCCCAATGAAGAAACTGATGATCGTGATGGTGTGTGTGGGTCTGCTCGTGGGTTGCAAGTCGGTTGTGGTGACGCCAGAGGGAACCGAAGCCACCTACAGCAAGGCTGAAGGTGTCCTTCGATCGACCCTCGAAGCCTCTGTGCCGGATGTGGTCAACGCCACCAATGCCACGCTCGAAGATCTCGAGCTGGTCGGCGTCGAAAACACTGTCGACAAGCTGAAGGGTAAGATTACGGCGCAGATGGCAGTCGGTACCAAGGTCAGCATCAACCTCGAGGCGGTCGACTTCGATACGACGTCGATCCGCATCAAGGTTGGCACGTTCGGCGACAAGTCGATCTCAATGCAGATCTTCCGCAATATCGAAAAGCGCCTCAAAGGGAATTAGGAATTAGGAATTCTGAATTTCCACCCGCCTGCGGAGTTCATCGGGGGTTGGGTGGGAAATCCGAAATTCGAAATCCGAAATCCGAAATCGTATCTGCGTTTGGCGATGAAAAAACCCGGCCGTTTGGCCGGGTTGTCACTTTCATATCAGTAGTGTCTATGGTCGTTCGAGCAGATACGCGAATCCCATCCCGCCGCCGATGCACATGGTGACGATGCCGCGTTTGGCCTCCCGGCGCTTGAGTTCACCGAGGATCTTGACGGTCAGGACCGCGCCGGTGGCGCCCAGCGGGTGCCCTGTGGCAATTGCGCCGCCGTTGACGTTGGTCTTGTCGGGATCGAGGCCGAGCTCGTTGACGCAGTAGACCGACTGGCTGGCGAAGGCCTCGTTGATCTCGACCACGTCGACGTCGTCGAGCTTGATGGCCGCCCTTTCGAGCAGCTTGGGCACCGCGGCGGTGGGTCCGATCCCCATAATATCGGGGTCGACACCGGCCACGGCCCAGTGGCGGATATAGGCGATCGGTTCGAGCCCCATGGTCTCGGCGACATCCGAGCCCATGATCACGACCGCGGCGGCGCCGTCGTTGATCTGCGAGGCGTTGCCGGCGGTGACTGTGCCCTTGGGGTCGAAGACTGGTCTGAGCCTGGCAAGCCCTTCGACGGTGGTGTCGGTGCGCGGCCCCTCATCGGTGTCGAAGACGAGCTCTCGCCAGCTCCCGTTCTCGCGGACCCTGATATCGAGGGGGACGATCTCGTCTTTGAACTTGCCGGCCTCGATCGCCGCCGCCGCTTTTCGATGCGAGTTGTAAGCGAACTCATCCTGCATCTCACGCGTAATCTCGAAGCGTCGGGCCACAACCTCTGCGGTGGTGCCCATTGCCGCGTACGCGTTGGGCATGGAATTCATCAGGCCGGGGTAGGCGATCGGCTTGTTACCACC
>Ga0209013_10005480_pt1 | contig 10924 bp, 10 predicted proteins | sample Cruoilmetagenom2_FD_187291 | JGI IMG/M metagenome (GOLD analysis project Ga0209013, IMG submission 187291) | Oil polluted marine microbial communities from Coal Oil Point, Santa Barbara, California, USA - Sample 2 (SPAdes) (version 2) | ecosystem: Environmental > Aquatic > Marine > Oil seeps ...
CCACTTTCCGAGAGGATTTTGTTCGCAAACAAAGTAAAAGTTGATGCTTTTGTTTCTATTCATGCCAATGCATATGGAACTACTTGGAATGATGCATATGGTATTGAAACCTATACAAGTTTACTCCCTAGTGATACTTCCAAGAAGATGGCATATTGTGTTCAACAATCGTTGATCCTGCGAACAGGCGGGAAAAGCAGAGGAGTAAAAAAAGCAGACTTTGCTGTACTATTAAGAACGACCATGCCTGCCATTTTAGTTGAATGTGGATTCATGACAAATCTAAAAGAAGCAAAATTATTGAAAAGCACGGAATATCAGTTGAAATGTGCCCAAGCAATTTACTTTGGTTTGTTGAGTTCGCTCAAGTAGCACATTCCATGAATCAACATAGCCTATCTATCATATGAAAAATCCCCAAATCGGTTAGTACATCGATTTGGGGATTTTCTTATTTATGTGGGCTGTGCATCCTATTTGAATACTTATTCTGCTGTTATATATCTCACTAAAACGGATCCCGTTTTGGCTTCGCCTTTTACATACAAAGGTGCTGCCACGGAATCAGCGATATCTTTTGTAAATCGAATGCTTTTTTGCAAGAAGTGATCTTGCTCATTCAAACGTGTTACATCAGATAATGCTACATCCATTTTCCCAAAGTTGGATGCTACTTCACCTTGAAGCGGAACATTTGAGGGCACGTATATTTCTACCGCGCCAGCTACCGCATGACCTTCAATTTTTCGGGCTTGTTGATTTCTTGTCGTTAACACAACATGGCCGTTGACCGAATGCGCATTAATTTCTTTCAAATGACCATCGATGTAAATACGACCATTCATCGTATCTGCTTCAATTTTGTTTCCTTTTACATCATTTACATGTATGGCACCATTCGCTGTTTGAATATCACCATCTTCAAATTGAACATCTTTTAGTTCAATTTTACCGTTCGAGGTTTTAACTTTTAGACGATCTACCTCTAAATGATTTCCGTTAAAGGCTCCATTAAACAAGCGAATGGATATAGAATTGTAAGCTTGTTTTGGCACATATAAAACAACATTCACTGAAGTTGTCTTTAAATCACTAATTATACGCACTCTTTGTTGATCCATAACAAATACGAATTTTTCAAAGAACTCTTTCTTAGCTTCTTCTTCTGATGTTGAACGATACACTTTCACGTGACACTCTGCTCTTAATTGGCCGTCTTGTGAGGGGTAAATTTCAAGTTTACCATTGGTAAGATCTGCAGAAATCTCACTAAAGTCTACATCCTCTTTTGTAAAGGTATGATGGAATTGAATTGGTTCACCAAATGGCATATCCAAATCAAATGATTTCATTTTGCCGACTGCAGATTGCATAAATTGCATGAAACGCTCACCAAACTGTGAAAAGTCATTTTTTATGTCTTCCATAAAATCGTCTGCTTGAAAAGAATCAATTTTCTTTTTTGTAGTTTCTGTATAAGTGTGTGTAGACTTAGTTTCCGGTTCAAACGGTGTTAATGTAGGCTGACCCTGTGTTGAACGAGATGTTGCACTTTGTTTGGACTCTCCATTGCCCAATGCCTCAAGCAATATCAATGCCTCTTGTGCAGAAATCGTCCCTTTTTCAACAGAATCTAAAATGCGTTTACGTTCATCTTGCATATAGTTGGCCTCCTTCAAAGCCGCTTTGCGCGGAACTTTGTTCTTCCCTTATACATACGATTCACGATCAAAAAGGTTTCATTTTGCTGAAGCTGTCTCTTTTTTCTTTTTCCTTTTTGCTGAAGCTTTTGTTAGTTGTTCATCCATACGTTCGCGGTCGCGTTCTAGCACTTTTGCTAAATAATGACCAGTATATGATTTCTTCACCTTGGCAATTTCTTCAGGGGTACCGACTGCTAAGATTGTTCCTCCCTTGTCGCCACCTTCAGGTCCTAAATCAATCAGATAATCAGAGGTCTTGATCACATCTAAATTATGCTCAATTACTAATACTGTGTCACCGTTTTCAACTAAACGTTGTAAAACGACGAGTAATCTTGCAATATCATGTGCGTGTAAACCCGTTGTCGGCTCATCTAGGATATAGAATGACTTACCGTTTGAACGTTTGTGTAATTCCGAAGCTAGTTTCACACGCTGTGCCTCACCACCTGATAACGTCGTGGCCGGTTGTCCTAACTCCATATAACCTAACCCAACATCTGAGATTGTTTGAATTTTACGGCTAATCTTAGGAATGTTTTCAAAAAATTTCACGGCATCTTCTACTGTCATTTTCAAGACATCCGCAATGTTCATCCCTTTATACTTCACTTCAAGTGTTTCACGGTTGTAGCGTTTCCCATGACAAATTTCACATGGGACATATACATCTGGCAAGAAATGCATTTCAATTTTTATGATTCCATCACCACGACACGCTTCACAGCGACCACCTTTGACGTTGAAACTGAAACGACCTTTTTTGTATCCTCGTACTTTTGCTTCATTTGTTGTTGCAAATACGTCACGAATATCATCGAAAACCCCCGTATATGTAGCTGGATTTGACCTTGGTGTTCGACCGATTGGTGATTGATCAATATCAATTACTTTCTCTAGCTGTTCGATTCCTGTTATTTCTTTGTGTTGACCTGGTTTCGCTTTTGCTCGATTTAATTTTTGGGCAAGTGATTTATGCAAGATTTCATTAATCAATGTACTCTTACCTGAACCTGATACACCTGTAACGGATGTGAAGATTCCCAATGGAATATCCACAGAAACATTTTTCAGGTTATTTTCCGTTGCACCTTTTATGGAAATCACACGACCATCAGGTTTTCGGCGTTCATTTGGAAGAGGTATAAACTTCTTCCCACTTAAATACTGACCTGTTATTGATTTGGAATTATTCATTACTTGTGTCGGTGTTCCTGCAGCGACGATTTCACCACCGTGAACACCTGCTCCAGGACCCACATCTATTAGATAATCAGCCGCCATCATGGTGTCTTCGTCATGTTCGACAACAATTAACGTATTGCCGATATCCCGCATATTTTTAAGTGTTGAAATAAGTCGATCGTTATCTCGTTGATGTAAGCCAATCGATGGCTCGTCCAGAATATATAAAACCCCTGTTAGTTGTGAACCGATTTGTGTTGCTAAACGAATGCGTTGTGCTTCCCCACCTGACAAAGTACCTGCTGCTCGACTTAACGTTAAGTAATCCAAACCAACATTGATTAGGAAGCCTAATCGTTCATCAATTTCACTCAATATAAGGCGGGAAATTTGGATGTCTTTTTCGGATAGCTCAAGTGATTTGAAAAAATCATCCGCCTCTTGAATGGAGAAAGACGTTACCTGACCAACATGCAGAGAGCCAATTTTGACTGCTAATGTTTCTGGCTTCAAGCGGTATCCCTTACATGTCGGGCAGTTTTTTTTTGTCATATACTTTTCCATTTGTTCACGAATATAATCGGAAGACGTTTCTTTGAAGCGGCGTTCAATATTTGACAAGACGCCTTCAAAATAAATGTCATTGTCTCGTACTTGCCCAAAATCATTTTCATAACGGAATCGAATTTTATCTTCACCAGACCCATGAAGAATTTTATCCATTTGATCTTTCGGTAGTTTTGCAACAGGCTTTTTCATATCAATTTTATAATGTTTACACACTGCTGCTAAAAGTTGCGGGTAGTATTGGGAGCTTGTGGGCTCCCACGGGGCAATCGCTCCGTCATTTAAAGATTTTGACCAATCTGGGATGACAAGTTCAGGATCAACTTCAAGCTTTGACCCCAATCCATCACACTCAGGACACGCTCCAAATGGGCTGTTAAAGGAGAACATACGTGGTTCAAGTTCCCCAATTGAGAATCCACAAATTGGACAAGCATGATGTTCGCTAAATAATAAAACTTCATGGTCCATTACATCAATTAATACACGACCTTCAGCTAGACGCAGCGCTGCTTCTAATGAATCTGCAAGTCGTGCTGCAATATCTTCTTTTATAACAATACGGTCAATGACAATTTCAATATCATGTTTTTTATTTTTTTCCAAATTAATATCATCATCTAAATCCATTAAGTCACCGTCTACCCGCACACGGACATACCCTTGTTTTTTTACATCTTCGAGTATTTTCACATGGGTACCTTTTCGTCCAGAGACAATTGGAGCTAGTATTTGCATACGTGTACGTTCTGGGAATTCCATTAATCGATCGACCATTTGTTCAATGGTTTGGGATGAAATTTCAGTGCCATGTGTTGGGCAAATCGGTTTACCCACACGAGCAAATAACAGTCGCAAATAATCATAAATCTCGGTAACAGTTCCAACTGTAGACCGTGGGTTACGACTTGTCGTCTTTTGATCGATAGAAATTGCTGGAGATAATCCTTCTATGGAATCGACATCCGGCTTGTCCATTTGTCCCAAAAACTGTCTTGCGTATGCAGATAACGATTCTACATAACGTCGTTGTCCTTCTGCGTAAATCGTGTCGAATGCGAGTGAAGACTTACCCGAACCCGACAAACCTGTCATCACAACAAGTTTATCGCGTGGAATGGTCAAAGATACGTTTTTTAAATTATGTGCTCGTGCACCTTGTATGCGAATTTCTTGTCTTTTCAAATGGGTTCATCCTTCCGCTTTCAGTTCCAAAATGGTATCGCGTAGTTCAGCCGCACGTTCGAAATCTAGTGCCTTCGCTGAATCTTTCATTTCTTTCTCTAGTGTTAACAACAAAGTTGCTTTTTCATCTTTTGTTAGTTTCTTCCCTTTTGTTACTTTCTCCATATAAGTAGTTGTTTCTTCTGCACTATGAGATGCACGAATAACTTCGCGAATTTTCTTTTGAATTGTTTTAGGTGTAATCCCATGTTTTTCGTTATATGCGATTTGAATGTTTCGACGTCGTTCAGTTTCTGCAATTGCTTTCGTCATCGAATCCGTCATACGGTCTGCGTACATAATGACATGCCCGCTTGCATTTCGGGCTGCTCTTCCCATCGTTTGAATGAGTGAACGTTCAGAACGTAAAAATCCTTCTTTGTCAGCATCTAATATGGTGACGAGTGATACTTCTGGGATATCAAGACCTTCTCTCAATAAATTGATGCCAATTAACACATCATAAACGCCCATTCGTAGCTCTCGAATAATTTCGATTCGTTCCAGTGTTTTAATTTCTGAGTGTAGGTAGTTTACTTTTATGCCTATTTCTTTTAAGTAATCGGTTAAATCCTCAGACATCTTTTTCGTTAACGTCGTTACTAACACACGTTCATTACGCTCAGTCCGTTGTCGGATTTCATCTATTAGATCATCGATTTGTCCCTCAATTGGGCGGACATCAATTGTTGGGTCAATGAGACCTGTTGGACGAATAATTTGCTCAACCATCTCCGGAGTGTGTTCCAATTCATACGCTCCTGGAGTTGCCGATACGAAGATTGCTTGATCCATATGTCCTTCAAATTCTTGGAATGTTAACGGTCGGTTATCCATCGCAGAAGGCAAACGGAATCCATGATCTACTAACACTTTCTTTCGAGCTTGGTCTCCATTGAACATTCCGCGTACTTGTGGCAAAGTTACATGACTTTCATCGATTACCATTAAAAAGTCATCTGGAAAGTAATCCAATAATGTATAGGGGGTAGCTCCTGGTTCACGGAGTGTTAAATGTCGGGAATAGTTTTCAATCCCTGAACAAAAGCCCATCTCACGCATCATTTCTAGATCGTATCGCGTTCGTTGCTCGAGACGTTGTGCTTCTAATAATTTATTTTCCGAACGCATGATTTTCAATTGTTCTTCTAATTCAATTTCTATGTTTTCGATTGCTTTCAGCAGTTTTTCCTCACGGGTAACGAAGTGGGAATTCGGGAAAATTGCGACGTGTTCGCGTTCTCCTATAATTTCACCAGTTAGTGCGTCCACTTCACGAATTCGATCGATTTCATCACCGAAAAATTCAACACGGATGCAGCGTTCATCTCGTGAAGCTGGGAAAATTTCAACTACATCTCCTCGTACTCGGAACTTTCCTCGCACAAAGTTCATATCATTTCGTTCATATTGAATGTCGACCAAGCGTCTCAGTAATTGGTTGCGCTCAATTTCCATACCCATGCGTAGTGATAAGACCATCTCCCGATATTCTTCCGGATTCCCTAAACCGTATATACATGAAACAGATGCCACAATCAATACATCTTCACGTTCAAATAAAGCAGACGTTGCAGAGTGACGCAGCTTATCAATTTCTTCATTAATACTGGAATCCTTCTCAATATACGTATCGGTTTGTGGCACGTACGCTTCCGGTTGATAATAATCGTAGAAACTCACAAAATACTCTACCGCATTATCAGGGAAGAATTCCTTAAACTCACTATATAATTGTCCTGCAAGTGTTTTATTATGGGCCATGACTAAAGTCGGTCGCTTGATTTCTGTCACAACATTTGAGACTGTAAACGTTTTTCCTGTCCCTGTTGCCCCAAGCAATGTTTGGTATTTACGGCCGTCTTTTATCCCTTGTACCAACTCTCGAATCGCTTGCGGTTGGTCTCCATCCGGTTTATAAGGAGCTTGTAGATTAAATGACTGTTCGATAACAATTCCTCCTATGTTTAAAGCTTGTTGCTCATTTTTTGGGTTTATGTTTGAATACTCATATTTTATCATATTCCCCTATTCTAACCAAACAAAAAGCGAACGTATGTTTTTTTGCAAGAAAAGCGGAAAGCGCCGCTCTAGCTCGACACCGGCGCTGGAAGGTCCGATTCGAAAGCCTGCTTTCGCATGAGGTCCTGAAGCTTAGGTGCGAGCTGGCGCTTGGAGCTAGACATAACAAAAAGCGGAAAGCGCCACTCTAGCTCGACACCGGCTACTTGAAACTGAACATAAATAAAACCCGCCCTTTGGAGAAGAGCGGATTCGTCACGAGCCTTATAGATTCAAAGTTTACACACTTTCTTGTTGCAACTGACTTAGTTCATTTGTGTACTCCACAAACGACACTTTATCTTTTCGATCGAGCGAGACATCAATTAAAACTAGCAAGCGTTCCTTTCGTTGCTCGCGATGCACATGGTTTAAGAATAAATCCATATAAATCTCGTTTAGCAACTTCTCCGCTTCACTAACGGTTTGATTTCGCCCCATCGCTTTTAGAAAGTCAGCATATGAATAATACTTATCCATTGCAATCACCTCGAATGCCTTTTTTCTATTATAAGTAAAAAGCCTGTGAAGTTGCAAATGTTTTTTAAAAATTCTATATAATTTATTTTTTTCGCATTCTTTAAAATAGTCAGTATTTAGTGATTGATTAACTTCCAAAATTTCTCTATAATGGGTTTACAGTCTAACAAAGGGGATGTAAATACATGGATAATAAAATTTCTGCAGCATCTAAATACTTTGTTTCATTTAATACCATCGCATTAGTGCCCATTTGGATTGAGAACAAACTTTATACCAGAGTAATAGAAAATCATACCGAATTTCTCGTTAAAATGAAGCCGAGTTCCATTATTAAAAAATCACTTATTTTTTATGGGAACTCTTATAAACATGCGACAACTTTTTCCAGGGAATCCATTGGGCGATTACATAAACTCCCTTTGATGATCTCACATGATTTCGGTATTCCTTTAATCATGATCCCTACCCTTTCTCCAGAATCCGATAGCACCATGTGGATTTCCTTTTCTGCAATTGACCGTTATTCGCTTAATGCCCGCAGTGAATGTCTAGTACACTTCACTAACTCACAAGAACTGCCTGTGAATGTTTCTCATTCTACGATGTGTAGACAATTTGTACTTTCCATTTTCCTTATGAAACACTTTCAAAAAACACGGGAGAATATTAATCACCCCTATTCTCAATCAAAAATAACTTTTATGCCAAACCAACATAAATTAGATCGATAATACATAATCCATACCCTTGAAACTAAGCCCTTTACTCATGGAAAGGGCTTTTTATTTCACTCTTTTTCTTTTCAGTCTTCATTCAGTGACTTGTTTTGGCATTGCCAAATAAACCCCAAGTAGCTCTTCCACGCGGTTTCTTAGACGTACGTTTAAGTAGCGACGATGTTCTTCATAACCTCCGTGAAAAAAAACATATTCGGTAAAGGTGTCATCATGATTTCCTCGAAGAACTTTCATATTGTGTTGGCGCAAATATAGTTTGGTGCCTTTCAATTCTCTTTGAGCTTCTTTGACCGCTTGTTCAATAATCGAAACGTAGGGTCTTTTCAATTTGAAGGGACCTTTTTCAACGATTTCTCGATCACGCTCTAAAATGGTCAACACCATGGGTAAATAAATCATCTTTTCAAAGTAAGGTAAACTTTCGGCTGGAATGAGCGGCATTTTCACAACTCCTCAAAGAACATTTGTTCGTATGTTTTATTGTATGCTGATTTTCCTAAAATACAAGTAGGAATTTGGAGGGAATTTTCACCAGTGCCGTGGAAAGTAAAAAACAATGAAGAGAGGGTTGGAAAAAACGTCCAAGAAATGCTATGTTTTGTAGGGGAACATGTTTGAACTAAGATCGATACAAGGGGGATTTACCATGGAAACTATTCATTACGAACAAAAAGGAAATTTAGCAATTGTTACATTAAACCGTCCAGACTCAATGAACGCGTTCAATTACGACATGTTAAGTGAACTCGGACATGTTGCCGAAGCGATTCGCATTAACCCTGACATCCGTGTTGTCATCTTTACAGGATCAGGAGAAAAAGCATTTAGCGTAGGGGCAGATTTAAAAGAGCGTAAAACATTAACTGAACAAAAAGTGCGTCGCAACATCTATAAAATTGGTGAAGTCTTTTCAACCATCGAAAATTTACCACAACCTACTATTGCTATGATGAATGGCTACGCATTTGGGGGCGGGATGGAACTGGCACTTGCCTGTGATTTCCGAATTGCTGCAGACGACGTTGTGCTCGGATTAACCGAAACAAGCTTAGCCATCATTCCTGGTGCAGGTGGAACACAACGTTTGCCCCGCTTAATCGGAGAAGCGAAAGCCTTGGAACTAATCTTAACGGCACGCCGCTTGAAAGCGGATGAGGCTTATGTCTATGGGGTTCTGACAAAAGTGGTAGATCGAGATAATTTAATAGAAGAAACAGGAAAATTTGCTGATCTTATGCTCGCGAATGGGCCGATTGCCTTGCAACAAGCGAAATTCGCCATTAAACAAGGCATGAACGCTGATTTACATACGGGCTTGAACATTGAACGTAAAGCGTATGAAATAACCATCCCAACAGAAGACCGCGTCGAAGCATTGACCGCTTTTAGCGAGAAAAGAAAACCTGTATTTAAAGGAAAATAAGAAAACAGCTACTTTAGAGTCATCACTCTGGAGTAGCTGTTTTTATGTGTTTTTATAGGTAATTATTATTTTGCTGACAATTCACTTTCAGTAACCCATTTGTGATTTGTTACTTTTTCTCCTCCAGTGGTAGAAGTGTAATCAACCATATAAACAGTAGTTTGTTCGCTAGAATCAATTTCAGCGGTTACACCATTCATCCCTTCCATATGGTCCGCTTCTATTGTTACTTCAGTGCCAGTTTCTAATGTTTCGTCACCAGCGTCATTAATCTCTTCTTGTATGACCCACTTATGATTTGTCACCTTTTCCCCACCTGTTTTCGGAGTATATGAAATGGCATATGCAGTGGTATCATAAGCACCCACAATCGTAGCTTCAGCGCCCTTCATGCCTTCCATGTGATCTGTTTCAAGAACAACCTGGTTTCCAACTTTATATATTGGATTTTCAGCAACCGTCAAATCGTCAGGAATTTCACCAGAGCCCGAATGATTCATGTCCATGCCATCTTCAGAACCAGAATTCGATTTCATATCCATATTTTCATGATTTACTTCCTCGTTATCATTGCCGCACGCAGCTAATATAACTACTGAAACCAATGTGAGAATTCCCATAAAAAACATTCTTCTCATTCTTATCCTCCTCAATATTCAAATGCTTTTAAAGTGTTTTTAATATTAAGATACCCGGAAACTATGCAGCAATTTCTATTGACTATTAAGATTAAGCCTTTACAGTATATCCTTGTTCTTCAATCGTATCTGTAATTTTTTGAACATCAACGTCATTGTTGTATTCAACAGCTACTGTTCCATTACTTAACTCCACAAGAACTCTCTCCACACCGTTCATTGCTCCTACACTATTCTCAACTGATTTTACACAATGTCCACATGTCATGCCTTGTACTTGTAAAGTAACTTGATTTGTCATAATAAATTCCTCCTCTTATTTCCTCATTAATTTTTGAATCGTAACTAATAATTCATCTAGCACTTCTTCATCGCCTTCAGCTAATCGATCCACAACGCACCCCTTTAAATGCCCTTGTAAAAGTACTTTGGCTACGCTATTTAAAGCTGACTGAGTGGCAGAAAGCTGAGTAATAATATCATCGCAATAAACATCTTTGTCTACCATACCCTTAATTCCGCGAATTTGACCTTCGATACGGTTTAATCGATTAACTAAGTCCTTTTTAACGGATTCAGGATGATGACTTTTTCTACAAGATGTTTCCGAGACCGTTAGATTTAATTCTTCTGCAATATGATCCATTTTTCAGCCTCCACATTCAAATTACATTCATTGTAATTTACCTAGTGGGGGTATGTAAAGGATAAAGATTCATTAAGCGGATTTTGCCACCTTCAACTAATTTGTCCACCTTCATCAGCATTTTTACGTATCATAATAAAAAAACAGGTCATTCCCCCCAAGTGAGTGGAATGACCTTAATGAATTTCTTATTTAGCTAAACCTTGTTCCAAGTCTTCTAGTAAGTCTTCTACGTCTTCAATACCAACAGAAATTCG
>Ga0209013_10005481_pt1 | contig 10922 bp, 7 predicted proteins | sample Cruoilmetagenom2_FD_187291 | JGI IMG/M metagenome (GOLD analysis project Ga0209013, IMG submission 187291) | Oil polluted marine microbial communities from Coal Oil Point, Santa Barbara, California, USA - Sample 2 (SPAdes) (version 2) | ecosystem: Environmental > Aquatic > Marine > Oil seeps ...
CCTGTTGTGATTTAAGTTATTCACCAAACAGGGGAACTATATATGTCAACTGGACAGATCAAAAAAATGGTGAAGATGATACTGATGTATGGATTACAAAATCAATAAATGGAGGAGACACATGGTCGGAACCAATTCGTGTAAATAATGATCCTCCGGGCAGGCAGCAGTTTTTTAGCTGGATGACTATAGACGGAGCTAATGGAAATATATATATTGTTTTTTACGACAGAAGAAATTACGAAGACAGAAATACGGATGTTTATGTAGCGCGTTCAACTAATGGAGGAGAAACATTTGAAAACATTCTGATTAGCGAAACACCGTTTTATCCTTCAAGCAATGTGTTTTTTGGTGATTATACAAATATAACCGCGTATAACGACCAAATAAGACCGATTTGGACAAGGCTGCAAAACGGCCAACTATCCATGTGGACAGCTATTATGGATGTTTCAGTTGGTATTGCTGATTTTGCGGAAATAATGCCTTTTACACTTGAACAAAACTTCCCGAACCCATTTAGGGAAACTACTTATTTTTCATACAAGTTAAGAGAACAATCCACCATAACATTAGCAGTTTACGATATGTATGGAAGGCAGGTTGCTCTTCTTAAAGATCAGAGACTGACATTTCCCGGAAAATATATTGAAGCATTTGATCCTAAACAATATAATTTGTCACACGGAGTTTATTATTTTACTTTAAGTGAACAAAATAAAGTACAAAAACGAAAAATGCTTTTTGTTGAATAAATTGGTTAATAAGTCGTTACGGCAGATACTCTCAGGCTGTCTATATTTTTTTATTTTTGTTTAGATAATATCAGGCTTCACTATATGAATGAGGACAGGATAGAATTACTGCAAACCATCAGAAATATTGCCAACGAAAAGGGAATAGCTGAAATTACTTTGGAGAAACTTCATAATATTAATGAGATTCCACATGATATTTTAAGCAAGTATTATTTAAAGGATGAAGATCTTGTAACAGATATTCTTGCTGAAGAGAGGAAAAAGTTTGAAGTAATTTTTATAGATCACGATTTTGAAGGTTATTACGATGCTATTGATATTCTTTTTACTGTAAGTAAAGAAATGGCCGGGAATTTTTTTAGCCTTAGCCCTTCTGTTACTCATCAATGGAAAGATGTATACCCGGAGGTTTACCAGGATCATATACAGAAAAGAATTGATTTTATATATATGAAGATAAATGTGAATCTTCAAAAAGGTATTACAAGTGGTTTGTATCGTAATGATGTGAGCACGGAGCTTGTTGCAAGAAGATATATTAGCCGTTTGCTTGATTTACATGATCCCGACAATTTTCCACCTGAAGATTTTTCATTTATACAGTTATTTGGGCAAATGTTTGATAGTTTTGTAAAAAGTATTGCGACTGAAGAAGGCCTGATACATTACGAAAAGAAGAAAAAATCGACTAAATTCTAACCCTATTTTTTTAGCAGTTTTAAAACAACTGTATTAGAATTTTCATCTGAAAGCTGAACAATATATAAACCTGGTTTTAACCACTGAATTGATGTGGAAATCTGGTTATCACCTTCCTGTAATTGTATCTGATTTTTAATTAAGATGTTCCCAAAGACATTATAGATACTGAGTTTAAGCTTACATCGTTCTTTTATATCGATCTTTAAATCTAAATAATTATTTGCAGGGTTGATCATTGTTATATGATCGAATAAATCAGGACGTAATTCCTGTACATCAAGTGTTTTATCGATTAATAGTTTTAGTAATACAGGCAAATGATCTGAATTGTAAGCAAGGGCATCTAAAACATCTGATGGAACACTCGTATTTGTTGGTAAAGAGTTAACAGATTTATTGTAGTGCTGTCCGTCTTGCCCGACTGCCCAATAGGTATCATCAACGTACTGAACTATTTTAGTGTTGTTTTTAATACTGTTTGAAATCAATATAAAATCGAATCGATCATCCATACCACCGTACGAAGCACATCCATTTGATGTGGAATGTGTTGATTGGGTATGGTAATCACTATAATAGCTGTTGTTATGCCACTCTCCATATTGATTAACAGGGTCATTGAACCTCAAACTTGTATTTGAGTAATACAAAAACTGCTGATAAGCATCTTCAGTATTCGAATAAAGGTTGAAATCACCCATCATCAGATAATTATTATCGTCATCATATTCATTCAGGTAGTTCATGGTATTTCCGGCCATTACTTTGCGTTTGTTTTCGTTAGTGGAGCCTGAACTGGATTTCAAATGGGCTACAACACAAATAACAAAAGCAGTATCTCCTTTATCCAAATCATCTGACAAATAAAACAGTTTGTAAACGTCAATATCACGGATATAACTTTGAGCAATCATATGTGAATGCAATGCCAGTTTATCTTTATTGTAATAAAGCATATTCACAAGATCAGATTCAGCAACTTTAATAAAATTTGCTTTTTCGTAATAATCAACTCCATTTGTATTCAATACCTGGTCGAGTAAATGCTGATGAATAGACTCTGATTTGCTTATCTCATTCACAGTAAAAATATCGGGTTTTAAATAATTAATAATAGTCTTCAGATAGGTATCCTTATCGTTGATGTTGTTATTTCCGTTATGGCAGTAACTTGTAATGTTTCCATAATTTAAAAGATTATAATGCACCACATTTAAGGTATCCTGTCCATTTAGAAGGAAAGTATAAAAAAGGATAAATACGACGAAGAGATTTCTCATAATTGAGGATATTCACAAAAATAATCAAAGGATTATTATTTTCTTGCTTCTATAAGTAATTCCAGCATTTTTATTCCTGCTTCCGAAATTACGGTTCCAGGCCCGAAGATGGCAACAACACCTGAATTATACAAAAACTGATAATCTTGCGGAGGGATCACACCACCTACGATAACCATTATATCTTCACGGCCAAGTTTTTTCAGTTCTTCAATTACCTGCGGTACCAGGGTTTTATGTCCGGCTGCCAGGCTTGAAACACCAAGAATATGCACATCGTTTTCAACTGCCTGACGAGCAGCTTCTGCCGGTGTCTGGAAAAGCGGTCCGATATCAACATCAAACCCGATATCAGCATATCCGGTAGCTACAACTTTTGCTCCGCGGTCATGGCCATCCTGTCCCATTTTAGCAATCATTATGCGAGGCCTACGTCCTTCCAGTTCTGCAAATTCATCAGCAAGTTGATGTGCCTCTTTAAACGAACCCTCCTGACCTGCTTCAGAAGAATAAACTCCTGATATGGATCTGATCACAGCTTTGTAACGTCCGAATACTTTTTCGCATGCATAGGATATTTCGCCAAGGCTTGCACGCTTTTTTGCAGCATCAACCGCCAAAGCTAATAAGTTGCCTTTTCCGGTTTCACATGCTTTTGTTATCGCTTCTAAACTTTTTTGCACCTCTTCTTCATTTCTTTCCGAGCGTAGTTTAGCCAGTCGTTTTAACTGAGCTTCCCGAACCGCTGTATTATCTACTTCAAGTGTTTCAATCGGATCTTCTTTCTCAAGACGGTATTTATTTACACCCACAATAATATCTTTATGAGAATCAATACGTGCCTGCTTGCGTGCTGCAGCTTCCTCAATTCGCATTTTTGGCAATCCGGTTTCAATGGCCTTCGACATGCCTCCCATTTCTTCAATTTCCTGGATATGTGCCCATGCTTTATGTGCTATTTCGTGGGTTAATTTCTCAACATAGTAAGATCCGGCCCAGGGATCGACAGAACGACAAATATTAGTCTCTTCCTGTAAATAAATTTGGGTATTTCTCGCAATTCTAGCTGAAAAGTCAGTTGGTAATGCAATTGCCTCATCCAGTGCGTTTGTATGTAGAGACTGAGTATGACCCAATGCAGCACCCATAGCCTCGATGCATGTCCTTGCTACATTGTTATAAGGATCCTGCTCTGTTAAACTCCACCCTGATGTTTGCGTATGGGTGCGCAATGCCATCGATTTTGGATTTTTTGGATTGAATTTCTTCACAATCTTTGCCCAAAGCATTCGGGCGGCCCGTAATTTTGCGATTTCCATGAAATGGTTCATACCCAATCCCCAGAAGAAAGACAAACGGGGAGCAAACTCATCGATATTTAATCCTGATTTAATTCCGGTTCTAATATAATCAAGTCCATCTGCCAAAGTATAGGCGAGTTCAATATCAGCAGTTGCACCGGCTTCCTGGATATGATAGCCGGAAATAGAAATAGAGTTGAATTTGGGCATATTTTGAGAAGCATAATCAAAAATATCAGCAATGATCTTCATTGATGGTTCAGGAGGATAGATATAAGTATTCCTCACCATGAATTCTTTCAGAATGTCGTTTTGGATAGTGCCCGATAATTCTTCTAATTTAGCACCCTGCTCAAGAGCAGTTACAATGTAAAAAGCCATAACAGGAAGTACAGCACCATTCATGGTCATTGAAACTGAAATTTTATTAAGCGGAATCTCATCAAACAGGATCTTCATGTCCAGTATTGAGTCGATTGCTACACCGGCTTTGCCTACGTCGCCAACAACACGTTCATGGTCAGAGTCATATCCGCGATGTGTTGCAAGATCGAATGCAACTGATAATCCTTTTTGACCTGCCGCAAGATTACGACGGTAAAAAGCATTTGATTCTTCGGCTGTTGAAAATCCGGCATATTGCCTGATTGTCCATGGTCTGGTAACATACATGGTTGAGTAGGGCCCTCGTAAGAACGGGACTAAACCGGCAGCATAATTTAAATGCTCCATCCCTTTCAAATCATCTTTGGTGTAAACCGGTTTAACATCAATATGTTCAGGCGTTTTCCAATCAGCACTGATTTGATTTTGTTCCTCCCACTCCCTGGTCGATAAATTATTTTTAGGGTTTCTGAGGATGTCTATATTTTTGAAGTTGGGTTTCATTTCTCAACTATTTTTATCAATAATAAATTTCGCACTAATTCATTCCTATCATTTTCTGATAATTTTTTAACTCATCAAGTACATTTGATTTTATGTGAATGAAATTATTCAAACCAATTGATTTAAACTGATCAACGATATCTTTTGGGTAACCGGCCAATACTATTATAGATTGATTTTTTAAAGCTTCAAATATCGGAATGGCAATATCGGTGTACTCTTCATCCGAGCTACATATAACTACAATACTTGGCTTTGCTTCTTTTGCAGCTTTTATGCCTTCTTCAATATTTGAAAAACCAGGATTATCAATAGTTGAAAAGCCCGCACAGCCAAAGAAATTGCCTGCAAATTGCGCACGGGCTTTTCTCATGGATAAATTCCCATATGTAAACATCCATACCGTTGGTCTTGCGTTATCTTCAGCATATGCATCTGTTTTCAAGCGAATTTCTTCGAAAGCTTCAGAACCACGATAAGGAATTAACAATTCAATATCTTCAGATTTAACAGAGATATCATGATCTTGAATATGTTCCAAAAGATTAGGATACTGATTGGTTCCTAATATAGACTGTCGCCTTGTTGCGACATCCATATTCTTCTTATGAGCTTCTTCGTGTACTCTTTTTTGTATAAATCCTTTTGTGAAAGCTTGGTAATAACCACCCTTTTCATCAACCTGGAGGAAAAGATCCCATGCATTCTGAATCAGTTCTTGAGTCAGGTTTTCAATGTAATAGGAACCGGATGCAGGATCAGCAACTTTATCAAAGAATGATTCTCCTTTTAAAATCAGTTGTTGATTGCGGGCAATTCGCTCTGAAAAATCGTTAGAGTTTTCATAAACTTCATTAAAAGGTAATACATTCAACGAATCAACACCACCCAGGGTAGCAGACATAGATTCGGTTGTGGTTCTTAACATGTTCACGTATGGGTCGTAGAGTGTTTTATTCCAATTTGAATTTGAGCAGTGAATGAAAGTTTTTGTTTTTTCTGCATTGCTCACGCCGTAGGCATTAGCAATTTTCGACCAAAGGTATCGGACAGCCCTGAATTTGGCGATTTCCATAAAATAATCTGAACCCACTGCAAAATGGAATCTGATACGTGGTACTATATTGTCAATGTCATGACCTTTATCAGTAAGATAATTAAGATAATCAGCTGCCATAGCTAATGAAAATGCCAGTTCACTAACAATGCCTGATCCTGCATTTTTAAAAATAGCTCCGTTTACAGTTAAGAGTTGAAAATTAGGCAAATGTGATCCGGCATGAAAAATCTTACTTAATACTTTATAATCTTCCTCCTGAGAAGAATAAAAATTTCCAGTAGAAGCATATTTGCTTAGCGGACAATATTCCAGTGATCCTCTGACTTTATCAAGATCTCGGTTGTACTTTTTTGCAAGACAATCAATTATCTGAACAATGGCATAAGGATCGTCGCACGAAAAGTTCAGCTCCATAAAATCTGCCCTAATATTTTTTAGTAGCTGATCAACTTCATCTTCACTCGGTACCTTACCGTCTTTATAGATAATACCAAATGAATCGACTCCTTTCATCCTGATATCGAGCAATTTTTCATTGGCTTGATTTATATTATCAACGATTATGTCCTGCCTTACAAGCCAATTATTACTTTTTGTATGATTGCCCCTTACAAAAGGGAAATCGCCGGGTAAAATATCTTTTTGCGGTATCTTTTCAAGATCTTCTTCTCTGTAAAAAGGCTGAAGGTTAAATCCTTCCTCCGTTTTCCAAACAAGTTTTCTGTCATAATCAGCGCCCTTAAGATCTTTAATGATCTTCGCTTTCCATTCATCAGTAGAGATGCGAGGAAAATCGCGGAAAAGTTTTTCTTTTTCCATTTCTTTCTCTGTTTAACTTCTATGTCAGGCCATTAAAATTTCAGGCCAAAATAACTGGGCAAAATTACTTTAAAAAGTGGTATTAAAATTACTTTGTTAATTAATTAACAAACAAAAATGCTAATTATAAATTTACTTTATAAGATCCATTTCCTCAACCAAGTATCCGGCTCCGGCAAACTTATCTACAATAAAAAGAAAGTAACGAATATCAATGGAAATATTTCTGCATACTTTTGGGTCGTACATCAGATCACTCATAGTTCCTTCCCATCCACGGTCAAAGTTTACACCAATAAGGTGTCCTTCTGCATTTAATACCGGGCTGCCTGAGTTTCCCCCGGTTGTATGATTGCTGGCAATAAAACCCACATGCATTGTACCATCCTTATCAGCATAATCTCCATAATCTTTGTTCATATATAGTTCCTTCAGTTTGTCTTCAACTACATAGTCATAAATATCGGGGTCTTCTTTTTGCATAATGCCTTCCAGGGTTGTAAAGTGTTTATAATTAACTGCGTCTCTCGGATTATAACCATCAACATAGCCATAAGTAACACGCAACGTAAAATTGGCATCGGGATAAAAACGCTTATCGGGCTCCATTTCCATCTGCGCTTTCATGTAAATACGTTGTAAACTATCTAGTTGGTAGTTAAGCATGTCCTTTTCAGGTTTAATATGGGTAACATACAATTCAGTCATTTCTGACATCATAAGATATGCAGGATCTTTAAGTAACTTTTTATAGTGTTTGGGCTTATAATTATCCAGAAAACGATTCAAGGTTTCCTCATCATCTAAAAAGGATTTAGTAAACACATATTCCGTATAAGCGGCATAGTTGTTTTTGTATTTGCTGTGTATGGTATTAAAGAATGCGGGTTTATATGCAGGTGTCAGGTTTTCGTCGTAAAGTTTCAGCATAGCAGTCATCACCTCCTCATCAATGGGTTGATAATAATCTTTGAAAAAGCCCACGCTCCATTTCTTTAAACTTTCAATTTCTTTACTAATGGCATCTTTATCAATATTCTCGGCTTCACTTAATTTCACCAGTTTTGAAAATGACCGGGCAAAACTGACGATTTCCATTGCCAGTCCGGCTTCACGCAAATAATCGGAAGCCAGCGACAAAGGCTCTAATTGTTCATAGGCTGTTTCGAAAGCGGGAATTAAATTGCCATATTTTTCATTTAAATCTGAGGAATTAACGGCCCATTCGTTAAATTCTTCTTCATACAATTGTTTTCTTTCAACACCATTCATGCGTTGTATTCCTCCACTTTCACCAATCATTTTTTTCCAGTAATTGGCAACACGGGCATCTTTTGATGCATACTGAATCCGTACCTCAGGATCAGTTGAAGAATATTTACCGAAAATATCAAGCCGTGTTTGTCTAAGTTTGATTTTATGTGGATTCCCTGACTCAGTGATCATTTCAACAGCATAGGAAGGCAGATACTCATTAGTACGTGCCGGATACCCAAAAACAAAGGTAAAATCACCTTCTTCAACTCCTTTTATAGAAATCGGGAAATGGTATTTAGGCTGATAAGGTACATTGTCTTCAGAATATTCAGCAGGTTTACCTTCTTTATCAACATAAATTCTGAATAATGAGAAATCTCCGGTATGACGGGGCCACATCCAGTTATCAGTGTCGCCACCGAATTTGCCAATGTTGGAAGGGGGTGCTCCTACCAACCGTACATCTTTAAATATTTCTGTAACTATCATATAAAATGCATTGCCTTTGAAAAAGGGCTTTATGGTTGCCTTGTATTCTGAATCCTTCTCGAATTCCTGGATCAAGTTATCGCTGTTTTCCTTAATTTTTGCTTTGCGTTCCGTTTCTGTCATTGTATCATCAATATCTACAAGAACCTGTTCTGTAATCTCTTCCATACTGATCATTAAGGTTACCGTGAGCCCTGGGTTGGATAACTCTTCTTTTTGGTTCATTGCCCAGAATCCATCTGTCAGGTAATCATGCTCAATGCTGCTATGCCTTTGGATCGCACCAAAACCACAGTGATGGTTTGTGAGTAACAACCCCTGGTTGGAAATAATATCTGCTGTACAGCCTCGGCCAAACAAAACAATGGCATCTTTAAGGCTGGAGTGATTGACAGAATAAATGTCTTCAGCAGTAATGTTCATCCCCATTTCTTTCATTTCTTTTTCGTTAAGTTGCTGCAGCAACATAGGTATCCACATACCTTCACCCGCAACAACTGAAAGTTTAAAAAACATGGAAATAAGTAAAATAATGATCAATTTTTTCATCTTAATATTTTTGGTTTGTCTAAGTATCAAAAGTATTGAAAAATACGATTTTAAAGCACATTATTGTTATAAATTACAGTTAAATTTCGATATTTGGAAGACTAATATCTAAATTATCTTCAAACCGTATCATCGCATTAATCAAACGTGCTTTTTCAAAGTATTTCAGGTCTTTTATTCGGATGTCCGCTACTTCAATTAATTCTTTATCTAACAGGTGAGCCCGCCGGGTTCCTTTCAGGAGAGGATGAGCAGGGGTAAGCCATTTTTTACCGTTATAAAATAAGATGTTTGCAAAAGAAGTATCAGTAACAAGTCCGTTTTTAACAATAAGGATGTCGTCACAGTTTTCTCTTTTTTCAAATAGTTCGTTTATACGAGTCCGGTCATTGAATTTGTATGGGTATTCAATTTGATCATCGATTACAATTTTTAACGACCGGATACCTGGCAATTGGTAAAGAATAAATTCGATTTTCTCGATTTGATCAGAATAGATAATGCGACATTTGTAAAGGCTTTTTTCAAGCATCCCCGTTTGAAGTATTTTAACGAGATCAATTTCATCCTTACATCTAAATAGTTCCTTTCTCGATCGGTTCATTCGTAGCTGATGATACGCCAGCAGACTAAATGTTCCATCTTCAAGCCGTATGGTTTCAAGCAATCGGGACATAAATCTTGTTTATTAGTTCCTGGTACTCTTGCTCGCAATCACTTTGAGAAGTAATACCACCGCCACTTTTATAAATCAATTCGTTGTTGGTTTTTTCAATATACCTTATCATGACACCGCTATCCAGATTCTTACCGTCAAATATGCCAAATATGCCTGTAAAATACCCCCTTTCATACTGTTCAGCTTCACTAATTACGTCGAGTGTTTTCTTTTTTGGAGCTCCTGATATAGAACCTGCCGGTAACAAGGAATAAAGTATATCACCGAGATGCTCACGATAATTTTCCGGTAATTCACCTGTTATTTCAGAACTCATTTGAAGTAGTTCCCGATTATGTGTTTTTATATGATCGATATATTGAAATCGGGTAACCCTTACTTTTTTGGCTACGAGACTCAGGTCATTCCGAATAAGATCGACAATGGTATAATGTTCAGCCACCTCTTTCTTACTGGTTAGTAATTTATTTTCAGCGTCAGGAATTACTGCGTCAATTGTTCCCTTCATTGGAAACGAACTAATTTTTCGGCCATTTATTTTAACAAAAATTTCTGGCGAAAAAACTATAAACTGGTCTTTGAACCAAAGTTTATATTTTGCCCGGCTAAAATGAAAGATCTCTTTCAAAGTATAATTACACTCTACTATGCTGGGCATTGTTAAATTCAGCAGAAATGAATTGCCGTGACGAATGTGTTTTTGTACCAAATCGAAAGCCTTCTGATATCTTTTATATTCAACAGGAATATAATCAAATTTCAATTTTGTATCAGATGGATTAAATTTTGCAGAGTTAGTAAATCCGTTTATTGAATACAAAATCTGATCTGGATCAAGCTTTTTGAGCGGAAGTATTACTGGGTTTTGCAAGTTATAATCTATTATGAAAATAAAAGGAATGCTATTTTCTCCCAGGGCATTTATTTTATCAATTGCTTCAAAAATCATATTTAGATTATATACAGCAAAATTACATTTTTGAAAGAATAGTTAGTACTACATACCTTAATTAAATAAGGGTGTTGTATTTAACATTCGTTTCGTATTGTTAACACTGTTTAACCTTACTTAACATCTGTTAACGTGGCATTTATGGAGTTTTGTATTGTCAATTAATAAATGAAAATAATGTTCAA
>Ga0209013_10005482_pt1 | contig 10921 bp, 12 predicted proteins | sample Cruoilmetagenom2_FD_187291 | JGI IMG/M metagenome (GOLD analysis project Ga0209013, IMG submission 187291) | Oil polluted marine microbial communities from Coal Oil Point, Santa Barbara, California, USA - Sample 2 (SPAdes) (version 2) | ecosystem: Environmental > Aquatic > Marine > Oil seeps ...
CCCAGTCGCTGCGCTTTATAATCGCATCGGTCTTTCGCTTCTGACGAGACCCTTTCTCGGCTTGATGGTAATACTCCAGAAGCGCATCTAAGCTGCGTGCGACTCAAAATCCTGAAGCGTCATTGGATATTGGATGATTTTCTCCAGAATCAACAAGCCTCGCCAGTAAACAATTGGTGCCTGTAACCTGTGAAGGCTCACCTCCGATCAGGAAAGTGAGCCTTCAACCATACCCGCCCGCGCCCAAGGATAGTAACCAATAAATGTGATTAGATTCCCGGCGTGGGAATCAAACAGAGTGCGTAAGGGTATTCAATTTATCTTATGCCACCCTCGATAATGGATCCATCCAATCGCTATGGCAACATTGTGAACTTCCACCTGTCGAACTTCCCCCGCGATCCACACCTTATTGAATGATGGGTGCTATACCATCCTAGTACCAGCGGTAGAATGGGCATCAATGGCTTCATTCTGACAATATTTTCGATTACAATTTTCATAAAACCAGCAACTTTTCCATGACGAAAGACCGGTGTTTAATACTTCACTTATGTTGGCAACCTCTCAATAATCCATGGTATCAGGGAATGTTGCCATAGTGTCATCTTTGCATTCGAAATACCAATAGATAGCTCATTTGTTGAGACTGGAGCGATTCAAGGCCCATGTATAGCTGGGCTTCTTTTGACCAGTTTTTCTTTGATCAGATATTCAATTGACTTTAAGTTTTTTGTATGAACTGTTTCGTTTGAGACTGATTGCAGACAAACCCTAATTGTGTAGAGATATTCCTCCAAAGAAATCGAATATGGGTGTATCGAACGTTGTGCGATCACATCACCAAGAAGAAGATATTTCATCGATTTCAGACGATTAGCATGATTTGGGTGAGCGTTGGCTGGCAACGATTTGATGCAGTACTGGAGAGTAGTAATATAATCATCTTCCTTCTTCATCGATCACCTCAGACAATAATTAACGAACTGAGCTTATGGGTCTGTATCTCCATTTGCAACAGATGCGGCCAATGGAATCGATGAAGCGCATTTTCATCAAAATCAAGCCAATTGCTATCATCCCGTTTCATCTTGCTCACCTTTTACAATTAGTACGGAACATCCAGCATAATGTACAATTTTTCGGGAAACACTCCCCATTATCCAACCTCGTACCTGGCTGAGGCCTCGAGAACCGGCGACAACTAAATCAATCTCATGTTCTTTAACATAAGCTAGGATTTCAGTAGCTGCGTCACCTTTTTGCAATACGCTCATTGCTTTTACTCCTGAAGTAGCCAGTATTTTAATCGCCTTTTCCAGAAGCTCCTTTCCTGCATGTTCTGTTTCTTTGTCCCGGTAAGAAACGGCTTCATCAATTTCCACCATGGGCACCGGTGCAGTTGAGTGAAGACCAAACATTCCTGATTTAGTGAGCAATTCAGCTGCGGATGGCGGAGGCAAGACATGCATTACCTGAACCGAAATGTTAGGATATGGGGAAAATCGAGTCGTGTATTCCAAGGCATGTTGGCTGTAGATTGACCCATCTGTGACTAGCAATATCCGCTGTATCCCAGTGTAGGGGTAACGGACGATTAAAACTGGCTGGCTGGCGAGTTCTACAACCTGTTGGGCAACACCACCCAACAAGATACCTAACGTGGCGCGCAGCCCTTTGGCACCAAGCACGATTAAATCAGGTTGGTATTGATCAGCAAATTCAACAATTTCTAAGGCTGGATGTCCCACCAGCAATTCCGTCGTGACGTCCAGGTTAGTGGTCTGTAGAGTTGAACTGGCTTGCTCAAGGGCAGCCTCCAATACCGGGCGCTGATAAGTGTGAAGAGGAGAAAGCACTGATAATGAGTAGATTAAACTTCCAGATGGCAAAGGCAAATCACATAACAAAGATGTGGCGGCTTGCGAGTGCTCTGAGCCGTCTACTGCTAGCAGTATTTTCATCGGACTTTGCATGTTGGTACTAGCACTTTATTATCTCCGATCGAAACCATTTTAGTTTTCATTATTTTTATGAGCAAGTCGGGTTTGACGGTAGTAATGCATAAAACCCTGGGTGCGATTATCACGTCCTAAGAAGATGTCGGCACAAAGTAGAGCGAAGCGCAGCTCATTCCGGGTTGGGTCAGTGATGGGGAGATTCAACCCCATTGCCGCAGCCACTGCGAGAAAGTTCGCATTAAGTACATGGCGAGAGGGCATACCGAAGCTTACGTTACTGGCTCCCCCTGTGATATTGTGGCTTGGGAATTCTTCTCGCAATCTCCGAATGGTTAGAAGAGCCACACGAGCAGCTTGATCATCGGCGCCGATGGTCATGACCAATGGATCAAAGATGACATCTTCCTGCTTGATACCTGCCCGAACCGCTGCTTCAAGAACCTGGTGTGCTATTTTTAATCGCAACCCTACAGTTGAGGGGATGCCGGTTTGTCCCATACAGAGGGCGATAACCGGCACCATATGTTCAGCAATGATGGGTAAATTTTCGGTCAAAATCTTATTCTCACCCCCGATTGAGTTGACCAATGGACGGCCAGGGCAGACGGTCAGTGCAGCCTCCAGCGCGGCTGGGTTGCGCGTGTCAATGGAAAGTGGCACATCCACTACCGTGGAGACTACTCGAATAATCTCGGGTAAAACAGCCACTTCATTGATACCCTTGCCACCCACATTTAAATCAATGATGTCCGCTCCCGCGGCGACCTGACGCCGGGCCTCATCAGCGATGTGTTCCCAATTTTGTTCTCGCAACGCTTGAAGAAGTTTTGCTTTACCCGTGGGGTTGATCCGTTCCCCAATAATACAGATATGTCTGTAGGGATCAACAGCGAGCGGGGCTCCTGTGCCTTGTAAAATAGTGGTCATCCCACAGCAACTCTCTTTTTCTCTTCACGAGCATTGAATATCGTGTCTGCGATTGATTGACTCTTGAGCCATTGGTCATAAGATTCACGCTTGGGAAATTCATACGGAATAGCATTGAGATTTTCTGCGATTGGATATCTTCCATAGATCCGCGTTGCGGCTATGGCAGAATGGATATGATCAGATGGAGTGTCGGCAGGTATATTTGCGAAAAAAATGAGGAAGTGCCCTTCGCGTCCCATCACGTCAATGTACTTTTTAACCATGTCAACGATTACCTGGGGGGTTGAGTCGCGCACAAAACGGGCGTTGAGGGCGGCGATGATCGGTAGTTTACCGTAATAGCGGGCTTTGTTCTCAAGCGCGTATTTTTGCAGGACTTCCAAGGGCATGTCCTGACCACGCCCCATGCCGATAAAAACGATCGGCGCGCCCGCAGCTTTACCAAAAGCTGCAAAACATTTACGCATCATCTCTGGGGTGATCTTTGCTGGATCTTCTTCGCAATAATCAGCAGCGGCTGTCCCGGGAGCCATGAGAAAGCCATGTTGGCGGCTTTTCTTCCGCAGGTCAGCCGAATAAGGTGCCACCCATTCCTCGACCATCTCTGGTGTCAGATTGGGAAATGCAGCCCAGGCGTCTGCTCCCAATGCGAAGCGGACACCTACCTCTTCCTTCATTGCGATACCATAAGGTAATAGCACTTCATCGGTGAGAAATGAAAACAAATCGTGGACGAATTCCGGATTCTTGCGCATGTCCCTCACTAACAGCGGGTAGGTTCGAATGGCGCAAGCCAGGCTGAAATGGGAGCAGAAAAAGCCCAGGGGGACACCCAAGTATTCGCCGATGACTTTCATCACTTCAAGGGCATACGGCATGCGACCATCTTGCAGCGGATTTGGAGATTTTAGTTTTAGTAAATCTTCGTGTTTTTTGATCAGTGGTTCAGATAGGTCAACAGTAGGCATCGAATCCTCACCATAGATCATCTTGGCACCCAATGCTTCGGCTTCATAGTTATATGTGTCGCCAATGGGTAGCGGCAAATCCATATCGTAGTAGGCAAACACCGACATCATAACGTCAACGAAGAAACGGCCATCTGTGTAGTAACGCTTTGCAGGAGCCTTGGCCAGGAACATGGCATGATCATGCATCTGTGCAGAAATAGTAGGGCAGTCAGGTTTGCCAATTATCGATGCGAATGTCCGGGCGATACCATCCATATGGCCGATTCGAAGACCAAGGCCATAGGCGGTACCATGAAGGGCACTGTTTAGATATCCCACAAAACTATGTTTATCTAGGGTTGACATTTTGCACTCTCCTTGAAGCAAGATCAATTAGTAAAAACTTTCGGTCTGGGACCTGGTTCACGACCTTTGAAAATGGTATCCGCTTCCGGTTGGTCTTTCAACCAGGTGTCGAACGACTCGAACTGCGGCGACTTAATCTTGATAGAAGGGATGTCCGCCACTATGGGATATTTGCCTAGCGTATGGACTGCATGAACGGCAGTATGGATATTGACCGGCGGCGTATCCGCAGGGACGTTTCCAATGAAAAAGAGTAGCCGTCCATCGCGCCCCATGACATCAATCCACTCGCGGATTTTAGCGACAATTTCCTCAGGCTGGCTATCTCGTATGAAGCGCCCGTTGAGAGAAGCATAGATCGGCAATTTCCGACCCCACTTACCATATTGAACAGCGAACTCCTGTAACCATTCCATATTCCAATCCTGAGTGCGACCCATTGCCGAAAGCGCCACGTCCATAATGAATGTCTTACGCGCCGTTGACCAACATTCGAACATAATCTTTTTCTCGAACTTAGCTGGATCTTCTTCGCAATAATCAGAAGCGGCCAAGCCAGCCATAACCGTCATCCCAAGTTCCTGCTTACCTCGCTGCGCCAAACGTTTCGCTGATGGGATAACCCACTCCTCCACTAGTTCGGGCGTGAGATTTGGAAAGGCTGCCCAGGCATCCGCTCCACTTGATTGCTTCACACCTGGTTGTTCTGATTGCGCTTTGAGATAGGGAAAAATCGCCTCGTTCTCTGCCCAATCAAACATTTCTTGAGCAAAAACCCTATCACGTCGCAAGGCACGTATGACCTTTGGGTATCCCATCGCCTGTACAATCAGACTGAATGGTGAACAGAAAAAACCCATCGCGAAGGGACCTGAAGCTTTCTCGCAAATCAGACGGGCGGCTTCCACGCCCACCGGGATACGACCCTTAGAGGGGTCAAGTGAACCCACCTTGTCCAGATCTGTCCGCTCATTGATAAGTGGTTGACTGGTATCCACGGTAGGCATGGCGTTATCACTGTAAATCATTTTTGCCCCAAGCGCCTCAACTTCGTATACATATGCATCGGGGATGATCGTATAGTTGTCGAAACCATACCAGCGCTCTACGGCAATCTGCACATTTACAAGGAGGTCGGCGTCAAAGTAATATTTATAGGCAGGAACTTTGGCAATGGTCATCGCATGGTCATGGATTTGCGGTCCCATGAACGGGATTGTATCCCCATGCTTCCCCAGCATAGCTGCAAACACACGCCCAGTGGGACTCAGCTTACCAAAGCGCAATCCATTTCCGTACAAAACACCATGAGCGATTTCAAGGGTTGAGTTTGCCATTTTTATACTCCTACCAGGTCCATAGCCTTATACATAGCGTCTAAGGCATCTTTACCCCAAGCGTCGGCGCCTACTTCATCGGCGAATTCCTGACTGGTCGGGACGCCCCCTACCATCACTTTGAGGTCATTCCGCAAGCCTTGTCCCTCGAGCTCGGCGATAATATCGTTCATCTCTAACATGGTTGTTGTCATGTAGGCTCCCATGCCGACGATAGCGGGTTTATGTTCCTTGACGGCGTCGATGAATTTAGATAAGGGCACGTCAATGCCCAAGTCGACCACTTCAAATCCAGCCGACGTCAGCATGGCAATAACCAGGCTCTTCCCCAGATCATGCATGTCGCCTTCGACAACGCCAATTACGAACTTTTTGCCATGTCTACTGATACCGCTCTCCCTCAGTGCAGGATCCAAAAGACCCATTGCGGCCTTGAAGGCGTCAGCTGATAGGATCACATCTGGGAGAAAGTACTCGTTATTCTTCCAAAGTTCGCCCGTCTTCAAAATGCCAGCTACCACCCCTTGATTGAGTATGTCAACCGGTGGCAGTTCAGCTTGTAGAGCTTCATTGACCAGCTTTTCAGCTTGCTCGTCTTCCCCTTCTGTAATGGCAGTACTGATGTGTTGCAACAATTCAACGTTCATGATATTCCTCCTTAGATATCCGAATGATTATTACATCAAGCCTCTATGAGACGTCATTTGCGTCTTTTTCGATCCTTTTGAATAATAGAATTTTCAGACCTGAACCATGCAGCTGGTTTATAAACCAGACCATAGCTGACTGATCTGGAAACGAGCCATGAATGGTTGTGGATCCATCATCTTCGTGTGTTATGGAAAGGTTTCCGAACCTTGTTTCCCAGTTGGAGTTTAGATGTGCCTGGACGCGGATCGAGAATACCATGGGGTCACCTTTTTTTTTCGAGAAACGAGTGGTCATAATATTAGCAATGCTCCTTTATTACGATTACCGCAGGATCTAGAGTAATGGCTGAGGTAAGCGAACGGCGTTTGCGAAATACTTATTAAAATCCGGATACACAGTAAGCTCGAGATAACCAATTTTCTTTGCCAGGGAGACTGCATGTTTACGAGCTTTTGACGAGACTAACATCATGCGGGCACCCGCCCCAGCGGCATTTCCTAGAGCGTTAACGCGATCTACGGGTAAGTTGGGCAATAAACCAATCCGGACAGCGTTGCAAGGATCGAGATTTGTACCAAATGCTCCAGCTATTACCACCTCGTCGATATCATCTTGACTAACGTTCAAGTAATCCATCAAAATATCTATACCTGCACGAATGGCCCCTTTAGCAAGGAGAATTTGATCAATATCTTCCTGGGTGATCATGATTTCCCGACGTCCGTCGATAGCTGACACCAGCACAAAGTTGAGTAACCTACCGTTCTGACTGCGTACGCCAGGTTTGTCAGGATTCAGACGACCGCGCAGGTTGATGATTCCCGCACTGCGCAACTCAGCGAGCACATCCAAGATGCCGGAGCCGCATATGCCTAAGGCTGGTTCGTCCCCGATCACATCAAAATGAACCGTTCCATCCTGAGAAATCTTAACGCGTTCGATGGCGCCAAGCGCTGCACGCATACCATGACTGATATGCGCACCTTCGAAAGCCGGACCAGATGCGGTAGAACATGAGACAATTTCCTCACCCACCTGAAGCGCTATCTCGGTGTTGGTGCCAATATCGATGCCTAGTTTGATTCGGGTGTCTTCTCCGAAGCCAGCTGCCAGTAGAAACGCGAGGTGGTCTGATCCAATAAACCCTGCAATCGGAGGAGGAAGATAAGCTTGAGCACCTGGGGCGGAAGCCAAGCCAAGCTGATCAGCATAGATACCAATAGGCGCAGTAAGCGCGGGTACAAACGGAATAACCGCCAGGGGTCGCGTAGGCAACCCTAATAAAAGGTGATGCATGGCCGTATTTCCAACCAGGCATATATCGAGTAGATGGGTCTTGGTGAGCCCTCGACTCAGGCATAACTCTTCAGCAACAGCATCAATAACTTGGATTACTTCCATTTGAAGTCTGAGAGCATTCATTTGGTCTACCATCGCCGCCCCCAGACGGGACATAACGTCTTCACCATAAGCGATCTGAGGGTTCATCACACCTTTAGTTGCCAGGGTTTGCCCAGTGCTTAAATCCACCAGGTAGAAAGCTAACTTGGTTGTTCCCACATCCACTGCCAGCCCGACGAGTGTTGGAATCGAACTTGGATAGGTGGCAATCACCTCTTCTCCCCGAAGTGCCACAGTGATTTGCCAATCTCCTTCCCGGAGCGCAGTGCGAAGGGATTTTAAAGCAGGTAGGCCCGCCCACAAATTTTCAATTGTGTGTTCTTGTTTCAGAACGATTGCCAAGCGTTCCAGGTCGGCTAATTGGTCATCTAGGGAAGGGGGAGTAACTTTGATGGGTAAAACCCGCACCAAGGAGGTGGGGGGCACACCTCCGATCTCACTGTCAATCTGGAAAACCTGAGCCGTAACTCTGGAGGTGACTGGTACATAAATAGATACATCTTGCGAGACAACCGTGCGACAAGCCAGGCGCCAACCTTCGGCAAGCTGGTTCTCCGATAGGTGTTCGTTCTCAGCCTGTGTTATTGGAGAGAGACCGCTCCCATGAACACGTATTTTGCACTTACCGCAACTGGCTCTTCCTCTACATTCGGACTTTAAGCTCACGCCAGCCAGGCACGCTGCCGCGGAAATGGTTAACGGCTCTTCACAGAGAAAACGGAGGCCGATTGGTTCAAAGTCAACTGTGAAGTTCATATTGCATCTTGCATGCGCCATTCCACGCACAAAGATTACAGGGAATTTCACACCTTTGACCCGCTGATCCTCTGTGAGTAAACAATCCAAAGGAGAGAGATTTGACCGGTGACATTACATTACGCTTCGTCAACCTGACGCCAATGCGTGTCGTTGGAACAAATTCAAAGAGGGCACGCTGTCCTATAAGAGTCGCGTCAAGATTACCGGGTGCCCAAATGTAGGTGTTATGGTCAGCACTCAGCAAATCGGCTACATATTGGGCTAATCTGGCAACTGCCAGCGTACCAATCTGATCGAGTGTATAGGCAGTTAGGAATTCCCTACAGGCAAAATGCTGGCGAACCTGAGCCTCTAGCATTTCACCAATGGTACAAACGACTCCGATCACCCCATCAATGTGGGACTTGACTTCATCCGGAAGATCTTTGAGTAAGGTATTTTCCCAGTCAGTATTTAGATATCTCTTATGAGAAGAATCAAAACGATACTGGGCAAAAACCGCTTTGGGCTTCACCAGGTTGACGGCTTCTCCCAACGTTAATTCCACGGCACGGATAAAGGCCGGTGAAGGCTGACGAGTATGCTTTCCCTGCGCCTGCCAGATAGTATATACGTCTGGCAAGACGAGAGATGTATCAATCCGGTACTCTCTTGGCGAGGGCTTGCTCATCGACCAATATCAAGCTAGTTTCTTGTTGATTTTTGACAGGAGTAGGACAAGCATTTCTCTTTCATGATCGTCACTCAGAGCTTCCAAGACCGTTGCAGCTACCAATCGATCGACGCGGTTATGCTCTCTGCGAATGTGCCAACCATGATCGGTAAGCTCAAGACCATAAGAGCGGAGATCTCGTTTGTTAATTATCCGTTGAAGCAGGCCACGCTTTTCTAAGCGGTTGATGGCACTGGTCAAGGTACTGTGAGGAATGCCGAGTTCTATGCGGATTTCTTTGAGAATGATTTCGGGGTGCTCTGCAACCAGTTTGAGAATATGGAGGTCTAAAAGTTGGATGCCTTCAAGTTCTTCGGACCAGGTACCCAGACGGTCAACGCGCAAACCAAAACGCACCTGGTGAATTAGCTCTGTAACGGCCAGATTTTGATCATCATCCATAGCATATAATCTCAAAAAATAATTGACGATGAAGGTAATATACGAAGATCGTCATAAATCAGATTATATAAACATTTTGTGGATGTGTCAACAATTATTAACCAATCTGATCAGAATGTTTTTAAATTAAGCTTGGGGGCAGATGTGTACGATGTTTTAACTCGGGGAATTTTTCGGTGATGGCGGGCTATAAATTACTTTGGATCTTGTCGACAATTGCTGGCAATACATCAACAACATCGGCGCGGATTACGATCTTGGCAACAGAATCGAGGGGCGTTGGGGTATTGTTAATGATAATAAGCTGTGCCCTATGCGTATAAGCCAATTCAACTAGATCGGTGGCAGGACCGCCAGAAAGGGAGGTGCCGGCCACAAGCATAACGTCACATTGTCTGACTGCCTGACGGGCGGCAAGTAAAGCGCGCGCGGGCAGTTGTTCACCAGTTAATATAACGTTAGGCTTCATCACACCTCCGCACTCCATACAATGAGGAATTTCACCATCCGATAGAAATGTTTCCAGGAGCGGTTGGGAGGGCACGACTTTGTAGCAACCGATGCATACAGTTTGGGCGAGCGTGCCGTGCACTTCAAAGACGTGATGCGAATCAGCCCGTTGGTGCAACATATCCACATTTTGGGTGATGATTGCGTGTATGTATCCCAGTTTCTCGAGATTAGCCAGAGCATAATGGGCAGGATTAGGTTCAGCGGCAAGAATTTTTTGTATCAGAGGCTTCATCCAGCGGTAAAAACCTTGGGGGTCGAGGGCAAATCTATGGGAAGACGCGACTTGGATGTCAACTCCAGATACATCGCTGTGAGTCCACAGTCCTGTTTCCGGGCTACGGAAATCGGGCAATCCAGAGCTGGTAGAGATACCCGCACCAGTAAAGGCAACGGCTGAACGGCTACCTTCAATAAGTAGGGCTGCTTTCTGAACCTTTAAAAAATGTTTGTATAACATTTTGTCTAAAAAAAAGAAACTTGGTTTACGTAATCGTGTGATTGGCGTTATGAAATTATGGTTCGGCGTAGTAGACCAATCCAAGATTGCCCGGGCCAACATGAGTGCCGATAACAGGACTGAACTCAGCTGAAATCAGTCCAGCCTTATCGCTGCGGTACGCTTCTCCTCCGGTCAGGCTTCCAGCGTGACAGGGATCGCAAGTAGCAAACACGCTCCCCTGTCACATTCCAGCCAACGGCCAACGAAGGCTAAAAGCCACGCTTGCGCCCCGGGTCCAGGCGCTGCGTCTGCGTTGAAATTAAACCCCCCACTGCAGGTCGCCCCTTCCCCCGCCACCTGGATCTTCTGCACGCAGTATTTATGATGTTTTTCTCGCAAGGCCCAGTCGCTGCGCTTTATAATCGCATCGGTCTTTCGCTTCTGACGAGACCCTTTCTCGGCTTGATGGTAATACTCCAGAAGCGCATCTAAGCTGCGTG
>Ga0209013_10005483_pt1 | contig 10920 bp, 11 predicted proteins | sample Cruoilmetagenom2_FD_187291 | JGI IMG/M metagenome (GOLD analysis project Ga0209013, IMG submission 187291) | Oil polluted marine microbial communities from Coal Oil Point, Santa Barbara, California, USA - Sample 2 (SPAdes) (version 2) | ecosystem: Environmental > Aquatic > Marine > Oil seeps ...
TGGTGGGGCGGCAAAGCCGCCCCACCACACCCCTAGCAACCCCGAACTGAGTAAGTCCTAAAAGTTATCCAGGTAATTATTTTACCTCAGGTTAGACAGAAATCGTGGGAATTGAACTTGCATTGTTCGATTACGTGTGGGATACTAGGATTGGGAAAACGGAATTAAAAACATGAAGATCAGACTCAACCATAAAATGACGACATGGAGACGTAAAAAAGATGCCTGACAAAAAAAAGGCACTTGGTTTCTTAGGTGTGGGTTTGTTGGGATTGGGCGCGTATCTGCTGCGCAAGCGCTTTATTGGCCGGCTGCTTGGGTTGGGGCGGCCCATAAATCGGGTTTCTGTCGAGCGCAATATCCCCATCATGATGCCTGATGACAGCACCTTGAGAGCCGATCTCTTCACACCGCTCGTAAAAGGCCTTTCTCCAACGATTTTGGTTCGCTCACCCTATGGGCGCGGGGGACCTGTAGGTCCAACCGGGCTGCTGCACGACTTCGTCGCAAACCGCTTCGCTGAGCGCGGGTACAACGTGCTGGTCCAGGATGTGCGCGGGTGTTATGACTCGGATGGCGAATTTATGCCGTTTGCACATGAAGCAGAGGACGGCAGGGGGACGCTTGAATGGATTGAGGAACAGCCATGGTTTAACGGGGTGCTGGGCATGTGGGGGCCCAGCTACCTGGGGTATGTGCAGTGGGCCGTAGCTGGCAGTGGACCACTGTATCTGAAAGCACTAGTGCCGGTCATCACTGGCGCAAATTTGCCGCTGACCGGCTATCGAGATGGCGCTCTCGCCATCGATACCTTGCTGCGTTGGATTATCCAATTGGAAGCCCTGGACCGCAAAGGGTACTTGAAGAACTGGTTCGGACTGCGGCGTATGAGCCCCCGCGGCATGGATAGAGCTATCAACCGGGCGACAATGGAGCTTCCCCTAATCGATATCGATAAGAAGGTGGTGGGGGTGGAAGTGCCATTCGTTCGAGAATGGATGAAGCATCTGGATGACCCAACCTACTGGAGCCAGTTTGACCACAGCCCCGAGTTGTCCCAGGTCACCGCCTCATCTCTACTGGTTTCGGGTTGGTACGATATCCTGCTGCGTGAATTACTCGACGATTATGCCTCATTGAAGTCCTACGGCCGAACACCCTACCTGACGATTGGTCCCTGGCATCATTTAGATGTTGAGGGTCTAACGGAATCATTGCGTCAGGGATTAACCTGGTTTGATGCTCATTTAAAGGGGGAACGGAGTAAACTGCGCGCCAACCCGGTGCGGATCTACATCATGGGCGGCGGTGGCTGGCGTGAAATGGCGGCATGGCCGCCGCCATTTAAAAAGGTGTTATATTTTCTGGGTAATGATGTTGGTGAGCAGGATCGAGAGGGCGGAAGTCTGGCAATGAAACTACCCAGCGAAGATTCTGAGCCCATTTCATACGTATATGATCCGGAAAAACCGACCCCGGCCATTGGTGGGGCGGTGATGAGTGTAAGCGCTGGCGCGGTGGACAATCGAACACTCGAAGAACGCTCTGATGTGATCATTTACACGACCTCACCCCTGGAAAAGGATGTTGAAGTCATCGGCTCTGTACGATTGAAGTTGTACGTCCGGTCGAGTCTTGAATATACCGACTTCTTCGGGCGCTTGTGCGACTTACACCCGGATGGGCGTTCGATCAACCTGTGCGATGGTTTGTTACGCCTCAAGCCGGGATCTGGAACCCCACAACCGGATGGCAGCCTGTTGATCGAAATTGACATGTGGTCTACAGCCAACCGTTTTCAAGCCGGCCATAGCATTCGCCTACAGGTCTCCAGCGGCGCACACCCACGCTGGATGCGTAACCTTGGTACAAACGAACCGTTGATCACTGCGACAAAATCGATACCTGCCAGGCAGACGATTTTCCACGACCCAGAACACCCATCGGTATTGATTTTGCCCGTTGTATCCAGCCAGGAGTAATCTATATGCGCCACCCACTGCAAAATATCCGGCACTGGAGAAAAGAGACGTTTTTTATACTGCTTGGTCTCACGATACTGCTGATGGTTCTTATGAACTTCATTGGGGCTCCATTAACAACCACAGAGGCTCCGTTGGGGATCATCTCATACGAGTTGGCCGGCAGCGTCTCTGGAGCAGAAGCGATACTTGCCTCCTGGGATCAAGACGCCCAACTGCGCGCAGCCTTCAGCCTGGGATTGGACTACCTGTTCCTGGTCGTCTATTCGACAACCATCGCGCTGGCTTGTATCTGGTCAGGTGAGGTGCTGAAGAAGAACGGATGGCCGCTTGCGAGCGCCTCCGCACCCCTGGCGTGGGGCCAGTGGCTGGCCGCTTTATTGGACGCGGTGGAGAACATGGCGCTCGTGATTATTTTGTTTGGCTTGCTGTCCCCACCCTGGCCGGAATTGGCAAAATGGTGTGCGATAATAAAGTTTAGCCTGATCTTTCTGGGCATGGTGTACGCTTTCTATGGACTGGTTTCTTATTTGGCTGCTCGTTTTATAGATAAGAATGATTTAATAGACGCGACTTAATCCTGGTTAATGCGTATACCGAAGTGAAAGCAGTCATATACAAAACTTGGAGGCAGTTATGAAAAAATACATGATTTTGGCGGCGTTTGTGGTATTGGCGTTGGTTACGATGGCCTGTGGTTTCACGTTCAACCTTCCGTGGGACGATATAAGCACTGGTCCGACACAAACAGAAGAGATCAACATCCCAGTCCCTGAGGAAACCCCGGCCGATGTAAGGCTGGATTTCGGCGCCGGCGAGTTGAACCTGGCGCCTGGGGCAGAGGGAGCGTTGATCGAAGGTTCGGCCACATACAATGTGGCGGACTTCAAACCGGAAATTCAAGTGGACGGCAATGATGTCCGACTCTCGACCGGTGATTTAGAGATAACGGGGATCCCTCGCATACGGTTCGATGATGTTGAGAATACCTGGGACCTCCAGCTGTCCGATTCACCCATGGACCTGGAAATCAACGCAGGCGCTTACCAGGGTGACTACGATCTGGGCGGATTATCCATCAATTCATTGGAGATCAATGATGGGGCTGCGGACGTACGGCTGGAATTTTCTGAATTGAACCAGATAGAGATGAGGAGCTTCCGCTACAGCACCGGGGCATCTGCGGTGAAGATGAGCGATCTGGCGAACGCCAACTTCAGCCTGATGACATTCCGCGGCGGTGCCGGGGATTATACGCTAGATTTTGACGGCGACCTGCAGCGGGACGCTAACGTGATTGTAGAATCGGGCGTCAGCCAGGTGACGATCGTTGTCCCTGAGGGCACGGCAGCCATTGTGACTATCCGAGGTGGGCTGTTGAACGTGGATGCTGATAGTGATTGGCAAATTTCGGGCAGCACCTACACGTTGCCCGGGGACGGTCCAAAACTCATCATCGAGGTTGAGATGGGCGCTGGGAATTTGGAGCTGCGCTCCCGCTAACTCATTCAGGAAAGTTGCACTCAAACAGGTAATAAAAACGGAGGAAGTCCGGGACTTCCTCCGTCGTTGATTTTAATTAAGACAATAATCGGTTATGGGCGATCGTACCCATAATTCTTCTGTATTAATAAATACGCGTATGAAAAAAGAACTAGTCTAACGCGTCGTAACCAGGACCGCCGTCAAAATAATCGTAATTGGGTTGTATGTCCTCTGTCAGATCTACTTCTTCCCCGGCTTCCAGTGCCTTTACGGTATCCAAAACCACGGACTCACCAGCATGATTTGTGCCCTCGTAGTGCTCAGTCAGGCCGACCCTGTTGATGTACTCGCCTCCCACGGCTGTGAAGGGTTCTGGAACTTCATCTTCCACGAAGATTGCTTCGTAGGGGCACTCGGGAATGCAAGCGCCGCAGTCAATGCAGGTGTCGGGATCTATGTAGTACCAGGGCCATTCACCTTGTGGTAAACCCGGAACGATACACTCCACCGGGCATACATCAACACATCCCCCATCGCGCAGGCACAAAGCCGTAATAATGTGCGTCATAAAACATCCTCCTGAAAATTAAAATTACCGGATCTTGACTAAGTTTTCTCTTAGGCAGTTAGGAGACATATTTCTCCGGAACAGATTCTAGCCTCCCCGCTTGCCTTTGTCAAGAAGTCCTGTATGAAAAATATTTTAATGTGACATTCGTCTAAATAAATCCACAGAAGTTCCCAAAGGCCGAATCAATATTGACAAGATTTGTCAATATAAGTATGATTTTGTGGGTTTATCAAAACTCAATAGAGACTTATTAAAGCAAGCACTATCATATCCAATTTCCTACAGGAGAAACTGATGATCCATAATATTTTCGAGTCCATAGACAAAAAAGTAGGTGTTGAACGAGCCAGCGCGCATTGTGATGTGCCATGTGGGATTTATGACCCCATAGTGGCCCAGATTAGCGCGCTAACCGTCGTGCGGATGATCGATTTGATCGAAGAACTGGCCGGCAAAGGTGATGGACACGATACCGCTTATCACAATTCGATGGGCCGCTACGTGGCCGTTAAAGAGGAACATGCCGAAAATGCCAAAGCCGAAATTCGCATCATCTGGGGCGACTATATCAAAGCCCAGCATAAGGAAAATTACCCGCAGTTGGATGGCATCGTGCACAAGATCATGCAGCTGGGTTCAAAGAGTCGCCAGACAACGGACCGCGAAGCCGCGGTGGAACTGGTTGAGATCATTAACGAGTTCGCTGAAATTTTCTGGGCGACCAAGGGCATTAATACGAAGCGTGCCAATGCGCCATACGCTCCCGCACTGGAACTGGTCTACCCCAATCTCTAAATATCCACCATCTTTTGATGGTGAAATTGGGGAATTCGTTTACACAATCACTGTTTGAGACAGTGTTATGATCAAAGTATTGAAGGTTACGGGCGACAGCCTGGCACCTGATTATCAAGAAGGGGATTTTGTGGTCGCTCTCAAATTCCCCTTCTTGTTTAATTCCATCGCTCCCGGTGACATCGTTGTGTTTAGGAACGCTGATTACGGGACGATGATAAAACAGGTCGAAAGCATCGACCCTGTTTCGGGGGATTTGCACGTCATTGGGACGCACCCATACAGTGTCGACAGCCGGCAGTTTGGCGCACTGGCCCGAGTTGATCTTGTTGGAAAAGTGATCTGGCATATAAAAAATCCACGATGAAACCTCGCCCGCGCGTAAATCCTCTCCTGGCGCTTTTAATTGGAATTCTTGCCGCATCCACGGCCGCTATTTTTATTCGATATGCCCAGCTGTATGTACCCTCACTGGTCATCGCAGCATATCGATTGGGGATCGCTACTCTGGTACTGGCACCCTTCGTTATACTGCGCAAACGCCAGGAGCTTAAGTCGCTCTCACGGCCAGATCTGCTGCTGGCCTTATTGTCAGGCTTATTCCTGGCGCTTCACTTCGCTGCCTGGATAACTTCCTTAGAATATACATCCGTCGCCAGTTCGGTGGTCCTGGTCAGCACTGTACCTTTGTGGGTGGCTCTGCTCTCACCAATAACATTGAAGGAGCCAATAACACGCCTGGTGATGCTGGGTATGGTCCTGGCCTTGGTCGGTGTTTTAATTGTCGGTCTCAGTGACATCTGTACGTTGGGGTCAGGTGGATTTCGCTGTCCAGCCTATCAAGAGTTCGTGAGTGGGAGAGCCTTCCTGGGTGATGTGCTGGCTTTGATCGGGGCTATCATGGCTGCCGGTTACTTGATCCTCGGTCGACGTTTGCGCAGAAGGATATCCCTTACCAGTTATGTGTTCGTTGTCTACGGGATGGCCGCGTTTATTCTGGTCATATTGGTGCTTATCAGCGCGCAGCCGTTCATTGGATATCCTCCGGAAGCGTATCTTTGGCTGATACTGCTTGCGCTTATCCCACAGCTTCTGGGTCATTCGACGTTCAATTGGGCGCTAGGTTTTATGTCGGCCGCGTTTGTCGCGATAAGTTTGCTGGGTGAACCGATTGGCGCAACGATTTTAGCCTATATCGTACTGGATGAGACCCCCACGACTATGAAGATATTTGGTGCTATACTTATTCTGACCGGCATTTACGTGGCTTCTCGCGGTGAAGTAAAGTCAATCAATCAAGAAAGAAAAAACTCAAATCCAATCAGTTAAGATTCCATGGCTCGCAAAGAAACCAAGTCATCTTATTCGGCAGGGACCGACACGAAATTCCAGGAAGGCGCCCATACTCCATCGCCAACACCTGGGGATGCAGACCGTAAAACGAGCGGCGAGCGCCGGCTGAGGGATATCGGCGGAATATTGCTAATTGCCCTGGCGTTGATGACGTTGATGGGTTTATTGATACCCAGCATCTCCGACGGGCTGCTCGGTTGGTGGTCACAATTTTTGGGGACCTGGTTGGGTTGGGGAACGATATGGGTGGTGCTGACACTGGCTGGGATTGGTGTTTGGATGCTGCGTGGGCGCGATGATCGAAATTTGAGCATGTCCTGGGGAAGAATCATTGCCCTGGAAGTGGCCGCATTTACCTCATTGGCATTTTTAGCCGTATTGGGTGGGGGATCCATCCTCAATGCTGAGACAGGTTACGGTGGGCGGATAGGCTGGGCGCTATCAGACATTTTCTCCACGGCGTTTGAACCCCTGGGGATCCTTGGCGTGATACTGGTCGGGTTAATTTTATTGATCGTGCTGGTTCTGACTCTGCTGAGCGGCTTGGGTTTATATACGCCTCTGCAGAGAATGGCTCGAGAGATGACCGAGGGCTTCGGAGATGCAAGTGCTGATGCGATAGTGACTGATCCGGCTGTCAGCGAATCACCTTTACAGGGGATCGAAATATCCAGCGATGAGCAATCTCCCACAGCGAGGCGTTCGCAAAAGAAACAGCAGAAGGTGTCACCTGAGTTCCGCAAAAACTTTCGCATTGAATCTGAAGAAGAGACCAGCACTAAATCCACACAACCGCGCGATGAGCGTTTGCCCACACTCGATATGCTCGTAAAAGAAAAATCCTCCAGGCCAGACCAGCGCAATATTAACATGACAGCCGGGTTGATCGAACAAACTCTGGCTGAATTCGGGATCCCGGCCAAAGTGGTCGGTTTTCAAGTTGGTCCGACGGTGACACAATTTGCTGTGGAACCGGGTTTTATTGAAAAGGACAAGAGGGGCGATGAAAAGGATGTTGAAAGTGGCGATGAAGCGGAGGAAGAAAGCGGTGAAATAGGGGAACAGAAACGTCAAAAAATACGGGTGGCGCAGATTGCTTCATTGAGGCGCGATCTTGCGCTCGCCCTTTCGGCTGAAAGACTTCGAATTCAGGCGCCTGTCCCTGGTCGACCATATATCGGCATCGAGGTGCCCAACACGAGTTCGGTTGTCGTGCGTTTGCGTCCAATTCTGGAGTCGGAAGAATTTTATAAGATCAATTCTCCTCTGACGATTGGGCTGGGCAGAGACGTATCCGGTCAGCCGGTTGTCGCTGATTTGAGTCTCATGCCGCACCTGCTGGTGGCCGGCGCCACCGGCTCCGGTAAAAGTGTCTGTATCGCTGCCATCATTACCTGTCTGGTGATGAACAACACCCCTCAGGACCTGCGGTTGGTGATCGTCGATCCCAAAATGGTCGAGTTGGTGCGTTTTAACGGACTGCCGCATTTACTGGGAAAGGTGGAGACCGATGTTGACCGCATTCTGGCTGTCCTTCGTTGGACGGTCGCTGAGATGGATCGCCGCTACATCCTGCTGGAGGAATCCCGGTCCCGCAATATCGATACCTATAACCGCAAGGCGCAGCGCAGGAAGGATCTGGATCCCATGCCTCGTTTGGTGCTCTTGATCGATGAGCTGGCGGACCTGATGATGACTGCGCCGGACCAGACTGAACACAATTTGGTGCGCCTGGCGCAGATGGCGCGCGCAACCGGTATTCATCTGATCGTCGCCACGCAGCGACCGAGCACCGATGTCGTGACCGGGTTGATTAAGGCCAATTTCCCAGCTCGCATCTCGTTCTCCGTCGCCTCTTCTGTGGATTCACGCGTTATCCTGGATACCGTGGGAGCAGAGCACCTGCTCGGGAGAGGCGATATGCTGTTCCTACCCCCTGAAGCCTCTGGTCCGATTCGCGCACAGGGTGTGATGATCAGCGATCCGGAGGTCGAGCGCGTAATCACTTACTGGCAAAAGTCGATTGAATCATTTGGGACCGAAGATCTACCGCCCTGGGACACCATGCTGGAAGAAGAACAGGCCCTAGCTGCCAAGGATAAGCTCCTGACAGAGGCGGTAGAAATTGTGCGTGATTCACAGCGGGCCAGCGCATCCATGCTTCAGCGCCGCTTGCGCATTGGATATCCGCGCGCCGCACGCCTGGTCGACGAAATGGAAACAATGGGCGTTATCGGCCCAGCCCAAAGGGGCGGCAAGGAAAGAGAAGTTTTTATTGGGAGGGATGACGAAACGCCCGAGCGGTCAGACCATTAAACTGCAAAAAATTTCAACGAATGCTTGACAGTATGCAGTCAATAAGATAGCATAGTCCGGTGTTTCAATCTATATGAAAGGTGTAAAACACAACCGTGGATCAAGTGAGTGAGCAAGAAAAAAAGCCGACTTTAACGGATCATTTTCGCAGGATATTTAAAGGTACCCTGGATCCCATTGGTAGATTCTTAAACCGCTTAGGCCTGACGCCTAACATGATGACCATCCTGGGGCTGATCGGAAACACGATTGGCGCTGTATTTTTAGCCCAGGGCCAGATGACAATCGGCGGTATTATCATTCTAATGATGGGGCCCATCGATGCGCTGGACGGAACCATGGCCCGATTACGAGGTATGGATGGCCAGTTCGGCGCATTTGTCGATTCAGTCAGCGACAGGTACTCAGAATTGGTGATTTTCGGTGGACTGCTGTACTATTATATTTCGTTGGGGGATTGGGTTGGCGCTTTGCTGGTTTATTTGGCCGCGGCAGGTTCGGTACTTGTCTCTTATATCCGTGCACGTGGGCAGTCCCTGGGTTGGGACACCAAAGTTGGCATATTAACGCGCGTCGAGCGTTATCTTGTGCTGGCGCCCACATTAGTGATCAATCTCCCACTCTTGGGTATCGTGATCATCGCCATCTTTGCCAATATCACGGCTATCCAGCGCATACTTGACGTCCGGCGCCAGGCGCACAACGAACAAAAGGAAGACAGCTAATGCCAACGGGTATAACGATAGGACCGCTTCACATCCGTTTTTATGGGATCGTCATCATGTTAGGCGTCCTGGCGGCCGCCTTCCTGACCGAAAGACTTGCTCGCAGGAAGGGCTTGAAAAGTGATGTCGTTTGGGATGGTTTGATCTGGGTGCTGATCGGAGGCATCGTTGGGGCGCGGGTATGGCATATCCTTACCCCTCCGCCATCCATGGTGGAACAAGGGTTGACGACACTTCATTATTTGACTCACCCATTGGACGCGATCGCGATCTGGAACGGAGGATTGGGGATACCTGGCGCAGTCATCGGTGGTGGGATCGCTATGTACCTGTTCTGCCGCAGGAAGGGGTTTAATTTCTTTGTGTGGCTGGACCTCGTCGCCCCGGGACTTGCTCTGGCACAGGCAATTGGGCGCTGGGGAAATTTTTTCAACCAGGAGCTTTATGGAGAACCGACGGGTCTCCCGTGGGCCATTCCAATAGACATGCAGCACCGATTAGCCGAATATCGCGACGTTGAATACTATCACCCGCTTTTTCTCTACGAGTCATTGTTCAGCTTAGCCAATGTGATCATACTTTTATTTGTCGGACGAAGGTACTCGGACCGGCTTTATGATGGTGATATTTTCTTGATTTATCTGATCCTTTACCCGGTGGAGCGATTCCTGCTTGAGTTCATCCGTCTGGATCCGTCACAAGTGGCGGGATTAAACGCGAACCAGACATTGATGGCGGTGGTGGCATTGGCTGCCATTGTTACCCTCATCTGGCGGCATTGGCGGGGGCGGAAAACTGCTTGAATCATTAATCAGGCAGCAATTCACAATCCAGAAGGAATACAATATGGCCAGACTGGTGTTTTTAGGCACTTCGAATGCCGTGCCGGATGAGAAACACGAGAACACGCACATGATACTGATCGGTGAAACCCGGTCGGTATTAATCGATTGCGGTCCCAATCCATTAGTCCGCTTGAAGAGCCTGGAATTGGACTGTAATTCTCCGTCTGAGCTGCTGCTGACCCACTTTCACCCCGATCATGTTGGCGGGGTACCATCATATTTACTGTCCATGTGGCTGCAGGGCCGCACACGAGAATTGAACATATATGCCATTGAACACACCCTGGACCGTCTGAAGGCCATGATGGCTTTATATGAATGGGAGACCTGGCCTGAATTCTATTCCGTGAACTTCAAAGAGATCGCGTTAGAAGAGATGGCCCTGGTCTTCGAGAATGAAGAATTTCGAGCATTCTCATCTCCGGTAAAACACACAATCCCCAATGTTGGTGTGCGAATCGAACTGGTGGATTCGGGCGCGGCAGTGGTTTATTCCAGCGATACTGAACCCTGCCAGGCCGTTGTGCGTCTGGCGAAAGACGCTGATATGCTGATCCACGAATCAACCGGCGATGAGTTGTGGCATTCTTCCGCAGCTCAGGCTGGTGATATCGCGCGCCAGGCAGGTGCAAAGCAATTGTATTTGATCCATTACACCCAAGGAAAAGACACAGAATTACTGATCGCTCAGGCGGAAGGTGCTTTCGATGGCCCGGTGTTCCTGGCCGAAGATTTAATGGCGTTGAATATCTAGGTAATCAGCGGAAAGTATTTAGAATAAAATCCAGCACCAGTGCCGCTGATTACTTAAGCAATTCGCCACAATGCACATCGAAGGTTGTCTAATT
>Ga0209013_10005484_pt1 | contig 10920 bp, 10 predicted proteins | sample Cruoilmetagenom2_FD_187291 | JGI IMG/M metagenome (GOLD analysis project Ga0209013, IMG submission 187291) | Oil polluted marine microbial communities from Coal Oil Point, Santa Barbara, California, USA - Sample 2 (SPAdes) (version 2) | ecosystem: Environmental > Aquatic > Marine > Oil seeps ...
CGCAAGATGGTCGAGGCGCGGCTGGGGATGTCGTCCCAGGCGACCTGACCGGTTTTTTAGCGATGAGATTTTCGAGGGCGGCTTTGGCCGCCCTTTTTTGTTGTTTAAACACGAGGTTTGCAGCTTGCGGTTTGGGGCTTGCGGCGCTCGGCGCCAAGGTGGACGATGCCGCCAAGCCTGCCGCGAGGAAATCCGGTCGCTCGAAAGGTGCTTGACCAACCGTTCATGCGCCGTTCATTGGCGGTCCCTTAGGGTTGCCTCCCAAGAATGGATGTTGGGACTGAGATGGACTGTCGGGTTTTGAAGCCAATTGCCGTCGCGGCGTTGACCGCGGTCATTCTGTCCGCGGCGGCGCCGCCGGCGCGGGCTGCGTGCGTTCCGTGGAAATCGGCCGGTGCGCTCATCTCGCAGAACTCGCTGGTTCCCGGCAACGTCATCTATAAGAAGGTCCAGTCGAAAACCGGCGGCAAGGTGATCTCCGCCACCCTGTGCCAAAACGGCTCGAACTTTGTTTACAAGGTTGTCGTGCTGGGCAAGAAGGGCAACGTGAAGAACCTCACCATCAACGCCCGCACGGGGCAATTCTAGGAGGCGCGGGAGCGTCTTAAGCTCTAGGGAGGGCACTCGTTTGAGGCTGCTCGTTGTCGAGGACGATCCGGATCTCAACCGTCAACTCGTGACCGCGCTTGGCGAGGCGGGTTACGCTGTCGATACGGCTTTCGACGGCGAGGAAGGGCATTTCCTCGGCGACACCGAGCCCTACGACGCAGTTGTGCTCGACATCGGGCTGCCGAAGAAGGATGGGCTCTCAGTCCTCGAACAATGGCGGCGTGACGATCGCAAGATGCCAGTCTTGATCCTCACCGCGCGCGAGCGGTGGAGCGACAAGGTCGCCGGCATGGACGCCGGCGCCGACGACTACGTGGCCAAGCCCTTCCACATGGAAGAGGTGCTCGCGCGGCTTCGAGCGCTTCTGCGGCGTTCCGCAGGTCACGCCACCAACGAGATGGAATGTGGGTCTCTTCGTCTCGACACCAAGGCCGCGCGGGTCACGGTCGAGGGGCAAGCGATCAAGCTCACCTCGCATGAATACCGCGTCCTCACCTATCTCATGATGCATCGCGACCGGGTCGTGTCGCGAACCGAGCTCGTCGAGCATCTTTACGAGCAGGATTTCGATCGCGACTCGAACACGGTTGAAGTGTTCATCGGGCGTTTGCGCAAAAAGCTTCCCGTCGACATCATCAAGACCGTCCGGGGGCTCGGCTATCGCCTCACGGACAACGCCGATGGGGCCTAAATCTCTCGCCTTTAGGCTTTTTGCCTCGGCCGCGGCATGGACCCTCGTGGTCATCCCCGCCGCTGCCATTCTCCTTGTCTCCCTCTACCGCCAGGCCATCGAACGCAATTTCGATGCGCGCCTGAACGTCTATATGACGAGCCTCGTCGCTTCGAGCACGGCGGAGGGCGGAGACTCCCCCCAAGAGCCCACCAACCTGGGCGCCCCCATTTTTACCATCCCGTTTTCCGGTTGGTACTGGCAGATCAAGCCGCTCAAAGGTTCCGAGCGCCCGCTTTACATTTCGGACTCGCTGCTCGATCAGCAGCTCGATCTGCCGAGCCGCGAAGGGGTTGCTCCGGACGATACTTTGACGCGGCGGAGCTACGCGCCGGGTCCCGACGATCAGAACTTGCGCATTGTCGAGCGGGAGATCAGGCCCGGTCGGTCCGATACCGCGGGTTACTCCTATGCGGTGGCGGGCAATGCCGCCGAGATCGATTCCGATCTGGCCGAGTTCACCACCATGCTCATTCTCGCCTTGGCAATTCTTGGTTTCGGCCTCGTGCTGGCGACGTTCTTCCAGGTGCGCTTCGGTCTCCTTCCGTTGCGCGCCATTCGTCATGACCTCGCCGCGATCCGCTCAGGTGACGCCGAGAGTCTCGAGGGAGAACTTCCCGATGAGATCAGACCTCTGCAAACAGAGCTCAACGCGCTGATTCAGTCGAACCGAGACGTGGTCGACCGTGCCCGCACGCATGTAGGAAACCTGGCGCATGCGCTGAAGACGCCTCTGAGCGTTATCAGCAATGAAGCGCGGTCCCATGGCGGTTTGCTCTCGGACAAGGTGGTTGAGCAGGCGGAGATCATGCGGACGCAGATCACGCACCATCTCGACCGCGCGCGGGTCGCGGCGCGTTCCGGCGTAATCGGGGATGTGACCGACGTTGCGCCGGTGCTGGAAGCGCTGAAGCGCGCGCTCGATCGCATCTACGGTGAGCGCGGCATCAAGCTCGAGGTCCATGCGAGCCCCGATCTGAAGTTTCAGGGCGAGAAGCAGGACCTGGAGGAGATGGCGGGCAACCTCATGGACAATGCCTGCAAGTGGGCGAAGGCCCGCGTGTCCGTCGCGGCGGACAGCGGACCAGGGGAAAGTTTGACCGTGACGGTGGACGACGATGGACCCGGTTTGACCAAGGCCGAGCGCGAACGCGCCGTGAAGCGGGGCCAGCGCTTGGACGAAAGCAAGCCTGGCTCTGGCTTGGGTCTTTCAATCGTGGCGGACCTGGCCCATCTCTATAAGGGCCGGTTCGAGCTCGAACCCTCGCCGAACGGGGGCCTTCGGGCGCGCCTAACCCTTCCGGTGGTTTGATTTTATTAAGGCTTCGCTTGCAACCTAATTTGGACAGATTTGTTGTTCTTAACGATCATCTCTCAGGCCAAAATACGAGTATTCAGTCTTTTGCCGAAGATCGATTGGTTCGCTTTGGGCTGAAGGGAAATCCTATGAAACTGAGGCCGACAATCGCGATTGCTCTCGTGCCGCTATTCCTGGCGGCCTGCGGTCCGGGCAACAAGCAAGGCACAGGCACCATTATCGGTGCGGTCGCCGGCGGCGCCGCCGGCGCTGCGATCGGCGGTAGCGACAACCGGATTCCCGGGGTCGCCATCGGCGCCATGGCAGGCGGCATTCTCGGCAATCTGATCGGCGCCGATCTGGACGAGCGTGACCGGCAACTCGCCGCAGCCGCGGAGTACCGGGCGCTGGAATACGGCCAGGTGGGCCAGCCCACGCCGTGGGACAATCCAGCCAACCAGCACCGGGGCCAGATCGTGCCCGGCAAGCCCTACCAACAAAATGGCACCTATTGCCGGCCGTTCACGCACACGATCTATATCAGCGGCTCGCCCGAGACGGCTCGCGGCACGGCCTGCCGTCAGCCCGACGGCACTTGGCGCACCGTCGGCTAACGGCGTTTTTCCATCCTTACGGCGAATTCATCTGCGCGACGATGGCTGGCGCTTGCTCCTGTCAGCGCCATTCCCTATGCCTAGCCTTCTTTTGAGTTCCGAAGATTAGGGCCTTCCCGTGCTGCTTTGGGTCATTCTCGCCGGCCTTACGGCGATCGTGCTGATCTTTCTGCTGCGTCCGCTCGCCGGTGGGGACGAAAGCACGCCTGCGCGCGACTCCTACAACGCCACCGTCTATCGCGATCAGCTTGAGGAGATCGAAGGCGATCTCGCGCGCGGTCTGATCGGCGAGGCGGAGGCGGAGGCGGCGCGTCTGGAAGTGGCGCGGCGGCTGCTTGCGGCGGATGCGGACGCGAAGGGAAAGGGGGGACCGGCCACGACCGGGACATGGCCGCGCGTGGCGCTGATCGCCGTCGCGCTGGCGCTTCCCCTTGCAGTGCTCGGCCTTTACCTCTCTTTCGGCTCTCCCCGTCTTCCCGACCAACCGCTCGCGGCACGCCTCAAGGATCCAGCCTCGGAGAAGAGTGTCGGCGCGCTCGTGGCGCGGGTCGAGGCGCGGTTGCGCGCCCACCCCGAGGAAGGCGAAGGCTGGGACGTGATCGCGCCGGTCTATATGAACGTGCGGCGTTACGGCGACGCCGCCGATGCCTACGAGAACGCCATCCGGCTGCTCGGGCCGTCGGCAAAGCGGCTGTCCGGCTATGGTCAGGCGCGTGTCTTGGAGCAAGGCGGACTCGTCACCGAAGAGGCGCGGGGCGCGTTGGAGCGGGCACTCGGCCTTGACGCGACGCTGGTGGAACCGCGAATCCTGTTGACGATCGCAAAGGAGCAGGACGGTGACTACGCCGCAGCGATCGAGGATTGGCGTGGGCTGTTGAACAGAGACGGCGCGGACGAGCGCTGGCGGTCCATGGTGCGGACGCGCATCGCCAATGCGCAGACTTTGCGGTCCGGCAAAACGCCAGCGGTTGAAGTGCCGACGCCTGCCCCGGGTCCGAGCGCGGCCGACATCGCCGCCGCGCAAAGCATGGGCCAAGCCGACCGACAGTCCATGGTCGAGGGAATGGTGCAACGGCTTGCAACCCGCCTTGAGCAAAACGGCGACGATCTGGCCGGTTGGCTGCGCCTAGTCCGTGCTTATACGGTGCTCGATCAGAAGGACGAGGCGAAGAAGGCTTTGGCGCGCGCGAAAAGCCAGTTTGCCGGCGACGCGAAGGCCATTGAGCAGCTGGATGCGCTCGCGGAGCAGCTTGGGTTAACGTCATGACGAGGAAACAGCGCAGAGGCGTATTGATCGGCACGTGCCTGGTGGTGCTTGGCATCGCCGTCGGGCTCGTGCTCTACGCCATGCGCGACTCCATCGTGTTCTTCTACAGCCCGAGCGATGTGGCCAAGATGGAGGTCACACCCGGACAGCGCTTCCGGCTGGGCGGTCTCGTGGAAACCGGCAGCGTGGTGCGGGATGCAGGCACGACGGTTCGCTTCGCCATCACCGACGGCGCAAAGACCTTGCCCGTCACCTATACGGGCGTGCTGCCGGATCTGTTTCGCGAAGGGCAAGGCGTTGTGACCGAGGGCACGCTGCAGCCGGACGGCGTCTTCCATGCCGATAGTGTGCTGGCAAAGCACGACGAGAACTACATGCCGCCCGAGGTCGCCGCGAAGCTGAAAGAGCAGGGTGTTTGGCGCGACGATTCCAAAACGGACGGCGGCGGCAAATCGAGCGGGGCAGTGAACTGATGATCGCCGAAACGGGACATTACGCACTGATCCTGGCACTTGGCGTTGCCATCGTGCAGGCGGTGTTGCCTGTGATCGGGACCCGCTTTCGCGACCCCCAACTCACCGCCGTAGCGATCCCGGCCTCACAACTTCAGTTCATTCTCATCGGTATTGCCTTCATGGCGCTGACGATCGCATACGTGACGTCGGACTTTTCCGTCCTCAACGTCTGGCAGAATTCGCACTCGGCGAAGCCGCTGCTCTACAAGATCTCGGGAGTGTGGGGGAACCACGAAGGTTCCATGGTCCTTTGGGTGCTGATCCTCGCTTTGTTCGGCGCGGCGGTGGCGACCTTTGGCACAAATTTGCCGCGCCAGCTTCAAGCCAATGTGCTTGCAGTGCAGGGTTCGATCGCTGTCGCCTTCCTCCTGTTTATCGTGATCACGTCCAACCCGTTCGTGCGCGTCAATCCGGCGCCGTTCGACGGGCAGGGGCTCAACCCCGTACTGCAGGATCCCGCGCTCGCGATCCATCCGCCGTTTCTCTATGCGGGCTATGTCGGATTCTCTATGGCCTTTTCCTTCGCGGTCGCCGCGCTGATCGACGGGCGCATCGATGCGGCCTGGGCGCGCTGGGTGCGGCCCTGGACGCTCGCCGCCTGGATGTGCCTGACGCTCGGCATCGCTCTTGGCTCGTGGTGGGCCTATTACGAACTCGGCTGGGGCGGCTTCTGGTTCTGGGACCCGGTGGAGAATGCGTCCTTCATGCCGTGGCTCGCCGGCACGGCGCTGCTTCATTCGGCATTGGTGATGGAGAAGCGCGACGCGCTGAAAGTGTGGACCATCCTCCTTGCCATCATCACGTTCTCCTTGAGCCTCATGGGCACCTTCTTGGTGCGGTCGGGCGTGCTCACCTCGGTGCATGCATTTGCCGTCGATCCCGCGCGCGGCGTGTTCATCCTCGGCATCATGGCGGTATTCATTGGCGGTGCCTTCGCGCTGTTCGCCTGGCGAGCGCCGCTGCTGTCGCAAGGCGGGATTTTCGCGCCGATCAGCCGCGAGGGGAGCCTCGTCCTCAACAACCTGCTGCTGACGGTGGCGTGCGCCGCCGTGCTGGTCGGAACGCTCTACCCGTTGGCGCTCGAAGCGCTAACGGGCGAGAAGATCTCCGTCGGCGCGCCGTTCTTTAACCTGACCTTCGTGCCGCTGATCGTGCCGCTGCTGATCGCCGTACCGTTCGGTCCATTGCTGGCCTGGAAGCGGGGCGATCTCTTGGCCGCCGCGCAGCGGCTCTTGGTGGCGGCGATCGTGTCTCTTGCGGCCATTATTCTTACGCTTGCGTTCTACCAGAAGGGCCCGTGGCTGGCGCCGCTCGGCATCGGTCTTGGCGTTTGGCTTTTGATGGGCGCCGCGACCGACATCGCGTTCCGGACGAAGCTGTTCAAGGCCTCTGGCGCGGAGAGTTGGCGTCGTGCTTGGAACTTACCGCGCGCAGCCTACGGTTCGGCGCTGGCGCATGCGGGGCTCGGGGTGATGGTGCTTGGTCTCGTGGCGACGACTGCGTGGCGCAGTGAGCGCATCGAGGCGTTGCAGCCCGGCGGCACGGTGGACATCGCCGGCTATCAGCTCAAATTCGAAGGCGTGGCCCCGCACCAAGGTCCGAACTATCAAGAGAGGATCGGGGTGTTTGCCGTGAGCCGCGGCGGAAGCCCGGTCACCAAGCTCGCGCCGTCGAAGCGCGCCTTCACGGTGGAGAAGAGCGCGACCAGCGAGGCGGGCATTTACAACGGTTGGCGGGGCGACCTCTATGTGGTGCTTGGCGATCCGCTCAAAGACGGCGCCTACAGTGTCAGGGTCTATTTCAATCCGCTCGTGCGCTTTATCTGGATCGGCGCGCTCATCATGTTTTTCGGCGGCGCCCTCTCGCTGTCCGACCGGCGCTTGCGGGTCGGTGCGCCCAAAAAGGCGGGCAAGCGCGCGAAGTCTGCCGCAGTGCCTGCGGAGCGATGACATGACGACACGCGGGCCGCTCTTGGCGTTTCTTCTGTCGCTCGTCGTTGGGCTTTGCTTGACCGTACCGGCCGGCGCGGTCCAACCCGACGAGGTACTCGACGATCCTGCGCTCGAAGGTAGAGCCCGGGCGCTTTCGGCGGGGTTGCGGTGCCTCGTTTGTCAGAACCAGTCGATCGACGATTCGGATGCGCCGCTCGCCAAGGATTTGCGCGTCCTGGTGCGCGAACGCTTGAAGGCTGGCGACTCGGACGAGGAGATCATCGATTTCGTGGTGTCCCGCTATGGGGAGTTCGTACTGCTGAAGCCGCGTCTGTTGCCCCAGACTTGGGCTTTGTGGTTCGCCACCCCGCTTGTGTTGTTGGTGGCGCTCGGCGTCATTCTGTTCAGCTACCGGCGGCGCAAGGCGCTCGCAAAATCACCTAAGCCATTGACAGCAAATGAAAAACGCCGCCTGAAGCGGCTTGTCAACGAGGACTGACGCGAGCCGGCCGCAGCGCCCTAAGCTCTTCGAAATCAAAGCTTTTCCGGCCTTTGAACCTTACCGAAATTTAATGCCGCCGAAACCGCAGCGTAATTGCGGACTCCCTATATTTCCAACCTAGACGTCGGCCCTTGTCTGATCGGGGGTCGGACACGATCAACGGGATTCTTCCATCTCAGGAGAAGGTGAAAATGAAAACTGACCAGAGCCCTGCCGCGACCGAGAGCCCGCAGTTGCGGAAGCTACCCCGCAAGCCCACGCTCCTCGCTGCCGCCGCGCTGATCGGCGCCGGCGTGCTCGGGTTGTCGCTCAATCCGAGCGTGCCCTTCGCCGTGGCGGAGACCGCACAGAACACGCAGACCATCGAGACGCCTTTCGGGCGCGCGCCGCTGTCCTTCGCCGACCTCGTCGCTAAGGTGAGCCCCGCCGTGGTCAGCATCAACGTCAAGGGCGACGTCAAGGTTGCCGACAATAACGGGTCGCCTATCCCGGGCATGCCGAACATCCCGGAGGACAATCCGCTCTACGACTTCTTCAAGCAGTTCCGTAAGGGCATGCCGCCTTCGCAGAAGCACACGCCAAGCTTGGCGCAAGGGTCCGGTTTCTTCATCACCGAAGACGGCTTTGTGGTTACGAACAACCACGTGGTCGAGGACGCCAACGACATCACCGTGACGATGGAGGATGGCGAGAAGTTCGACGCCAAGCTTATCGGCACCGACCCGCGCACTGACTTGGCGCTGCTCAAGGTAACTGACAAGACGAGCAAGAAGTTTCCGTTCGTCGAGATGTCCGACAACACCCCGCGCGTTGGCGATTGGGTACTTGCCGTCGGCAATCCGTTCGGCCTGGGCGGTACGGTTACAGCCGGCATTATCTCGGCACACAACCGCGACATCGGCTCCGGTCCATACGACTATCTCCAGATCGATGCTGCGGTGAACCGCGGCAACTCCGGTGGGCCGAGCTTCGGTCTTGACGGCAAGGTGGTTGGTGTGAACACCGCCATCTTCTCCCCGTCGGGCGGCAATGTCGGTATCGCGTTTGCCGTTCCGGCAGCGCTCGTCAAGGAAGTGATCGGCGAGCTCAAGGACGACGGTAGCGTCGACCGCGGTTGGCTCGGTGTCGTTATCCAGAACGTCAACGACGATATCGCTGACTCCATCGGCCTCGCGGACCCCAAGGGCGCCATGATCACCAAGGTCACTGAGGACGGTCCGGCTTCCAAAGAGGACATCAAGGCTGGTGACGTCATCGTCGAAGTGAACGGCAACGAGGTAAAGGACTCTCGCGATCTTGCGCGCAAGATCGCTGAGCTCGATCCCGACACCAAGGTCAATCTGTCCATCGTCCGCTACGGCGACAAGCGCGAGGTCGACATGCAGCTTGGCTCGTTCCCGAGCAACAAGAAGCTGGCGGCGCTCAAGAAGGATGAGCCCGAAGACCTGAGCGAGCAGATGAAGGACCTTGGCCTATCGCTGGCGCCTGCGGTGAAGATCCCCGGCGCTGGTAAGAAGGGCGTCGTCATCACCGAGGTCGATCCCGATAGCGATGCCGCCGACAAAGGCTTGGAGGCTGGTCAGATCATCCTTCAGGTGGCGGGCGTGGATGTCTCTGACCCCGACGACGTGGCCGAGGGCATCAAGAAGGCCATGGAAGCTGCTAAGGGCGACAAGGACACCGTCAAGGTGCTCATGCAAGTGAAGACCGGCGATCAGACGCGCTTCGTGGCGCTTTCGCTGAAGAAGGCTTAAAACCAGCCTTCTTTCGCCGGAGGGCGGCGCGGTTTCCCCCCGACTGCGCCGTCCACCATTTCTTCTCAACGTAACGTCGTTGCCCAGGGAGGCCTCAAGACATGCGCGTTCTAGTGATCGAGGACGATCAGGAGACCGCAGCCTTCCTCAAGCGGGCGCTTAAGGAGTCTGGCCATGTCGCCGAACACGCGGCGGACGGTCAAGCCGGGCTCGATCTTGCCAGAACCAACGCCTACGACGTTCTGATCGTCGACCGCATGCTTCCCAAATGCGATGGCCTTGGTGTGATCAAGACGCTGCGGGCCGAGGAAGTCAGCACGCCAGTTTTGATCCTCTCCGCGCTCGGCGAAGTCGATGATCGGGTCAAGGGCCTGCGCGCAGGCGGCGACGATTATCTTACCAAGCCTTATGCCTTTAGCGAGCTCCTGGCGCGTATCGAGGTGCTGGCCCGCCGGACCTCTCCGGAGGAAAGCTCAACGCGCCTCGCGGTCGGCGATCTCGTGCTCGACCGGCTGTCCCACAAGGTAACGCGGGCCGGCGAGGCCATTACTTTGCAGCCGCGCGAATTCCGTCTGCTGGAGTACTTGATGAAGCACGCAGGGCAGGTGGTGACGCGCACAATGCTGCTGGAGAATGTGTGGGACTACCACTTCGATCCGCAGACCAATGTCATCGACGTCCACATCTCGCGGCTCCGGTCGAAGATCGACAAGAGCTTCGGCGAGCCCCTCCTGCACACCGTCCGCGGCGCTGGATACACCATCCGTGACGGCGCTCACTAAGCTCTTCCGCACGACGACCTTCCGGCTCTCGCTGACGTATCTTGCGCTGTTCAGCGCCGCCGCCGTGGTGGCGATCGTGTATCTGTATTGGAACACGACGGTGCTGCTGACGCGGCAGCTCAATCAGACCATCGATGCGGAGTTGACGGGGCTTGCCGAGCAGTATCGCGCCGGCGGGCTCGATCAGCTAGTGCGGATCGTTGCCGAGCGCAGCCGTACGCCGGGCAACAGCCTCTATCTCGTCGCCGATGGGGACGGGAAGCAGCTTGCCGGAAACTTGAGCGCAGTGTCGCCGCAGCTCTGGGACAGTTTGGGTCCTGTGGAGTTCTTCTACACGCGCCCGGCGCCCGGTGGCGTGGAACGGCGGCTTGCCTTTGCCAACGTCTTTCGTTTGCCTGGCAAGCACAGGCTGATCGTCGGTCGCGACATCGAGGATCGGCGCGAGCTTGCGCGTCTCATCCGCACGACGATGTTGTGGGGGCTCGGCGTCATGGCGCTGGTCGGTATCGGCGGCGGCTATTGGGTGAGTCGGAGGTTGCTGACGCGAATCGACAACCTCTCGGCGACCACGCGCACGATCATGGAAGGCGACTTGTCGGGGCGGCTACCGATCAGCGGCTCAGGCGATGAGCTCGATCGGCTGGCGCAGAACCTCAACCTCATGCTGGGACGAATCGAGCAATTGATGGCGGGGTTGCGCGAAGTCTCCGACAATATCGCGCACGACCTGAAGACGCCGCTGAACCGGTTGCGCAACCGTGTCGAGGAGGCGTTGCGCGAGCCTTATGAGGAGGCGACCTACAGGGAGGCGTTGGAGCGCACCATCGAAGAGGCCGACGATCTCATCAAGACATTCAACGCGCTGCTCTCCATTGCCCGGCTTGAGGCGGGCGCCGCCGGCGACAATGATGTAGAGACC
>Ga0209013_10005485_pt1 | contig 10919 bp, 8 predicted proteins | sample Cruoilmetagenom2_FD_187291 | JGI IMG/M metagenome (GOLD analysis project Ga0209013, IMG submission 187291) | Oil polluted marine microbial communities from Coal Oil Point, Santa Barbara, California, USA - Sample 2 (SPAdes) (version 2) | ecosystem: Environmental > Aquatic > Marine > Oil seeps ...
TCTGCATCTTCAAGCTGTCCTGGTCTTGGTCAAGGGCGGTAAGAGGGCTGGACGAATCGCCCGCGATGCCCCCGAGCCGGGGCGCTATCCGCTTTGATGCGGGCGGCTTCAGCACTTCTGGACATAACCCGTTCCTCGCTGGAAGCTGCTCCACCCCTCGATCTGGCCATGCCGGCGAGTAAGCTGCGCTGCTGTCCCATGGGCGGCAGCTCGTCTTGTTCCCCTCGGACGTACCCCCGCAGGCCGTAAGGGCTCTGTAGTGACTTTGTACATACCCATGCGTTATGCTCGGGCAGATGAAGCCTATGAGCCAGCGGGCCTCTTGCGCTAGCCGCTCATCAACTTGAGGACAGGGATGCTGGGCCGATGCCACACGCAACAATGGATAAGCTTCACTTTCGACCTTGCCCCGATATTGGCGGGGGAGCGCGCTGCATCGAGGCGCGCCTGTACGCCCAGGCCCGCCACCGGGCCGGGCGCGGCCAATTCTGGTCATGGCTGACCGGATGCCCGCAAAGCCTGCTTGCCCTGCAGGAGGTCCAGGCGGTCTGCGCCATTCAGGCCGAAAGCGAGGCTGGGCTTTACTCGGTGCCTATCAGCCAGATCCGCGGAAGCGAGGGGCGCAGCTCGTACTTTGACCGCGAATTCAACCCGCTCTACGACCGGGCGCGGGGGCGATGGCTGAACATTGCCAGGGCCAGGCAGCAGGGCAAGGTCCTGCCGCCCGTGAGTCTCGTCAGGGTGAGCGACGTGTACTTTGTCATGGACGGGCATCACCGCATCTCTGTGGCCCGAGCGCTGGGACAGGGCGACATTCAGGCCAGGGTGACCATCTGGCAGGTGACGGGGCCGCTGCCCTGGGAGACGCACCGGCGGGAGCCCGGCCCTAAGCGCGCTCTCAAGAGCTTGGAGCGCGGGGGAGCCTGGCTGCAGCAGTGGGCGAGCCCAATCCTTAAGGCTCTTCCGTTCGCGATCAAGGCTGGGTAGGGTACCCAACCTCTGATTTGAAAACTGCGGCTTCTTACCACTGGCCGCCCAGGTGAACAGCGCTCCTCGTCGGGGCCAACGTGGCCCGCTGGAGCGCGCTGGGCCGCTACTATGGGCCCAGGGAAGCCAGGGACGGTAATGGTGCCATCTTGAGCAAGCCACGACAGGTCCAACTCGGACCTGACAGGTCTTCCGAAACCTATCAGGTCTCAGAGCCTGGAGGTCAGAGCCCTGGCCTAGGCCAGCGTTGGCACCACGCCGATCTGCTGGAGGAAGCCCAAATAGTCCGAGTATTCGAACTCTTCCACGATCTTGCCGTCTGCGACACGGACCATAATGCAGCCCACCAGGGTTACCTCTTTGCCGGTAGGCGGGATGGGGAGGGTAGGAGATTGCCCGGTATGTGTTCCCATCCAGGTGTAGCGATAGGCGATGATATCGCCCTCGCCTACCATCTCGTGGTAGGCGATGCGCATGTCCGTCATGCTTGCCTTGACCCCGTCGAGACCCACGAGGTCCGGGAACGGGCGGCGATGCCAGACATAATCGGGGGCGTATACCTCGTCCAGGGCATCGAAGTTGCCCTTTAACCACGCCTCTTCGCCGGCCCACCTGATTTTGGCTTTCATTTCTTCTAGTGACATGGTCACTGATCCTCCCTAGTCTGTTTTCTTTCTGAGCCAGTTGCCACAAACGTGACAGCCAACAGCTCCATTGCCTGGTCGTAGTGCGCGCTTCAGCGCGCTTATCCGGCGGCTAGCCGAGCAGCGACCCCCAAAGGGTGCTGAAGCGCCTACCACAAACAAGGGCCTGTTCAGAGTGAGCACCCGCGCTACTCCTGCGCGTACTCTCCCCAGGACAGGTCGTGGTGCTGGCTGACGAAATCCTCCGAGAAGAAAAAACCCAGATCCTCCCGCCCCTGGAGGTGATAGCCAAAGAAGGCGACGGCAAAATGGGCCATTCGGGCCTGCATCTCCATGTCGAAAACCAGCATGTGGTCGCGACCGATGAAGGAGACGAAGGCCTTGTCCGCCGTCCCCAGGGCCTCAAAAATCTGCAGGTTCTCCGGGTAGAGCCCATCCTGCGTACCGGCCAGGAAGAGGGCCGGCCGGTCAGCGGCGGCCAGCCCGCGCTCGCCGAATAGCCACCAGCCTTCCCCGGCCATGGGCATGACGGCGCGTATGCGCGCATCCGTCATCGGTTGCCACAATCCATCCTTGCTGGCAGTGATGGCCTCGCCGGCTTGCGCGGAAAAATCATCCCATGCCCTGGCAGGACCGCAGTCAAAGGCGGACATGTGTGACAGAATCGCCTCGGTGGTATCGTCGGGATTCGGACACTGCGCCAGGTAGTGCTCGGGGTCGATGCGCGCGCCGCTCATTGCCAGCGTGTTGTATCCATCAAAAGAGTAGCCTATGGCCCCAGCATGCTCGGCGTCGATCATGGCCCGCAGGCCCTCCGGCGGGTTGGCGGCGGCTTGGTCCAGAGCGAACAGGATGTCCAGGGGCTGGTCGATCGTCTCCTCGGACATGTTCGCGTAAGTGTCTATCCCGTCGACGCTGGCCCAGGTAAAGCCGTGGCTCACCAGGTAGGGGGCGAGCATCCGGGCCATAGTGGTTGAGGACACGATGAGGGGGTAGGGCGCGCTGCTGGGGTCCGGATCCCGGTTGGTACCAGCCATCAGCTTGGTCCCGGCGCCGGTCGCGCCTTCGGGCAGCAGGGCCGGATACCACACGGTGACGCTCACCCGGCGGTTCCCGCGGCTGGCGTCCTCAAAGCTAGCCTTGCGTTTGCCTGTGAAATAAGGGCCGGGCTCCGCAAGTGGGTAGGGGACCCCCAGGTCCGGGGTGAGCGCAACGCCAGCGGCTCCCTCGGTGGGTTGCGGGCTGGCGGCCGGTGATCTGGCCGTGGGTGTTGCTTCGGGCGCACCGCAAGCACCAGCAAAGAGTAGGGTGAGGAGGAGCCAGGCTACTTGCCACAGCCTTCGTCGAGGGTTCATCATGTACCTCCAGTAGCGGGTCACGGACCCGGCGGAGCAAGGGTGGCCGGCCTGGCCGGCTGGGCGCAGAAGGCAATGTGAGTGTGCGGAGGCATGCGCCCCATCGCTGTGTGGTGAAAGCTGCGACGGAATCCACGTGGCTGGCTGCAAAGGGTGGGATCTCCTTTCCCGGCCTTGATGTTGCCGGTGCAGCCGTGCCAGTCTGACTATGACAAGAACACTATAGCACCAAGTAGGGTGTGTGTCAATAGCTATTTTGCGCGGCCACAGGCCGATTGCAGCAGATTGACCCATGGCCTGCCCAGTTTCCCTGAACATGCCCATTTGCTCGCCCATTAGCTCGAGACCGTGTGAAAAGTCCAGAATCCGGAAGCAAAAAGGGCGCGCGTCCCACTTTGCGTCGAAAATCGGAGAATAAAAGGGCGCGCGACCCGGTCACATACGTTTTTCCGCGACTGTGCCCCACGGCACGAGAAGCAAGCGAGTTTTCACACAGCCTGGTTCGCGGTGGACCACAGTCCACCGTTTGGACGCGGACTGTGGTCCGCTGGGAGCCAGAGAAGTGGTTGATTGCTGGACAGACCTCATCATTAGGAGGCATTCGGACTGGCGGCACTGATTTTTTGGCTTGAATCGAGGGTTTTCACTTCTTGGTATTAGATGCAATTGCCCTATTCTGCCAGTGTACCTCTTTCGGTGGAAAACGGCGCTGTGGGCGGATCGCCCGGCGATAAAGCCGCTGCGCTACCGAGTCGACCGGGCTACGTGGCAGCGCCCCATGAAATGGGGCTTGAAGGCTGGAACGCTGTAGTTCAGCCGGTTTCAACCGGCGTTACTGGGTAGCCCTGGGTCTATAGCCCAGGGTGGTCTGCGCCGGCAGAGTTTCCACCGAAAGGGATACACTTGCTTCTTTGGTGATAACCCACGTCTCATCACAGAGACACAGAGAGCGCAGAGAAGGCTCAAAAACTGTCCCATCTCGGTGTCCTCTCTGCGCCTCTGCGGTGCAATCTATCCCTTCTTGAGCGGGCACTGGACACTCGTGGGAAATCACCAGGCATTTTCTCTCCTGGAAGACCTGGCAGGTTTTCCGGTACCTGTCAGGCCTGTTGCTGGCAACCCGATTTGACACCACAGCTGTCCGGGTGTATCATGGACCCGTCATGCACGCCAAGGATGGTGGGGACAGGATCCAGATGGTTCCGGAGCGCACGCTGGTGCTCGCCTGCGCGACCGTCATCGAAGAGATGCTGCCCCTGATGCCGTCCGGCATGAGCCATCAAACCCTAGACTTTGGCCTGCACGTCAACCCCGAATCGTTGAAAAACACACTCCGTGCGGCCCTGGATGCCGTGCGTCCGCCCATCGACGTGGTCATCCTGGGCTACGGTCTGTGCGCCATGGCCGTGGTCGGGCTGGGGTCGGAGCGCTGTACCTTGATCGTGCCCCGCGTCGACGATTGCATCGCCATCTTTATGGGCTCGGGTGAGGCCTACAAGGCGCAGCACCGCGCCGAGCCGGGTACCTACTACCTGACCAAGGGCTGGATCGAGGCCGGTGATGGCCCCTTTGCCGATTACGACCGCCTGGTCGAGCGCTACGGCGTGGAAAAGGCCGAGTGGGTCCTGCGCGAGATGCTCAAGAACTATACCCGGCTGGCGCTGATCAACACCGGCCAGTACGAAATGGACCGCTACCGCGACTATAGCCAGGAGACGGCGGCACGCTTTGACCTGCGCTACGAGGAGATCCCCGGCTCCAATGCCCTGATCCGCAAGATGCTGTATGGCCCCTGGGATGGGGATTTTGTCGTTGCCAGGCCCGGAGAGACGATCCCGCTGGACGCGTTCATACGCTCGCATCGCACCTAGATTGGTCCAGTTTTCCGAAACTGGACCAATCTCAGCTGAATAGACAAGGAGGTCACTATGTCGAAGGAGTTGGTCAACGCCATCGCCGATATGAGGGAGGACGAGGCCCTCGCGCTGGCCAGAGCAATGGTGGAGGGGGGTGCGGATCCTACTGGGATCCTGGAAGATGCCCGGGAAGCGATGGACATCGTCGGCCAGCGCTACGAGGAAGGGGAGTACTACCTGCCCGAGCTGATGATGGCTGGCGAAATGCTGAACGGAATCACGGACATGGTCAAGCCGGTGCTGACCCAGGCGCCCGGCGTGGAGCGTCGTGGAAAGGTGCTCATCGGCACCGTCGCAGGCGATATCCACGACATTGGCAAGAATATCGTCACCTTTATGCTGGACGTCAACGGCTTTGAGGTTCTGGACCTGGGCGTCGACGTCGCCCCGGAAAAGTTCGTGGAGAGCATCCGCGAGTTCCAGCCCGAGGTCGTGGGCTTGAGCGGGTTTCTGACCCTGGCCTTTGACGCCATGGTGGACACGGTGGCGGCCATCGAGGCCGCTGGCTTGCGCGACGGCATCAAGATCGTGGTCGGAGGCGGGCAGGTGACCGACAAGATCCGGGAGTATGCCGGCGCCGATGCCTATGGCGATGACGCCATGGGGGCTGTCAACCTGGCCAGTGAATGGATAGGAGGCTGAGATGGACAAGTCATGGAAAGCGATGTCGCCTGACGAGCGGTTGGCGCAGCGGTTGGATGGCTACGTGGCCATGCCAGGATTTGAGTTCGCCAGCCCAGAGGCGGAGGCCGCCTACCGGGAGCGGGCAACCATTATCCGCGACGCTTTTGAAATGAGGGTCCCAAAACGGGTGCCCGTCTTTCCCTCGGAAGGGTTCTTTCCCGTCTTTCACGCTGGCTTGACGATGCGGGATGCCCTGTACGAGTACGAGCAAGTGGCCGCGGCGACGCTGGCTTACCTGGACGAGTACCAGCCGGATGCCTGGTTTGGGTCGCTGGCCCTTGTTCCGGGCCGCTGCTTTGACATCCTCGACTACAAGCTGTACGACTGGCCCGGTCACGGACTGTCCGACGAGCTTATGTACCAGATGAACGAGGGTGAGTACGTCGTCGCCGAGGAGTACGCCGAGCTGGCCGCCGATCCCAGCGGCTTTTTCCTGGGCAAGTACCTGCCGCGCGTGTTCGGCGCGCTGGAGCCGTTGGCCAAGATGCCGCTGTTACCCTCCATCCAGGAGATGCCGATGACGCCTACCGCGCTCCTGGCCTTTGGTTTGCCCGATGTGCAGGCGGCGCTGCATAAGCTGATGGAGGCCGGCACCGAGGCCCTGCGCTGGATGGGGGTCATGGGCGGGCTCGCGGCGCAGGTGCGTGCCCTGGGCTTTGCCGATTGGGCCGGCGGAGCGGCCAAGGCGCCCTTTGACGCCATCGGCGACACCCTGCGTGGCACCAAGGGCATGATGCTGGACATGTACCGCCACGCTGACGAGCTCATCGAGACCTGCGAGCGGTTTGTGCCGCTGATGGTCGAGATGGGCGTCAGCGCTGTCAACATGACCGGCGTGCCTCTGGTCTTTATCCCGCTGCACAAGGGCGCCGACGGGTTCATGTCCAATGCCCAGTTCGAAAAATTCTACTGGCCCACCCTCAAGGCCGTGATGCTCGGTCTCGTGGAGGAGGGCTGCATCCCGGTGCCATTCGCCGAGGGCGGTTATGGTCAGCGTCTGGAGATCATTGCCGATTTCCCCAAGGGCAAATGCATTTGGTGGTTCGACCAGACGGACATGGGCCGGGCCAAAGAGGTCCTGGGCGACGTGTGCTGCATCGCCGGCAACGTGCCCACCGCTCTGATGACAGCCGGCACGCCCGACGAGGTCAGGGCCTACTGCAAGGATCTCATCGAGGTTGCGGGCGTGGATGGCGGCTTTATCCTCACCAACGGCTGCGGCATAGATCACGCCAGGGCCGAGAATGTGCGGGCCATGATGGAGGCCGGCAGGGAGTACGGCCTGTACTAAACTGAGACCAACGTGAGAACTGCAGATTCCACACGGAAGACCATCTAGATCCCACCTTGGCTTCAGTTTCGGTAGGTTGCCTGTCCAGACCCTTCGGGTTTTCTGGAACCCGGAGGGTCTTTTGCTTGCGCAGCCTGGACCGCGTGGGCTGTGCGCCATGCCAAACATGTAAGATAGAGTTCCGAAGTTTTCCGAAACTTCGGAAGTCTGGCTGGGATTGACGGATCTAGGTTTCCAGTGTAGAATGCGCGGACGCGATCGCTGACATTCATCCTGTGAGAGGACCCAGGCGGGCGCTGATGATCCCGCTGTTTGTCGCGCCTCTGTGGTCTTGATACCATGAACCCGAAAAAGAAAGCCTGGGCCGTGTCGCTGGCGGTCTATTTTGCCAGCATCGCCGCTGCCGTCAACCAGTTCAAGGTCCCGCCGGCCATGCAGCACTTGATGGCCGACCTGGGCCTGGACATGGTCGCCGCCGGCTGGACCATGTCCATCGTTTCCGTGGCTGGCATCATCTTGGCCATCCCCTCGGCCTTTCTCCTGCGCCGCTGGGGCCTCAAGGTAACGGGTACTGCTGCCATGGGCTGTACCGTCGCTGGCGCAGTGATGGGCGCCCTGGCTCCCAGCGCCGCGGTGCTGATGGCCGCCAGGATGCTCGAGGGTACCGGCATTGGCGTCATCGCCATCATCGCCCCCGCCGCCATCAGCGCCTGGTTTCCTGCCAGGGAGCGGGGCATGCCCATGGGTATTTGGGCCACGTGGGTTCCTGTGGGCAATGTGATCATGTTCAACGTGGCCCACCCCCTGATGGATGCCTTCGGCTGGCGATCGGTGTGGTGGTTCGGCGCCCTTGTCGCCGGCGTGGCCCTGGTCGTTTATGCCCTGGTGGTCACCGAGCCAGAAGAAGAGGCGTCGCTCTCGCCTGAGGCAGCGGCCGCGGCGCCCGAGGCGGCGGGCTCCTTTGGCCGCATGTTACTCAACGTCGATAGCTGGCTCCTGGCTTTGATTTTTGCTTGCTTTGCCTTTTCTCTGCTCAGCTACAATACCTGGGCGCCAGCCTACCTGACAGAGACGCTGGGTATGGAGCCCGCCCGGGCCACATTTGCGGCCAGCATGATGTTCCTGGCCGGCATCCCGGGCAACCTCTTCGCCGGCTGGATGCTCAACCGTACGGGGCGTCCCCACCGGCTGCTGGTGGTGGCCTTCTTGGTGTCTACCATTCTCTTCGCCTGGAGCTTTCGCCTGGACGCGGCCTTTGTCGTCGTGCCCTACATGCTGATCCTGGGCTTTCTGACCAACATCATTCCCACCATCGAATTCACTCTGGCGCCGGAGTCGATGTCCTTGCCCAGCCTGGCCGGCCTTGGATTGGCCATCCTGGCCGTCGGTTCGGGCACCGGCATCCTGCTGGGACCGCCGATCCTGGGCGCCGTGCTCAGCGCCCGTGGCTGGGCCGCTGGCAGTGTGCTGCTGGTACTGGTGATGGCAGGGGGGTTGGCGATGGCGGTCGTGGCCTGGCAACGGGCGCGTGGGTGACATAAGAATGATCTCTTGCTCTCGCAGGTTCAAGAAAACCTCCGAGAGCAATCGAGATAATCGACCTCGGGGGTCTGCCTGGGACCCCCGAGGTCTGAGGGTCCGATTCCACTTCAAGGCATCGGACTCCGCGCGAAGCAGATCTCGGAGGTTCAAGAAAACCTCCGAGATCAATCGAGGGTAGTGTGTGAACAGCAAAGCAAAAGCGTGGGCTGTGACTTTGGCCGTGTTTCTGGCCAGCATCGCGGTGGCCGCCAACCGCTTTAAACCGCCACCGGTCATGCAGGTCCTGATGGCTGACCTGAACGTGGACATGGTGACCGGTGGCTGGTTCATGTCCGTGTCCTCGCTGGCCGGCGTGATTCTGGCCATTCCTACTGCCTTCATCCTGACGCGCCTGGGGCTCAAGGCCACTGGCCTCATCGCCCTGGGCTGTGCTGTCGCCGGATCGGCCCTGGGCGCCCTGGCGACGAGTGCAGAGATGCTGCTGGCCGGACGCGTCGTCGAGGGTGTCAGCATCGGCTTGATCGCTGTCGTGGCCCCGACGGCCATCAGTCTGTGGTTCGAGCCCCGGGAGCGGGGCATGCCCCTGGGCCTGTGGGCGACCTGGGTGCCGGTGGGCAACGTGATCATGTTCAACGTGGCCCATCCGCTGCTCAATACCTTTGGCTGGCAGTCACTCTGGTGGTTTGGCGCGCTCTTTGCCCTCGTGGCGCTGGTGGTTTTTGCCATTGTGGTGGCCGAGCCCCCGCGAACGGCGGCGCAGGAGGAGGCTCTCCGGCGCGCTGCCGGGGAGAGGGGCTCGAAGAGCGTGCTGGGTGCTTTTACCCGGATGCTGCTCAATTTGCCCATCTGGCTGCTGGGGTTGTCCTTCGCTGCCTTTGGTTTTGCCATCATTAGCTACAACACCTGGGCGCCCGCCTACCTGACGGAGACGCTCTCCATCGCGCCCTCGGCCGCCAGCTTTTATGCCAGCCTGCTGTTTCTGGCTGCCATTCTCGGCAACCTCGTCGCTGGCTGGGCGGTCGACCACACGGCTCACCGCCACCGCCTGCTCAGTGGTACCTTTCTGGCTACGGGCATCCTGCTTGCTTACAGTTTTCACCTGGAGACTGTGTGGATCGTGGCGCCCTACATGCTCGTGCTGGGCTTTGTCTCCAACTGGATTCCGACCGTGACCTTTACCCTGGCGCCGGAAAAGGTGCCCAGCATCGAATTCGCGGGCCTCGGCCTGGCCATTGTCCTCGCTTGCGGCAACGTCGGTTCGCTGACCGGACCGCCGGTTCTGGCCGGGGTGCTCAACGGGGGAAGCTGGACAGCGGGCAGCATCCTATTGGTACTGATGATGGGCGTTGGCCTGTTGCTCACCCTTGCCGTGTGGTGGTTGTGCCGGCGGGAGCGAAGGGTGCCCGTTGTGGCGGAGATGGCAGAGTTGTGATATGCCATGGCAGCCTGGCCCAGCCCGGGCCGGGGACGTTTGTAGTGCGCGCTTTGGCGGGCTTCAGCTGAAAGCACGGCGCTGAAGCGCCGACTACGAACAAGATGCGCTGCAGGGCGGTCCAGCCCGGGCTGGGGACGTTGGTAGTGCGCGCTTTAGCGCGCTTTTGCTCATTGCCCGGCGCTGAAGCGCCGACTACGAACAGGATGCGCTGCAGGGCGGTCCAGCCCGGGCTGGGGACGTTGGTAGTGCGCGCTTTTCCGGGCTTCAGCTGAAAGCACGGCGCTGAAGCTCCGACTACGAACAGGATGCGCTGCAGGCCGGTCTAGCCCAGGCTGGGGACTTTGGTAGTGCGCGATTTTGCGGGCTTTTGCTCATTGCGCGACGCTGAAGCGCCTACTACGAACGGTTCATGTCGCAGTCTGGTCCAGCCTAGGCCGGAGACGTTCGTAGTGCGCGCTTTAGCGCGTTTCTGCTGATTGCACGGCGCTGAAGCAGCCGGCGGTATCGGACGGCGCCGGTTGTGATAGAGCTGGTAGAGTTGTGGGCAATTATGGTGGAGGGGAAAGGATTGGCAATCCTGGCTCTTCTGGGAGAAAGTGATGACACACACTATTGATTTTGAACCGGTCGGCCGCCGGGGCGATTGCCCTGAAGGGGATAGCCTGCTGGACTGCGCCCGTCACCTGGGAGTGGACCTGGTCAACCTCTGCGGTGGCACAGGGGGTTGCGGTCGCTGCGTCGTGCAAATCCTCGAGGGGGAGGTTTCTGAAATCTCGCCCGGCGAAGCCGAGTTCCTGGCCCCCGAAAAGCTGGCCGAGGGCTACCGGCTGGCGTGTAGGGCTGTGCCCCTGGCCGGCTGCAAAGTGCGCGTTCCGCCCGAATCGCTGTCCACCCCGCAGCGGACGCAGGTTGAAGGTGAAGAGGTCTTGGTTGCCCCGGAGCCGTCGGTGGAGACCTACGCCGTATCGTTGCCCGCGCCGAGCCTGGAGGACCTGCGTCGCCGCGAGGCCGCTCTCGAATCCGAGTGGGGAGAGCTCCAGGAGCACGGCTTCGGCTACCGCGAGG
>Ga0209013_10005486_pt1 | contig 10914 bp, 9 predicted proteins | sample Cruoilmetagenom2_FD_187291 | JGI IMG/M metagenome (GOLD analysis project Ga0209013, IMG submission 187291) | Oil polluted marine microbial communities from Coal Oil Point, Santa Barbara, California, USA - Sample 2 (SPAdes) (version 2) | ecosystem: Environmental > Aquatic > Marine > Oil seeps ...
AGCAGGTAAGCGCAGACTCCGAAACCACAGGAATAGTAGTACTATTTCGAGGATTTCGGAGTCTCAGCAAGCTCGCTTACCTGCGATTGAGGCGCAACCAAAGATGACCTGAAGATGGGATGCGAAAATGTGAAGTTATTTTCGGAGTCTACGCTTACCTGCTCGAGCCCTTAGCCCTTTGGAATAAATTATCAGCGGATTGAAGGGACGCCTATTTCCAAAGCGCTAAACTATTACAAATTAGAAATACATGGTTGCGATTCATGAAAACAGCAAAAGAAGTCGCTATTCTTTTAGGGATATCGATTATCATAGCCTTTACGACAAATTATTTTTCGCCGGTTTGTATTGCCCTTGTAGGGCAATGGGATACGGCACAGGGCGTTGTTTCGGCAAAGGCCAATAATGTAGTCCTCCTCGATGATCTGGAAATCGGCGATATTTCATTTGGGAAAAAACTTTATGATGGCGGAGATTTTGTTTTTGTGGATGCACGTTCCCGAAAAGACTATGAAGCCGGACACATTAAAGGTGCGACCTCGTTGCCGTTGGGGCAATTTGATGGGTACATCGAAGCATTCTTTGTTCAGTATCCAGCTGAAACCGCCATTATTACTTACTGCTCAGGTCGGACCTGCGAGGATAGTCACCGGCTTGCGCAACTTCTTATGCATTTTGGGTATACAAAGATAAACATACTTCTAGATGGTTATCTCGGCTGGGAAACAGAAGGGTACCCCATTGAATAGTCACTTGAAAAGACTTTTGGGCAATAGCTGGATTGAATTGGCAATACGTTGGATTATGGGGCTAACCTTTATCTATGCAAGCTATCACAAGATTGTTGCGCCCGCTGATTTTGCAAAGATTATTTACGGATATGACCTTTTTCCTAACGCTCTCATCAATCTGATAGCAATAGCCGTACCATTTATAGAATTTATTTTAGGTCTTTCTTTGATCCTGGGCTTTTATCCACAGTCCGCCGCATTGATCTTCAACGGGTTACTGTTTGCTTACACGGTTGTGCTCTCCATCAATCTAATTCGTGGGTATGAATTTGATTGTGGTTGTTTTGCAATAAACTCCGGCAACCATGCAACTTTCCCCGCGCAAATGCTTATCCGGAATCTAGTATTTCTTGCCTTGGGGCTAAATGTTTTCCTTTTTAAGAATTCCCGAAGGTTGTGTATACGCGCTGATAAATAATTCTTGACATCCAAACGGACGTTTTATACAAACGTTTGTAATTTAGTTTCCAAGAATTTCTAAAATTTATTGGAATTCCTTTCATTTTACCACTAGAGCCCTAAATCCCCTGGAGATAGGCAATGACGAAAAACGACACAACCGCAAACACCCGTGAACGTATTCTTGATGAAGCTGAAGTCCTGTTTGCTCGAAAAGGATACCGGGCCGTCAGTATCCGTGAGATTATCCAGGAGTCCCACTGCAACCTGGCTGCCGTGAACTACCACTTCGGGCAGAAGAAAAACCTCTACCAGGAGGTATTCCGCTCCCGCTGGATCCCCCGGGCAAAAAGAGTACAGGAGACATTCAAAAAATCCCTTGGCAGTGGCTCTCCTTCTTCACCTGCTGCCATTGTCCGGGCACTCACCGAGACAATTATCCAGGGGCCGTTGACTGAAGAGGAACGCCATCTCCACTATCAGCTCATGGCCCGAGAACAGGCAGAGCCCTCCGAAGCGCTGGAATTAATCATCAGGGAGGTCATGCAACCCTTTTTCTCTGAAATAAGCGGGCTTTTGTGCCAGGTTTTTCCAGAAAGTAGGGAGGACGATGCCCTGCTCCTGTCACTTCTCAGTATGTTCTCTCAGATTCTCTACTTCAGTTTTGCAAGGGCCGCCGTCACCAGGATTACCGGCCGGGAATATGACCGGGCATTCAAGGCCCGCCTCTCAGATCACATTGTCATGTTTTCCCTTCATGGTCTCGATGCCGTCAAGGAGGAAGGCAAATGAGACAAGTGGTCGCAGTTTTGTTGATTTCTTTTTTTGTCCTTCTATTCACGGGGGGATGTATTAAGATGGGACCCGACTTCAAACACCCCTCTCTTGAAATCGGAACTCCTGAATCATTTCAATATGATACTGCCAGGGGCAAACAAACGTCCTTAAAGGAATCATGGTGGCGTGTCTATGGAAATCCCGAACTCAACTCACTTGTGGAGGAGGTCCTGCACAGAAACTGGGATATCAAACAGGCGGCCGCCAGGGTCATGGAGGTACGTTCCCAGTTTATCCAGACCAGGGCCGACCGCTTCCCTTCCCTGAACCTTCAGGTCCAGGCCCAGCGTCAACGCCAGACCATGAATATCCCCGTGCCGGTCTTTGACGGAACAAACTTTCAGCTCAAAAACCAGGAAAAGCGGGAAACAACCGATGCCTTCAGCCTCTCCTTACCCGCGTCTTACGAACTGGATCTCTGGGGCCGTCTTGCAAGGGCCGAGGAAGGAGCAATGGCCTCTATACTGGAGGCCGAAGAAAACCGCAGGACCATTACCCAGACCGTTATTGCCGAAACGGTTTCCCTTTACCTCAATATGGAAGCAATAGAGCGGCGTATCCAGATGCTCAACAAAAGTATTGACTACTTTCGTAAGAGCGTGAAATTCGTTCAATTCAGATATGATCATGGTATCACATCCATCCTGGACCTGAGACAGGCACGAAGAATCCTTGCCCAAGCCGAGTCCTCCCTGCCTACGCTCCTGCAGGAACTCGGAATGACCCAACAGAAAATGGCAGTATTATTAGGGCGTTATCCAAAAACCCGGCCGCCCAGGGCACATCCTTCCGGTTATTTCAAAGAGCTTCCGCCTGTTCCGCCCGGTCTCCCATCAGAACTAATGCTTCGCCGACCCGATATCAGGGCCGCCGATGCCAGGCTCCGTGCCCTAAACGCGCAGGTAGGGCAGGCAAAGGCCAACCGCTTTCCACATATCACCCTGACGGCCGGCTTCGGGTATGCCAGTGATGAACTGACCCACCTCCTGAGTCCTGAAAGCGGCCTGTGGAACATCGCCGCGGGCCTTTTGCAGCCGATATTCGACGCGGGAAAACTGAAAGCTGCAGAAGATGGTGCCCGGGCTAGGTACCGGCAGGGGCTTGCCGCCTACGCCAAAACCGTATTGAACGCCTTTTCCGAGGTGGAAAATGCCCTCTTGACACGCCATGAACAGCTTGAACGCAGGAAACGGGTCCTGTTACTCCTTGAGGAAGCGCGTGCGACCCAGAAGGTTGCCGAGGGTAGATACAAACACGGGCTTGTTGACTATTTCACTGTTCTTGACGCACAGCAGGCCAGGGTTCAGGCGGAAGACAGCTTGATACTGGTTGACCTCGCTTTACTGACAAACCGGGTTGCCCTCTACAGGTCTTTGGGAGGAGGTTGGGAAAAAAATGGGTAAAGGTAAAATACGATTATTGCAGGTCATTGTCACCCTTATGCTGCTGGGGCTCGGCGTGTTTGGTATGAACAAGATTACTACCAGCAGGCAAAAAGTGAAGCGGCAAAAACCACCGCCACCCGTTCCGACGGTGCGGGTCATGGAGGTCAAAACAAAGCCTCATCGAGTGACCATTGAGAGTGAAGGCACCGTTCGCCCGCTGGAGGAGATCAAGCTGGTCCCCCAGGTAGGAGGAAAAGCAATTTATGTTTCTCCTGACCTTGTAAATGGTGGAGAATTTTCCAAAGGGGACGTCCTCCTCCGCGTCGAGCCGGTTGACTACCAGTTGGCGTTGGCGCTGGCCGAAGCAAAAGTGAAAGACGGTGAAAGTCGCCTCCAGATTGCCGAAGAAGAATCGACCGCCGCAAAGGAGGAGTGGATATTCAATCGTCCCGGAGGCTCAGGGACCGCCCTTGCCCCCCCTCCACTGGTGGCAAAGGAACCGCAGCTCGCCGCGGCCCGTGCAATGCTTCAAGCCTACAAGGCCGATCTCAAAAAGGCACGTCTGAATCTTGAGCGAACCGAACTGAAGGCCCCCTTTGACGGCCGCGTCAGCCAGGAAAATGTGGGGGTCGGACAATTTGTATCACCCGGCCAGATCCTTGCCACCCTTTATTCCATAGAGGCGGCCGAGGTCGTCGTCCCACTGGAGGACCGGGACACCTTCTGGTTCCATATCCCTGGGTTTACTCCCGGTCATGGACCGGGTGCTGCTGCCAAAGTTATTGCTCAAGTGACCGGCCGCACCATTACCTGGGCAGGCCGGGTAGTACGTACAGAGGGGCAGGTTGATCCTAAAACTCGCATGCTCCCTGTCGTCATCAAGGTGGAAAGGCCCTTTGCAATGAGACCGCCCCTGGCTATCGGCCTGTTTGTGACCGTCAGTATCCATGGAAATATTCTCCCTGGTTCTTCCCTCATCCCGAGATCAGCCCTTCACCAGAATAACACCGTCTGGATCGTGGACCAGAATGGACGTTTACGATTCCAAAAGGTAAAGGTGGCCCGATTTCAGGGCGCAAGGGCGTTGATAAGCATGGGACTCAAGACCGGAGATCGCATTGTGATCAGCCCGATTGAAGTCGTTACCGATGGTATGGCAGTGCGCACAGTGATCGTAGAGGAACATAATCTCTCATGAAGACTATCATTAACTGGTTTACAAACAACCATGTGGCCACCAACCTGCTCATGATGTTTCTCCTGTTGGCAGGGGCAGTAACCGCCTTTACAATGAAGGTGGAGATCTTCCCTGAAACCGCTCCGGACAAAGTCTCCGTCACCGTGGAATATCCCGGGGCATCCCCTGAAGAGGTGGAGGAAGCTGTCATCTGGAGGATTGAAGAAAAAATTGCAGGCCTAGCCGGGATCAAGCGTATTGATTCAGATGCCAGGGAAGGCTACGCCGTCACAATCATTGAAGTGCTTGAGGGCTGGGACCTTAAGAAACTCCTTGACGAAGTCAAATCCGAGGTGGACAGGATTACCACCTTGCCCGAAGAGGCGGAAAGGCCGGTCGTTCGGGAAATAACCAGGACTACAGAGGTCATCAGCGTTGCCATCTACGGGGATATCCCTGAAGGGACAATAAAAAAATTGTCGGAAAAGACCAAAGATGACATCACAAACCTTCCTGAAATCACCTATGCGGAACTCTTCGGGGTACGCACCAGTGAAATACATATCGAGATCCCGGAAAAAACCCTCCGCCGTTACAACCTCACCATGGGAGGGGTGGCGGAGATTGTCCGTAGGGACAGCCTTGACCTGCCTGCAGGGAACATAAAGTCCACCGGCGGTGAAATTCTTGTCAGGACCAAGGGCAGGCGGTATCACGCTAGAGAATACGCGGACATAGCAATCATTAAGAAGTCCGACGGCAGCAATGTCACCCTGGGCGATATCGCCACTCTGCAAGATGGCTTCGAGGACGTTGATCTCCTCACCAGGTTCCAGGGCAAACCTGCCGCCGTGATCCAAGTTTTCAGGGTGGGTAATCAGAATGCCCTGGCCGTGGCATCCGCCGTGAAGGAGTACATTAAGAAAATCAGACCCGAACTCCCGGCTGGTGTTGGCATAGCCTTTTACCAGGACATGTCAAAGATTCTGAAGAGCAGGATCCACCTCCTGCTCAAGAACATGGCCTGGGGACTCCTCCTCGTCAGTATCCTTTTAGGGATTTTCATGGATATTCGTCTGGCTTTCTGGGTCACCCTTGGTATCCCTGTTTCCTTCCTGGCGGCCCTGTGGGGCCTGCCCTCCTTCAATATATCCATAAATATGCTCTCTCTCTTTGCCTTCATCATGGTCTTGGGGATTGTGGTGGATGATGCCATCGTCATCGGTGAAAATATTTTCCGCAAGCGGGAGCGGGGTCTCGGTACCATGCAGGCATCGGTGGAAGGGACAATCGAAGTAGGCAGACCGGTTATTTTTTCAGTCCTTACCACCATAGTGGCCTTCTGGCCACTGCTGCTGGGCACCGGGAGCATGGGCAAGATCATGCGAAATCTCCCCATCGTGGTAATCCTGGTCCTGCTGGGCTCTCTGATAGAGTCCCTCCTGATTCTTCCCTGCCACCTTTCGCGGAGCAAAGGCGGTCAAAACGGAAAAAAACGGATGTCCCGGTGGCTCGGACGTTTCGTTAACGGCCCTTACAAAAGGCTTTTGGACTTCTGTCTCAAGTGGCGGTATGCCACCGTCGCCCTCGGGATCGCCCTGCTTCTGTTGACTGCCGGACTCTGGCGGGGAGGATGGCTCAAGTTCACTTTTTTCCCCAAAGTTGAGAGCGACGTCCTCACCTGTGCACTCACCATGCCGGTGGGGACCCCTGTTGAACGCACAGATGAAATGGTTTGCCGCATAGAGCAGGCGGCCAAAAATTCCCTGAAAGAACTGGATAAAAAACGGCCGGAAGGAGCACCATCCCTATTTGAATACAGCGTATCTCTCGTGGGGATGCAGATAGCCGGCCACGGCCGCGGAAAGGCGAAGATCGGTGGGCACATGGCGCAGGTTTTTATCCAGCTCCTCGAAGGAGGAAAGAGAGAAGTAAGCGCCATGAGGCTTGCTCATATCTGGAGAAAAAGGGTGGGGACCATCCCGGATGCCGAGTCTATTACCTTCCAGAGTGAGCTTTTCAGCGCAGGAAACCCCGTGGAAGTCCATCTCTCTACCAATGATCAACAAAAACTCATTGCAGCGGTGAACCAACTCAAGGCCGAACTGAAACAGTATCAGGGGGTCTCTGATATCAATGACAGCTGGATTCCAGGGAAACCGGAGATGCAGCTCAAGCTCAAACCGGCGGCCCGGAGTCTGGGACTCACCCTGAATGACCTGGCGCGGCAGGTCCGAAGCGCATTCTACGGGGCCGAGGCCCTGCGTTTCCAGAGGGATCAGGATGAGGTGAAGGTCATGGTCCGCTATCCCGAACCGGAAAGGAGTGCCCTTTCCTCCGTGAAAAATATGCGCATCCACGCCCATGACGGATCTCAGATACCTTTTGGCGAAGTTGCACAGGTCCGGATGACCAGGGGGTATACCTCCATCCAGAGGGCCCAACGCCGCAGGGTCATTAAGGTCACAGCCGATGTTGATGAAAAGGTAGCGAACGCCAATGAGATCAGAATGGATCTTAAAAATACCGTTCTGAAGAAATTGAAACAGGCCTACCCCGGCTTACGCTATTCTATTGAGGGGGCAGGCAAAAACATGAAGGAATCCATGGCTGATATTACCTATGGTTTTATCATCGCTCTCTTCTGTATCTATACCCTGCTCGCCATTCCCTTCAAGTCTTTCAGCCAGCCCTTTATTGTCATGCTGGCCATCCCGTTCGGCCTGGTAGGCGCGGTGGCAGGTCACCTGATCATGGGCTTTAACCTCAGCTTTATCAGCCTCTTCGGAATGGTGGGTCTAGCCGGCGTGGTGGTCAATGACTCTCTCGTGCTTATCGATGCCACGAATCGCCTGCGCACTGAAGGATCATCCCCCCACCAGGCAATAATAGCTGCGGGAGGACTCCGTTTCCGGGCAATTATCCTCACCTCCCTCACGACCTTTGCCGGGTTGACGCCCATGCTGCTGGAAAAGAGCCTTCAGGCCCGGTTTCTCATCCCAATGGCCATAAGCCTGGGTTTCGGCATCCTTTTCGCTACGGGTATAACCCTGCTCCTGGTCCCCTGTGGCTACCTGATCCTGGAAGACATCCACTATATCGTCGAAAAGCTCAGGCCTGAACGGCAACCGGAGAATGCAGAGAAAGCATCTTCCTCTCGGACAGTATAGTATTAACACCCCCTGTCATATCGTATCAGCTCAGTATTTTGTGAAGTACACAAAAAGGTGTCAAACCTTCGTTTGACTTTCCTTTATAATCAATCTAATTTCTACTCATAATGTTTTTTCAACTTATTACTTTTTACTTTTCAGTTTCCTTTTTGTTCTTTCAATTGCAGTGTTCACTGAGTGGACCGGGGACCTCGGAAACGGGATGTATTGCATATGGGGGCACACCTTGGTCTGCCCAAAGAACAATGTAAGGATCTGTTCAATTACGTAGAAGAAATCATTACCGGCCAAAAGCCTATTAATCATTATCCAAAATTAATGGAACCCTTTGACTCCCTTTTCTGTTTTCAACTTGAAAAGCCCATGTGAAAATGCTGTCATGGGTATATGATGGTGTTTACCCTGTGTATTTGAAAGAAAGTCACGTGAAAGGTGAAAGTCACTATATACTATGTGAATCCTACAAGGATGAGGATTGCTGGAGATTCCGTCAGTTAATAGACCTTGGCCCCGACCCTGCAAGACACATCGTTTATCCCGGGGGGAACAGTTTTTATATCGACGAATCCATAGAAAAAGACCTCCTGGAAAAGGAGGTCTTTTTTTGCGGTGATGAGATTGAGGAACTCTTCATGCCGTTTATTGATCCCGGAATACGCAGGATCGTGGAGAGGTTTCAAAGGCCCGTGAAAAAAGAGCTGAGATTTCATCAATTGGGTCGGGATGACCTTATGAAAGAGCAAAAAGGTCTCCATTCCTTTGATAAACGGCGCCTTCATTACCTACGTTGCGGCAGAGTAGACATCGGCAACCTTGACGCCAGGCCTTGGAAATTTTTGAATATGCTCCTTGATAAAAGCCGTGATGAGCTCGAACATATCCTTGAAGTAATGGAAAAGGAGCTTCCTCCTGACGAAATACGAGACTATTTGTACACGGCACTCCATATGCAGTCCCATTTCAGCCATCTTCTGATTCGCAATCAGCCGGCTTTCCTGGATACGGTAAATTTTGACCAATATCTGTTAAACGATCTCTGCCTGCTCAACCGCGATGAGGCATTTTTTAAAGGAGTTGAGTCCCATGACCCGGATTACCTTCATCCCTATCTGATAAAATACCTGATTCTCTATTTTGATAATGCCTTTGATCCACAAAACCTCCGGAGCGAATATATCGAGGATTTTGTATGGAAACACCGATTCTACAAGGCACCCAATACCTCGAGAGAAACCTCCATGCCTGAGAAAGAGGCGTGCCGGTGTCTCGGCATATCCGTTGGAGTTTTTAAAAAGATGGGCTGCAACGAACTTCTTCGCTGTTACAGAAAACGCGCCAAGGAGACCCATCCTGACAGAGGCGGTGATGAGGAAACCTTTATTGAGATCAAGAATGCCTATGAATGCCTTTTGAGTCTAAAAAAGGGATAGTGGGACATCCGTAATATTTGGACATTTATAAAATCTCATCCACTTAATTTTTTCTTCACTACAAAAGACCGTAACAGCTCAATAAATAGGGGTTTTACGTCACCATTGGCATAAAGGCTTGGGTATTTCTTTCAGGCGCTCTTAAAAAAAGTGCGCTTGCAATATCCTTTGCAGTGGCCGGATACTTGGGGTTTGCAGCAAATAAAGCCTTGGCGCTGTGCCGAATTTTTACAAAACCACAAATATGCGGCTTTGTTTTCTCGTAAGGTTTAGAGAGCGCCTGAAAGAAATGGCCAAATCCGTTGCCCCAATTTATTGAGCAGATACAAAAATATCATATTGATCAGGGGAAAGTGTTCTTTGGAAAAAAAAGACTTTGGCCGAATATTTAAAAACTTGCATTTGCCGGCATGTCTTGTGGTTATACTAATCGGCTCATGGCTACTGCTACCTGAAATATCTAATGCCAAACAGGACCTATACTGGTTGAACAGGATCACCTCCACGGATGCCCTTTTGGTTGCGTACCCGGATGGCAGACTTCTCTATAAAAAAAATGAGGCGATAAAATTTGTCCCTGCCTCCACGCTCAAGCTCTTGACCGCCCTTTGCGCAATTCATTACCTCGACCTCTCCTACCGTTTTAAGACGGAATTTTACATGGACACATCGGGTAATCTGAAGATAAAAGGCTACGGAGACCCTCTCCTGGTCTCAGAGGTATGGCGGGAGATCGCGCATGGCCTCGCGAAGAAGATCCAGGGTTTTAAAAACCTGATATTGGATGATACATATTTTTCACAGCCCGTAATCATTCCGGGGACAAACCACTCAACCAATCCTTATGATGCTCCTGTAGGTGCCTTGTGCGCCAATTTCAATACAGTATTTTTCGATCGCGATGAACTGGGCAGGATTGTTTCGGCAGAACCCCAGACACCCCTTATCCCATATGTCCGGAAAAAGATCCGTTCATTGGGGCTGAAAAAGGGCAGATACACTTTTACTCACGACCGGTGTGAGGCTGCACGTTATGCAGGTGAACTCCTGCTGCATTTCCTGAGACAGGAAGACGTAAATAGCCTCGATAAAATTCGCCCAGGTGTTGTAAAACCGGGAGACAAATTGATATTTACATACCGGTCTAAGTTTACTTTAGATACGGCCATCAAAAAAATGTTGGAATTTTCAAATAACTTTATGGCGAACCAGATCTTTATTGCATTGGGTACGCACGTTTACGGCCCACCAGGCACATTAACCAAAGGCGTCCAGGCAATTTATGACTATGCCGGACAAGAACTTGATCTTAGAGGCATTAAGGTTGTGGAAGGGTCGGGTATTTCCAGAAAAAATCAGGTTTCAGCGCTTGACATGCTGGCCATTCTGAAGCGATTCAAGCCCTACCGGCATCTTCTCAAAACAAAAGACAATACCCTTTTCAAGACAGGCTCCCTCAAAGGGATCAGGACGAGGGTAGGCTATATAGAAAAAAATGGCCGAGGGCCCTATTGCTTTGTCATCTTTCTAAACAGGCCCGGTCCAGATATGGATAAGTTAATGGAGAGTGTGATAGGCGCTATTTCCAGACAGTAATAATATTTATTCTCCCCCTGCCTGGAAAAGACGAAGGGGTCAGACCTACACATTTGACAAATATTATTTGATTTGGTAAAGTGTCGTACAAATGAAAGGAATATTATCATAGGTGAACAAATTTAA
>Ga0209013_10005487_pt1 | contig 10914 bp, 8 predicted proteins | sample Cruoilmetagenom2_FD_187291 | JGI IMG/M metagenome (GOLD analysis project Ga0209013, IMG submission 187291) | Oil polluted marine microbial communities from Coal Oil Point, Santa Barbara, California, USA - Sample 2 (SPAdes) (version 2) | ecosystem: Environmental > Aquatic > Marine > Oil seeps ...
CGAGCCGGCGACGGTGGAGGCGGTCGAGGCGGGACGGACCACGGTGCGGATGGTCGAGCGCTACCCGCCCGAGGTCAACCACGAGGGGTGGCCCAAGGTGGTTCGGTCCCTGGCCGCCAACGGCGGCTTCGAGATCGCGGACATCGATTTCGCTATCTTCACCCAGGTGCGCCGCCCCTCGATCGAGCTCATCATGGAGAACCTGGGTTTGCCGATGGAGCGTACCCACACGGTGATGGAGAAGTGGGGCTACACCGGCTCCGCCTGCGTGCCGATCGCCCTCGATGACGCCCTCCAACAGGGGAAGGTATCCTCGGGCGACCTGCTGGTCATGGTCGGCTCGGGCGTTGGCTACAACCAGGCGGGAGCGGCTTTTAGGATGCCCTGAAGAACCCGTCCAAGAGTGAAAAGAGAGTATTACATTGAATTCTCAATTCTTAATTCTCAATTCTCAATTACTTTCGCCTACCCGGGGCCGTGATGGGTGGGGTGGGCGGCATTCCGAAATTCCGAATTCCGAATTCCGAATTCCGAATTGACAATGGTGTCCCAAGGGAGGCAACCATGGGCAAAAAGCTGGTGCTGAAAATTGTCATCGCGATCGGCGTCGTGGTGGTCATCGCCGTCATCGCCTCGGTGTGGATGGTCTGGAAGCGTCCCCTGAAGGTGGACGCCATGTTCAGCCGCATGGCTCTCGGCAAGGCGGGATTCGAAAAGACCTGGGTCGCCGCCCCCGCAGGCCGGATGGCCGTCTGGGAGGGCGGGTCGGGCCCCTGCATGGTGATGCTGCACGGCGCCGGCGACCAGGCCGGGGCCTGGGCGCGGATGGTGCCGCCGTTGCTCGACAGCTACCGGGTGGTGATCCCCGATCTCCCGGGTCACTGGAAAAGCGATCCCCGCAGCGGTCCCCTTGGCATCGACCAGGTGCTGGCCGGCGTCGAAGTCGTGATGGATTCCGTGTGCGCCGGCGAGCGGGCAATTCTGGTCGGCAACTCGATGGGCGCGTGGGTCGCCATGCTCTACGCCCGCGACTACCCCGACGCCGTCGACCGGCTGGTCGCGATCAACGGCGGTGCGATCAGGGAGGACAACCCCGCCGTCAACCTCTACCCGGCGACCCGAGACGAAGCGCGCGAGACGATGAAGGGTCTGATGGGACCGGCAACGCCGCCGATCCCGGGCTTCGTGCTCGACGATGTGGTTCGCTGGATGAGCGCGGGTCCGGCCGGTCGCCTGAAGGGGCGCCTGGCGGATGCCGGTGATCAGATCGACGCCTACCTGCTCGACGGGCGGCTCAACGAGGTGGTGGTGCCGGTCGATCTCGTATGGGGCGACGCCGATGGTTTGTTCACTCTGGACTACGCGCAGCGTCTCCTCAACGGCCTGCCGCGGGCGCGTTTGCACACTGTGCCCGGCTGTGGCCACGTGCCACACCGCGAGTGTCCCGACAAGATCCTCGAGGCGCTGACCAAAGCCCTCGCCCTGCCGCCTCCGGAGATGCGCGAGGCGACCGGAGAGGAGGAAGTCGAGCCGTGATCTGCGCGGACCTCCTCGGGCAACGCAGCAGGCTCTCGCCGGATCGGGTCGCGTTGGTCGAGGTGGCCGGCGGCCGGCGCTACACCTACCGCGAGCTCGATCACCGCGCCGGCGCCTGCGCCCGTTCCTGGCTCTACGGCCTGGGCCTCAAGCGGGGTGACCGGCTCGGCATACTGGCGGGCAATAGGGTCGAGTTTCTCGATGCCTTCTTCGCAGCCGCCAAGTGCGGCGTGATTTTGGTGCCCCTGGGAACTCGGCTGACCGCCCAGGAGCTGGCTACGATCGCAAGCGACGCCGGCCTCTCCGCTCTCTTCTTTGCACGGGAGTATGTGGACACGGTTCGCGACTTGAGCTCGCTCGCGCCTGCGGGCCGGTTGGTCGCGCTGGACGCCGATGACGCCGGCGGTGAGCTCTCGTACGATGAGTTGCTCGCCTCCCTGCCCGAGGGTGACCACGTGCCGGGTCCATGCCGGCCCGAGGATCCCCACTGCCTGCTCTACACCTCGGGCACCACCGGTCGGCCGAAGGGGGTGATCACTCCTCATCGGCAGGTGGCCTGGAACGCGTACAACACGGTGGCGTGCTGGCAGCTGAGCGAGGATGACGTCAGCCCGATCTTCACACCCCTGTACCACGCGGGCGGCCTGGGCGCCTTCCTGACGCCGATTATCCTGGCCGGCGGCAGGATCGTTCTGCACTCCGACTTCGACCCTTCCGAGGTGTGGCGGACGATCGAGTCCGAGCGCTGCACCGTGGTGCTTGGCGTGCCCACGATCTGGAAGGTCCTCGCCGACGCGCCCGAGTTCGAAACGGCCAACCTCGAGCACGTGCGCTGGTTCATCTCCGGCGGAGCGCCGATGCCGCGCCACCTCGTCGGCGTGTACCGCGAGCGCGGCGTGGTGATGCGTCAGGGCTACGGGCTGACCGAGGTAGGCGTGAACTGCTTCGCCATGAGCGACGAGGAGGCGTGGGAGAAGGCGGGCTCGATCGGCCGTCCCTTGATGTTCACCGAGGCTCGGGTCAGCGACCCCGAGGGCAAGGAGCTTCCGCCGGACGAGGTCGGCGAGCTCTGTTTCCGCGGACCGCACGTGAGCGCCGGCTACTGGAACAACCCCGAGGCCACCGCCGAGGCCATCGACAAGGAGGGCTGGTTCCACACCGGCGACATGGCGCGCCGGGACTCAGACGGCTTCTACTACATCGCGGGGCGCGCCAAGGACATGTTCATCTCGGGCGGGGTCAACGTCTACCCGGCGGAGATTGAGAACGTGCTGCTGCAGCACCCGTCGCTGCTCGACGCGGCGGTGGTGGGGGTGCCCCACGAAACCTGGGGAGAGGTCGGGGTGGCGTTCATCGTGCCGGCCGTGGACCTGGCGGTGACTCCCGAAGAGCTCGGCCAATTCGTCGCCAGCCGCCTCGCGCGCTACAAGATACCCAGAGAGTTCCGGATCGTCGACGAGCTACCACGCACCCCATACGGCAAGGTCATTAAAGGGGAGTTGGTGGAGTGGTGGGAGAAGGAGGCTCAGAATTCGGAATTCGGAATTCGGAATTCGGAATGAAGAACCCCGACCCAAGATGGGATGCAGAAGGGCGTGGGCGCGATGATCGGAGGTGCCTGGCATCCCGATTCGCCGCGAATCGGCGTGCCTGGCATCCTCTCGGGAAGCGCGCTGAAAGAAAGGTCGCGATGACCGGGCGTGCCGTCTCTGACGATTTTGGGAGCAGTTGGGCTGACCTCGGGGGAGCGCGGGGTCCCAAATATCGTCAGAGGGGGCTCCCTCGGGGAGCGCGAAGGGAGAAGGTCGCGTTGAGGTCGGTAGCGCGCTGCTAGAGCGCAGGATCGTTTTCAGGGACACACGAAGAAGCACGCGAAAGCCGAGCCCGAAATTTGACATGAGATTCGATCAAGGAGGTAACGTGAAAAAAATCTACATCGCCGCATACCACCAATCGAAGTTCGGCAAGCTCTTTGACAGGACGGTGCCGGAGATCATCACCGACACGGTCAACGAGACCTGCGCCGAGATCGGTGCCGAGGCGGTGACGATCGACGTCGCCTCGATCGGCGCCACCTGCAACTTCTCGCTCAACCAGCAGGGTTTGCTGGCGGGTTTGGTGGCGATGGTGCCTGGCCTCGGCGCCAAGCCCATCGAGGCGGTGGAGAATGCCTGTGCCTCCGGCGGACAGGCAGTGCTTAGCGTGGCCCAGAAGCTCCAGCTCGGTCTCGGAGACGTGGGCATCGCCGTCGGCTACGAGAAGATGCGCAACGACGAGGGCAAGATGGACGGCGCCCTGATCGGGGAGGTCCTCGGTTACTTCTCGCACCCAGACGAGCGTGAGGGCAAGGTCTACATCTTTCCACACCTCTTTGCCGAGGTCATGAAGGTCTACATGGAGACGCACGGGGTCAGCGAACGCGACCTGGCCGAGATCTCGGCGCGCGAGTACGCCAACTCGACCTACAATCCCTATGCCCAGATGCAGAAGATCGAAGTCAGCCTGGACGAGGCGGCGACTCCCGAGGGACGCAACCGGTACATTGTCGACGGGCTGCCGCTCAAGACCTATGACTGCTCGCAAATCTCGGACGGCTATGCGGGGATGATCCTGGCCACCGAGGAAGGCCTGGCCCGGCTCGGTGTCGCCAAGGCCGACTGCGTTGAGATCGCGGGCTACGGCCAGGCGACCGACCCCCTGCTCAAGGAGGGGCGAGACGTGCTCAAGCCCACGGGCGCGTACCGGGCCATGAGCGACGCCTACACCATGGCCGGTACCGGTCCCAACGACGTCAACGTGGCCGAGATCCACGATTGCTTCACGGTGATGGGCGCCATCGGCGCCGAGGTCATCGGCAAGGCGGAGTACGGAAAGGGAGCAGAGTACTGGAAGGACGGCCGGGCGGACGCGAAGGGTGATTGCGGCATCAATACCTCGGGCGGGCTGATCGCCAAGGGCCACCCGGTGGGCGCCACCGGGGTGGCGATGATCGGCTGGGCGGCGTGGCAGCTCCTGGGCAAGGCCCCGGCCGAGCTCCAGGTCCCGGATCCGAAGCTTGCCGCCACCTTCAACATCGGAGGGCCGATCTGCGCCTCGGTGTGTACTGTGTTGAAGCGAGGGTGATGAGTGAATTCTCAGTTCTCAATTCTCAATTCTCAATTCCGCCCACCCAGCCCCGATAGGTGCAAGGAGGGAGGATGTGTGGGAATTCAAAATTGAGAATTCAAAATTGAGAATTCTGAATCGGGGGTCTGATGAACCAAGATCTACAGCCTGATCGCAGCGGTCACCTCGAAGTAGGCGAGCAGGAGATTTGGTGGGAGTACTTCGGCGAGGGTGACCGCGAGGCGGTGTGCCTGCTCAACGGCCTGGCCATGCACACCAAGGCCTGGTACGGCTTTCTGCCGCAGCTGGTGGACGAGTATGACGTGATTCTCTACGACTTCCTCGGCCAGGGAGAGTCGTCGAAGGAGGACGTTCCTTACTTCATTGACGAGCTGGCGCGCCACCTCGCGCTGATCATGGACGAGCTCGGGGTGGAGAAAGTCCACCCGATGGGGATCTCCTACGGCGGCTTCATCGCCCTCGAGTTCGCCCGCCTCTACCCCGACCGGCTCCACACCCTGGTGCTGTCGGGGATTCTGGCCAGCCGCGAGAGGCTCTTCGACATGTACCAGGAGATCTCGCTGCAGTTCTATCGGGGAACCGACGAGGTCTTCGAGCTCTACACCCACTACATGTACGAGAAGATTTTCTCCGAGCGCTTCGTCAAGAACATCCCGGATGAGCAGCTCGCGGCGATGCGCCAGCGCTTCTACGACCGCTACATCGACTACCGTTACTGCCTGATACGCCTGACCGAGGCGCAGGACCCGTTCTTCGAGACCATCGAGGAAAGGGTCGAGGGCTATCGCGAGGTCACCGCCCCGACGCTGATCCTCGCGGGAGCCCATGACCGCGCGATCCCGCTGTGGCAGCAGGAGAAGCTGGCGGAGATCTTTCCCAACAGCCGCTACGAGCTGGTGCCGGAGAGCGGCCACGTGGTGTACATCGAGCGTCCGGACATCTTCTTCCCGGCTCTGAAGCGCTTCATGGAGGCCAAGTCGGTCGACTTCGAGATGCCGTCCGGCGGTGACCCCTCGTGAACCAGGACCCGGTCCTCTTCCACCGCCTCGACGGGGTGGGCGAGCCCGTGCTGCTGCTCAACGGCATCGCGATGACCACCCCTTCCTGGGAGGTGTTCGTTGCGCCCCTCACCGTCGACCATCAACTGGTTCGCTGCGACTTTCGGGGGCAGCTGCTCACGCCCGGCCCGCCGCCCGACGATGTGGGCGAGCACGCCGAGGACCTTGCGCGGCTCCTCGACCATCTGGAGCTCGACTCGGTGCACGTCGCCGGTACCTCCTTCGGCGGGGTGGTCGGGGCTTTGTTCGCAGCACGCCACCCGGACCGGGTGCGTTCGCTCGTCTGCATCGCCTCGGCGGACGGTTTCGACGAACAGATGGCCAGCGAGGTGGCGCGATGGCGGGAGGCGTGTCTCCAGTCATTGGAAGGACCCGACCGCGGTCATCTCTCGGACGTGCTCGAACCCGTGGCCTACTCGCCGGCGTATCTGGAAAGCCACCGCGAGGAGCGGGTGGAACGCCGCCGCCAGATCGCGGCCCTGCCCGATGCGTGGTTCGAGGGGTTGATCGGGCTGCTCGATACCGCCCACTCTTTCAGCGCGCGGCGGGAGATCGCTGGAATTCGCTGCCCCGTGCTCGTGGTCGCCGCGGAGCTCGATGCCTTCGTCCCCCTCGAGCGAGCGCGGGCAATGGCGGAGAGGATCCCGGGGGCGCGGTTCCGGGTGGTGGAAGGGGCCGGCCACGCGGTGGTGGTGGAGCGCCCGGAATTGATCGCCGAGCTGATTCTGGAATTCCTCGCGACGGACTCTCATGAGTAGTCTTGGTAGCGGACCCTGAAGGACCCGCCTACACGGAGGCGCCCTGCAACCGTAGGCGGGTCCTTTAGGGCCAGCCGCCCAGCTGTTCTGATTCGTGACCCTGTCCGAAAAATATTGGTATGGTTCGGGTTGGTTGGGGATCTGTGATAATCGGCGGGTGAGGAATGCCGAATGTTGATCGCGGACCCGGCGGCAGGGTTGTACCTTGGGGTTGTGATCCTCTGTGCGGTCACGGCCCTGGTTCACCTGCGGCTCTCCCGGACGGCGCCGCGAACCGGTGGTTTCGCGTGGCCGGCCGCGTGGCTGCTGCTCGCCCTGGCGGCCTGCTCCGAGCTCGCGACTCACCTGCTGCCGTACGGCGTCGCGACCCGGCTCGGTGGAGGCCTGCTTCTCGCCGGGCTGGCGACAATGGCAATCACCATCGAGCAGGGAGGGACCGAGCGAGTCTTCGATCGTCGCGGGCTCGGATGGGCAGCGGGCGCCGTCATTGTTTACCTGGCGCTTGCTTTTCTCGTGACCGCTTCGACCTGGCGCATGATCCTCGGCGCCTCTCTGCTCTTGACCCTGGTCTGGCTCGCGTGGAGCGTGTGGGACCGGGTTGCCGCCACCGAGCTCAGATTGCTCTTCGGCCTCGGCCTGGTCGTCCTGGCCGCGCCGGGGGTGATACTCCTCAAAACCTCGATGGCGTCGGCATCGGCCCCGCCGCGGACGATGACGGCCCTGCTGTTGCTGGTCGGGGCCGCGCTGCTGGCGGCGGCGAGTGTCCTGCAGGTGGTCAACATCGAGATGAGTGTGCTGCGGGCCACCGTCAGCGATCTCGAAGAGACCCACCGGCACCTCATGCGGATGACTGAGACCGACCCGCTTACCGGTTGCCCGACCCGGCAGGCCCTGCGCGCCTGGTTCGATCGCTGGGAGGGTGGAGAGCCCGTGTCGGTGGTGTTGATCGACGTCGATGACCTCAAGCGCATCAACGACCGCCACGGCCAGACCGCCGGCGACGAGGCCCTGCGCCTTGTGGCCGGGGTGCTGGAGGAATCGACCCGACCCGGCGACCTGGTGGTGCGCTGGGGCGGGGACGAGTTCGTGGCCCTGCTCCGGGGCGCCGGCCACGAAGCCGCCAAACGCCGTTTCGCCGGTCTCATCGGTTTGCTCGAGGAGGCGGCGAAGGCTTTCCCTTACGAGGAGTCGCTGCAGGTCAGCTGGGGAGTTGCCTCGTGCGCCTCGGCCGCGGAGATCTCGCGCGCGCTGGCCGAGGCGGATGAACGCATGTTCGCGATGAAGCGGCGAAAACGCAGCGGGGAAGCCGGCGGCGCGTGAGCGAGACCCGCCCTTGAGTCAGTTCCACCTCCTCGGCGAGCGGCGCTTCTGGCCGCTGTTCTGGACTCAGTTCCTGGGCGCATTCAACGACAACCTGTTCAAGAACGCGCTGGTGATTCTGGTGGCCTATCGATCGATGGGCCTGCTTGGCGTCAGCTCGAAGAGCATCGTGGTCGCCTGTGCCGGGATCTTCATCCTGCCCTTTTTCTTCTTCTCGGCAACCGCCGGACAGCTTGCCGATCACTTCCCTAAATGGCGATTAATCCGGTGGGTGAAGCTGTGGGAGATCGGGGTCATGGGCCTCGCGGGGGTCGGTTTCGCCATCGACAGCCTGCCGTTGCTTCTGACGGTCCTGTTTCTGATGGGCATGCAGTCCACCTTCTTCGGGCCGGCGAAGTACAGCATCCTGCCCGAGCTGCTCGACGATCACAGCCTGGTCGGCGGCAATGCCCTGGTGGCGATGGGGACCTTTCTCGCCATCCTGCTGGGAACCATCACCGGCGGCCTGGTGATCGCGGGCGGAGACGCCTGGGTGTCCCGCCTCGGGCTGATGGTCGTGACGGTGGCCATTCTCGGGTTCGGCGCCAGCCTCTTCGTGAAGCGCACCCCGGCCGCCAACCCGGGTCTCGAGGTGAAGCTCAACCCGTTCACCCCGACCATCGAAATCCTGCGGGTGACGCGGCGCATTCACTCGGTCTTCCTCTCGGTGCTCGCCGTCTCCTGGTTCTGGTTTCTCGGCGCCTCCTTCCTGTCGCTGCTGCCCAACTTCTCGAAGGATGTGCTCGGGGGAGGGGAGACGGTGGTGACGCTGTGCCTCGCCACCTTCTGCGTCGGCATCGGCACCGGCTCGATGCTCTGTGAGCGGTTTTCGCGGCGCCACATCGAGCTCGGCCTGGTTCCCCTCGGATCGATCGGCATCAGCCTCTTTGCGTTCGACCTCGCATTCTCGGGCTGGCGGTTCGCGGGTCCTGTCGACGGCTCCATGCTGACGGTTGCCGAGTTTCTGCATCGGCCGGGCGGTGTGCACGTGCTCCTGGACCTCTTCATGATCGCCGTCTTCTCGGGTTTCTACACGGTCCCATTGCTCACCTTCATCCAGCACCGTTCGGACGCTTCCGAACGCTCGCGGGTGATCGCCGGCAACAACATCCTCAACGCGCTCTTCATGGTGGTTTCCTCGCTGCTCCTGGTGGCGATGCTCGCCGGCGGCTTTTCCATTCCGGCGATCTTCCTGACCCTTGCCGTGCTCAACGTGGGTGCGGCGGTTTACATCTACTCCGTGGTTCCCGAGTTTCTGCTCCGCTTCGTCTCCTGGTGCCTCGCCAACCTGCTCTATCGGGTGCGGTTGGAGAACGAGGATGGGATCCCGAGCGAGGGTGCGGCGGTGCTGGTTGCCAACCACGTCAGCTTCGTCGACTGGCTGCTGGTCGCTTCGGCGTCGCCGCGCCCGGTCCGCTTCGTGATGGCCGAGGACTACTCGCGGATGCCGCTGATCCGCTTTCTCTTCCGCGATGCAAAGGTGATCCCGATCGCCTCGGCGCGCAACGACCCGGAAATCCTCGAGCGGGCCTACGACCGCATCGCCGAGGAGCTCGAGGAGGGAGAGCTGGTGTGCATCTTCCCCGAAGGCCGGATCACGGCGGACGGGAAGCTGAGCCCCTTCCGCCCGGGGGTCGAGAAGGTGGTGGAGCGGACCCCGGCGCCGGTGGTGCCGGTTGCGCTGGTCGGGCTGTGGGGCAGCTTCTTCAGCCGCCAGGGAGGCAAGGCCATGCGGCGGCCGTTCCGCCGCGTGTGGTCGCGGGTGATCATCAGGGTGGGTGAAGTGGTGGCGCCGGAGGATGCCACCGCCCAGGGTCTCGCCGAGCGGGTGGCCGAGCTCGGAGGGTGGGAAACGCCTCCGGCGAATGAGGAATTAGGAATTAGGAATTAGGAATTCGGAATTATCGGCGCGGGGAAGCGATTCGCTAATTCTCAATTCTCAGTTCTCAATTTTGAATTATCGGCGCGCGGAAACGATCAGGGTTATGGCAGCCTGCTGCCCGCGTTTGGGCGCGACCGCAGAGCTGTCATCCTGAGCGAAGCGCCCTGCAAAGGCGTACACCGGAGGACCTGTCCGAGGGAAACGCCTCGGGCTCTAACACTAAAAAACAACCCGCCCAGTTTGTTTTCCTGGGCGGGCTCGGAACTAAAAACTAAAAACTAAAAACTCAAAACTATTCTGTCACCACATCTTCACTGCCACGCGCACCCCATCCTCAGTCTCCACGGTGACCAGGTTGCCGTTGTCCGCCGCGTGCAGCACGTCGAAGATCAGGTCCGGATCGAAGGTCTCCCAGTCCCAGTCCTCGAGGGCGGCCAACACGCCGTCGATCGGAATGGTGCAGCGGACCACCGCGTCGTCGGCATCGACCGAGATGTGGAGGTTGTCGCCTTCCTTCTCGATGTCGACGTTGGCATCCTCGGTGCGCACTTTCACCAGCGTGGTGTCCGGCGTGTCGAGCAGCGCGCCGACTGCAGCCAGCACGAGCTCTCGCTGCGCCTTGGCCTCGGGCGGCATTTGCGCCTCCTCGAAGACATCCCTGGGGATGAGTCCGGTTGCCAGGTCGGCTACGAGCAGCGGGAAGGGGACCTTGATGTGCAACGGCGTGTCGAGGTCGGAGTTATGGTCCGAGACATCGGCGACGTGGACATCGACCACCACCCAGTCCACCAGCAGGGTTGCCGTGAGAAGTCCGGCGACGCCTGCGAGGAGAACCGCGCCGAGGGTCGACACGCCTCGTTCGCGTCGCATTATTCGATCCAGACCCGAACGTTGGCTTCATCCGACGTGACCTTCACCAGGGTCCCATTCGGAAGGCTGTCGAAGCTCTCGAGCAGGGAGACAACGTCGATGGTGTTGTCCTCGCCGAAGGAGAGGGCGTCCATCATCTCCAGCGGCACGGTCACCTCGACCACCGCGTTGTCATCCTCCTTCGCGTGGACGTTGACGTAGAGGGTGCCACCCTCCTTGCGGACGTTGACATCGGCCTCGTCGGAGGTCACGGTCACGAACTGGCCGTCGGGCGCTTCCTTGACGGCCTGCATGATCTCCTGCCAGTCCATGTCGAGGTCGAGGT
>Ga0209013_10005488_pt1 | contig 10912 bp, 9 predicted proteins | sample Cruoilmetagenom2_FD_187291 | JGI IMG/M metagenome (GOLD analysis project Ga0209013, IMG submission 187291) | Oil polluted marine microbial communities from Coal Oil Point, Santa Barbara, California, USA - Sample 2 (SPAdes) (version 2) | ecosystem: Environmental > Aquatic > Marine > Oil seeps ...
TTGGACGAAGAAGAATTTGATGTTGAGATAAGTGTTATAATTCCGGTCAAAAATCGTATTGGGACTATTATCGATGCTGTGGAGTCGGTTCTAAAACAGAAGACAGATTTTAAATTCAATCTTATTGTAGTTGATAATCATTCAGATGACGGAACAACTGAAAAGTTAAAAAGCATTTCCGAGTCTGATGACAGATTGTTAATTCTAATTCCCGACCGTAAAGATCTTGGAATTGGAGGATGTTGGAACGAAGCAGTTCATAACTCTAATTGCGGAAAATTCTCTGTTCAGTTAGATAGCGACGATATGTATCCAGATGAAAACAGTTTGCAAATTATCGTGGAAAAATTCAAAGAAGAAAAATGCGCAATGATAGTTGGGTCATATACAATTACTGATTTTGAATTGAATGAAATTCCACCTGGGCTTATTGATCACAAAGAATGGACGCCTGATAATGGGAGAAACAACGCACTAAGAATTAATGGCCTTGGTGCTCCGCGTGCTTTCTACACACCACTTTTGCGAAAAATCAAAATACCAAATGTTAGTTATGGAGAAGATTATGCTGTTGGGCTTGCAATCTCACGTAATTATCAAATTGGCAGAATTTATAATTCCATTTATTTATGTCGTAGATGGGAAGGAAATTCTGACGCAGCTTTGGATATAATAAAGACTAACAATCACAATCTTTATAAGGATAGAATTAGAACTTTTGAAATTTTGGCAAGGCAACGAATGAATAAAGCAAATGGATAATACAAAAAAAATTGACGAACATCTGTTGTCAACTTATTCAGTTGGTAAGAGTTTTGCTGAAAATATTACGGGTTTACTTGCACAGCAAAAAGAAAGCTGGGATCTTGCTAAGTTAAATTACGACAACCTCAAAAGTGTTAGAAAAAAATATTTTAAATTTGATCGATTTGAAATTACTCTACAATATAATCCTGCCAGAATAACATCTTCAACCGCAAAAGTTGATTCTAAATCAATTGAACAAAGAGCATGTTTTTTGTGTGCCGAAAATCTTCCGCCTGTGCAGAAAGGGCTCAATTATAATGATGAATATTTGATTTTAGTAAACCCTTTCCCAATTTTTGATGAACACTTCACAATCCCAATGTTTAAGCATCAACCTCAGGAGATAACAAACAGTTTTTCCTCAATGCTTGATCTTGCAAAGGATCTTGGAATATATTATTCTGTCTTTTATAATGGCCCTAAATGTGGTGCCTCAGCTCCAGATCACTTACATTTTCAAGCATGTACAAAAAATATTATGCCAATAGAAAATGAGCTTAATGGAATTGTTTCTGAGTATGGTAAATTACTATTTAAAGAAACAAACATAGTAGTATATGGAGTCAATAATTATTTAAGAAATTTTTTCTTGATTGAAACTGATAATAAGCAGTCAGCAATATCACAATTCAATGGTTTGCAGAATACCCTCAAAAATATTTTGTGTATCTCTGAAGAACCGATGATGAACATAATTGCTCTCTACGAAGACACTTGGAAAATTATTGTTTTCCCTAGAAAAAAGCATAGACCTTCACATTATTTTATTGAGGGAAATGATAGAATATTGATTAGCCCTGCTGTGGTTGATTTTGGCGGACAGTTGATAACTCCACGAGAAGAAGATTTTAGTAAAATAACGAAAGATGATATTAAAAATATTTTTGAAGAAACTTCAATTTCGGAAACGGTTTTTAAAAATGTCTGCAACGAATATTCTAGTATTGCTTGAGCAGAAAAAGTTTAATTAACTTTAACGCAGATTACACTAATATCATCCTCAAATTCTTCATCGGATAATTTCATAACATGCTTTTTAATATTATTTAAAATATTCCCCCTTCCCTTCTCTTTAATAATCTTAATAAATCCATGAGACTCGATTGGCAAGCCTTCACTATCTCTTGTTTCGAGAATACCATCGGTCAGCATGTAAATCTCATCTCCTTTTGATAACGGAATTTCCTGATCAACGTACCGACTTTCCATTGAAAACCCGAGCAGTAATCCAGCAGACTTTATGATCTTAATCTTACCATTAGAATAATGGAAAATCGGTAAATCACCAGCACCACAGTAGTTAATTTTATTTTCCTTCCTATTAATAATCATGATGGATAAAGTAATAAATACCTCTGCAATTCTTTCATCAAAAAACACGGACTCATTAACACGTTGAATAATCTTGCTGGCGGTTAGTTTCTTTGAGTCTTGAAGTACGAATCGAATAGCGCTCCTAACATATCCGGCATACGCAATCGCAAAATACCAAGCACCCCATTTTTTTCCCATAACATCTCCCAGTACTACGGCAATGTTATCATCATCAATTTGAACGTAATCAATAAAATCTCCACCAGGAACATTTTTGAAAGGAAGATGCCAATGTTCAATACCATATCCTTTAAAATTTGGAAATTTTTCTGGAACTACTGTTGCCCCTAGTGTTTCTGCAGCTTCTTGAATTTCAATTTCACCTCTGTTTTTTTGATCTTTACTACTTTGTAATATAGCTTTTAGTTTGGCTAAAATTATTTTTGGGCTAGAGGTTTTCACAATATACTCTTGAATATCATAGTCATATCCTTGAAGTATATCTTCTTCTGAACCTTTTGCTGTGAGAAAGATAAAGGGGATAGATTTTAATTTGTCATCTGAAATTAACATCTTGCGAAACTCAAATCCATCAATCTTGGGCATCATAATGTCACTGATTATCAGGTCGGGTTTAAGGAGTTTTGCCATTTTAAATCCTTCTTCTCCATTTTCCGCATGTTCAATTTCGTATCCGGCTTTAGAGAGGTTGAATTTAAACAGACGAGCTATATTTTGCTCGTCCTCTACAAGAAGTATTTTGGGTTTTGAAGTTTTACTCATAAATTAATCAGTATTTTGGCTTCGATGAATCTATTTCATATTTCTCCATCAGTCTATATAATGTTGCACGACCAATTTTTAATTTCTTGGCCGCCTCAACTACATTGCCACTTGTCTTATCTAAAGCATGTTTAATCGCTTCTCTTTTCAGTGTTTCAAATGGGATTATTGTAGAGTGCTCAGTAAACATTTGTTGATTTTTATCCAAAGTCACATTTTCGACAGGGGCAAGTATTTCTTCCGGTAAAACATCTAAGTCAATTTCAGATTTCTCTGATAGTATAACGCATCGTTCAATTGTGTTTTCTAATTCACGAATGTTACCAGGCCAGTTGTAATCGAAAAGAACTTTTAATGCTTTTTTTGAAACTCCTTTAATTTTTGTGTCCAATTTTTCATTGAACTTATCAACAAAGTGATTAATTAAAATTACAATATCTCCTCGTCTTGTTCGTAATGGTGGAACAACAACTGGAAATGAATTTAGTCTATAAAACAGATCTTCTCTGAATTCATTGTTTTCAACCATTTCTTTTAAATCACGATTAGTCGCTGAAAGAATTCTCACATCTGTTTTAATTGTTTGATTTCCACCTATTCTCTCAAATTCCTTCTGCTGAATAACTCTTAGAATTTTGGCTTGAAGTGACATTTCCATTTCACCAATTTCATCCAAAAATAGTGTCCCTCCATCTGCAGCCTCAAATTTACCAATCTTCCTTTGGTGAGCTCCTGTGAAAGAACCTTTTTCATGTCCGAACAACTCGCTTTCAAGCAACTCTCTCGGAATTGAAGCACAGTTCACAACTACAAATGGATTGCTCTGTCTTGAACCATTAAAATGTATGGCGCGAGCAACTAATTCCTTTCCGGTTCCACTCTCACCATGGATTAATACAGTAATATCATTATTCAGAATTTTTGAAACCAACTTAAAAACACCCTGCATTTGGTGATCAGCAGAAATGATATTGTCGAAACTATATTCCTGATGTAAATGCTCCTGCAACTCTTCAACTCTTTTATGAAGTTCATAATTACTTAATGCATTTTTAATAGCAGGTTCAAGTTTATTATTGTCTATGGGCTTTGTAAAATAATCGAACGCTCCATTCCTTATCGCTTCCATTGCTACCTCGATACTACCCTGAGCAGAAAGCATAATAACGGGTAAATTAGGATTGAACTCTTTTATTTTAGGTAAAAGTTCAACTCCGTTTGAGTCTGGAAGCATTATATCTAAAAGTATTAGGTCCGGATTTTTTGATAAATTTTCCAGCATTTCCTGGCCTTTATCAAATATTTCAACGTTATAATTCCATTGATTTTTGACCCAGTGATTAAGTAGTTTTTGAATTGATGGCTCATCATCAACAATAAAGATAAGCTTTTCCAATAGAACCTCTCTAATTTATTATTTTTGGTAAATGCACAATCATTGTTGTTCCCTCTCCAACAATGCTTTTCACTTGAAGTATTCCTTCGTGATAATCAATAATTTGCTTAGCAAGGGATAAAGCCGCACCTGCAACAGGAGATTTTGAAACACTTGAGTCAGTTGTGTGAAATTTATCGAAGAACATTTTAAGTTCCTTTTCAGGAATTCCAACTCCAGTATCACTAATAAATATTTCAACTTCTTTAAGAAAGTCCTGAACGAAGATTGTTATTTGACCTCTTTTTTCAGTATAGTGAACAGCGTTTTCAATTATTATTAAAAATGTTTTAGATAATTTTTCTTTATCTGCAAAGATACTAATTTCTGCCTCAGGAATTTCAGCAATAAGTTTTATTCCTTTATTTTCAACCAATGGAGTAATTTCTAAAATTACATCTCTGATTATTTTTATGATATTGCATTTTTCTTTTTTTAGGTTTTTTGACTCTTCTTCTAATTTTGAAAAGTCTAAGATGTCTTCAATAAATCGAGCTAACCTTTTTCCTTCGGTCAAAATAATTTCACTAAATTCTTTTGTCAAATCTTTAGATAGATTTTCCTCAGACGACAATGTTTCAGCAAATCCTACAATTGATGCAAGTGGAGTTCTTAGTTCATGAGATACGTTTGATATAAATTCATTTTTTAGAAGATTGATTTCTTCTAAAACAGTAATCTGTTTTTTTGCTCGATCACGTTCAATAGTTACTAATCTATTTGACTTTTCTAATTTTTGGTCAAGATCTTTTATTATTTCTTCATTACTTTTCCTTCTAGATATGTCACGTCCAATTCCCATCATTCCAGTTATTGTCCCGTTTTCGAGAATGGGTGTAGCTAAAAACTCATAAGTAATTGGTTTGTTTAATTTGTGTAAAAAATCAATTTCAAAATGGGTGGTTGATTTACTTGTTAACATTTTTTGAAAAGATATAGATATTTCAGCACGCTTGCTCTCGTCAATAAAATCCAAAAAATGTTTGCCCAACATTTCTTGAACATTGTACCCTAAAGCATTTGCCCCATTTTCGTTTACTTCTAAAATATACCCAAAACCATTTAATGAAAAAACAAAATCAACCGCTGTTCCAAATAATAATTTAAACCGCTCTTCTGATTCGCCGCTTTTTATTTTCGCCTCAAGTTCTACTAATCTAGAAATTGTATTTATATAGACATTATACTTTTCTTTGTCGCTCTCATTCACCGTTTCTGGAGAGAGAAGTACCAAGTAGAATTGCTGTTGATCTCCTTTTACAATGGAAACAACATCAATGTTACTAATTTTACTACTCTCAATTGTCTTTTTTGTGGAAGCCCAATGCTGGAAATCCTTTATAGAGTTTATTCCATGTTTTTTAATGTCATTATTAAATTCATTTATAGAGTCTGCTGAAAGATCTATGTTTCCACATGAGTCAACAACATGCACAGAATTTTGGACAATTAATAGGTAGCATGAACTACACTTTGTAATTTCAGTAATAAGTTTTAATATTTCAGAAAACTTTGTTTCCATCTTTTTGAATTGAATTATTTTGTATCATTTAAGTTAAAAAATAATATTTAAAATCATTTAATGTTTTTTTGAATAAAATTGAAAGGTTAGACGTTGATAAAAATAAAAAAACCAGAATTATTGGCCGGTGCAGGTGATTGGAAAATGTTAACCACTGCTGTAAATGCTGGGGCTGATGCGGTTTACTTTGGTGTTGAAGAGTTAAACATGAGGGCAAAAGCTAATAATTTTGAATTAGATAAACTCAGCGAGGTTGTAGATTTCTGTCATGAAAATAATGTGGATGCACATTTAACGGTTAATGCAATCGTTTTTGATGATCAGAATGAAAAACTTGATAAACTTTTGCGTGCTGCAAAAAACGCTAATGTTGATATGATTATTGCCTGGGATATGGCTGTGATCGATAAAACATTAGAATATGATTTACCGCTCTGTATAAGCACACAAGCTTCGATAAGTAATGCTAATGCCGCCAAAGTATATCAAAGGCTCGGAGCGCAGCGAATTGTACTTGCCCGTGAGGTAACTCTCGAAAACATTAAGCACATAAAGGCTAATCTTGATATGGAGATTGAAACTTTTGTTCATGGTGCAATGTGTGTGGCAATAAGCGGAAGGTGCTTTATGAGTCATCATGCTTTTGGGCAGAGTGCTAATACCGGTGAGTGTCTTCAACCTTGCCGTAGAGAATTTGAGATTTACGATAAGTCGGGCGATACAAGTTTCTTAATTGGAGAAGATTATGTGATGTCTCCTAAAGATCTTTGTACTATTGAATTTATTGATGAATTAATTGAAGCCAAAATTGATTCATTCAAAATTGAGGGAAGAAAAAGAAGTCCAGAATATATACACACAGCCGTTTCAACTTATAGGAAAGCTATTGATCTTTATTTTGAAAATAAATTAAATAAAGAGACGAAACATAATATGTATAAAGATCTTCAAAAGGTTTATAACCGCGGATTTTCTTCAGGATTTTATTTTGGGACACCAAGTGGTGATGCATATACTGAAAGGTACGGCAATCAAGCAACTACTAAAAAAGTCTATGTTGGAAAAGTTATAAATTACTTTAAAAAATCTAAAATTGTACACATAAGACTTGAAGCGGGAAATTTAGAAATTAATGATTCCGTTTACATAACTGGTAATTCAACTGGATTAGTAGAGACAACCTTGCAATCCTTAATGCAAGATGAAGAGCAGGTTAACTCTGCAGCAAAGGGGGATGAAATAACATTCTACCTTGAGGAGTTGGTAAGGCCAAAAGATCAAGTTTATAAAATTGTCCCGGCTTATTAAGATGATTATCTCAAGCGATTATCTTGAAGTAGCGGTTGCATCAGCTAAAAAAGCTGGTATCTATCTGCTTGAACATTTTAATGAAAAACACGACCCTATCTACAAATCAAATTTTGATATTAGTTTAAATGTAGATAAAAGAAGTGAGCAGATTATTCTCAAAAATATTCGGGCTTCTTTTCCTTCACATAATGTTTACTCAGAAGAGATTGGGTCAATTAATAATAATAGTGAGTTTACGTGGTATATCGATCCGCTTGATGGCACAAACAATTATTTTGTCGGTATTCCATATTTTGCCATATCAATTGCACTGCTACATAACAACCAGCCTATTGTTGGGGTTGTTTATAATCCAATCTTGGATCAACTATTTGAAGCAGTAAGTGGCAAAGGCACCTTTCTAAATGGTGAGAAAATAACATTTGGGAAAAGGGAAACTGGTTCTTATTCAACTTTGTCGTTTATTAAAGGACATTCCGATGATGCAATAAGTGCAAAAAATTCAGAAGCAGATGAAGTCGAACACTTGTTGTATTGTAAGTTTTCAAGAGTGTTAAAAATGTGGGCTCCTTCATTGGATTGGTGTTTGCTTGCTTTGGGGAAAATTGATGCGCTCGTAAGTTACGAAAGTGAATTGGAGGATATGTATGCTGGATTACTGATAGCACAAGAAGCAGGAGTTATTGTGTGCAATTTTAATGGAATGGTGTACAATGAAAACAATTATAAAATTATTGCATCCAATAAAAATTTAATGCCGAGTCTAATTGAATTATTAATGCCTTATTACGAATAACATTTTTATTTAAGAAAGGGGAAAAATGAACCTTCATGAAGTAATGAATAAACTTAAGAAGCTTGGAAATGAAAGCACAAAAAAAGTTTTTATTAGGCATGGTGCGAAAGAGCCTTTTTATGGAGTTAAAATTGAAGAGTTAAAAAAAATTCAGAAGAAAATAAAAGTTGATCAAAATTTGGCAATGGACTTGTATGAAACTGGAAATTCCGACGCAATGTATCTTGCTGGATTAATTGTAGATCCATCCAAAATGACAAAAACTGATCTAAATAATTGGGCAAAGAAGGCGTATTGGTATTTAATTAGTGAATATACAATCTCCAGTGTTGCCGCAAGAAGCAAACATGGAAAATCAATCGCATTAAAATGGATCGACTCTCCAAAAGAAAATATTGCTTCTGCTGGATGGGCAACTCTATCGACAATACTTGTTCTTCAATCCGAAATCAATATCACAGCAAATGAGGTTGAGGGATTGTTAGATAGAGTTAGTCGCACCATACACACTTCACTAAATAGAGTTCGCTACACAATGAACGGATTTGTAATTGCTGTAGGATCTTATGTGCCATCAATGACAAAGAAAGCCATTAAAACCGCAAACCAGATTGGCAAAGTAAACGTAAATATGGGACAAACGGCGTGTAAGGTGCCGCCAGCGGCTGAATATATTGCTAAAGGAATTAACAGACAGAAGAAAAAGAAAGCAACCTAAACTATTGAGTTTACCTTATTGCTTTTTACTTTCTATAACTTTACTTTTGAATATTACGTAAAAGGGTGTGTTGAAATTGAAAAACTACAAAGACCTCTCTGATATTGAATTATTCATTAAGATTGAAAAGTATGATCCTTATGCTATCGAAGAGGTATATCTAAGATACTCCCCCGTTTTGTTTCCGCTAATTACAAGAATAATTAATGACCATCAAGCTGCTGAAAAATTATTGATTGGTGTATTTATTTCTCTCTGGAGAAAAATTGATCTTTTTAATTTTAATAGCGGAAACACTTACACTTGGTTGATTACTCTTGCTCGGAACAAGGCTGTTTCTTTTGTCAGAAAGAAACATTCTGAAAATCATGAGCAGAAAATTGATGAGGATGAAGATTTCTATATAATGCCAGATCTGGATGAAAAAATCAAGTCCCTTGATCTTAACTCGGCTTTAAGAAGCAAGGCAGTTGTTGAAGATGCTTTTGATCGATTAACTGAGGCTCAAAAATATGTTCTCTTTCTTTCATACTATGATGGATTTACACTCAATAGCATTGCCGAGAAGCTAAACATTCCTCTTACAACAATTCGCTCAAAAATTACTATGTCTCTTCAGAATTTGAGGGACAATCTTTTAAATTCATCGACTAAGAATGCTGAGAATACTGAGCTTAATGAAATGATGGCGGCTTACGCTGTAGGTTGTATGGATAACGAGAACTATTCCTATTTTAAAAAGCATAAGCAAATAGGTGGTTATCTCCCCGAAGGATCTCTTGGAGAACTTCAATCTACTATTTCTTATTTACCAATGATTCTTAAAAATGTTAGTGTCTCAAAAGAATTGAAGAATACGCTGGGTTACAAACTTTTGCAAACTCAAAAAGATATGAATAATAATTTAATTCCAGATCGTAGAATTGTAAAGGTTGTTGAAAATATTGAGGAGAAAGTTGATAATATCCAGCCAGTTCAAATTCCAATACCAGATGAAGTGGTTGTTGAGAAACATGAATTAGGGGCTGAGTCAGAAAAAATAGAAGAGCCCGATAATTCTAGATCAAAACTATTCTGGTTTTTTAATTTTTTATTATTAGCTGCATTAATTCTTTTTTCATATCTACTCTCTGATAAAACATCCCAATTGAATGATAGAGTAGAGTTGATGAAACAGCAATTGGTGAATATCAAGTCTGAAACTTCCGCAGCAAAAGATTTTATAGCAAAAAATATGGAGTTTATTCGCTTCTTCAAAAATCCAAACATCAATATAATTCAACTAATTGGAGTTAAAGAAAATCCAAACAGTTTTGGAAGATTATTTCTTTCATTAGATGCTGGAGAAGGGTTGCTGGAGCTTAACAGTATGCCAAATCTTGAGTCAGAAAAATTTTACAGTTTGTGGATGGCTGGTAAAGATTCTGCTCTGTTGCTTTGTACATTTAAAATTAATCCTGAGCAAAAGTATATTAAGGTTTCACAAATTCCCTACATTCCAATTAACAGAGAAACTATTTTTAGAATAACCAAAGAGTCTGTTTCGGGAGTTAATAAACCTTCTGGGAAAACATATTTGTTCGGTACATTTTCAGAACCGAGACATAAATAGTTAATCAGATTCTTCTATCAGTAATAATTCCCAAACCAATAATAATGAATAAATACTCCCAATAATCAAGAGTGGTTTTTGTAACGGAAGCGGAAAACCTAATTATTTCAAAAGTATCAAAAAAAGCAAAAGTAATATATCCAGCAAGGAAAAGAAAAGCAGAAATTATTAAAAATATTTTTTCAGAGAAATTATCGAAATAGATGAATAGAAATCCAGCAGCAAAGCTAAAAAATAGAGCAGGAAGAATTATTCTGTTTGTTGACATGATATCAAAGTTATTAGTGACGTAAATTAAAACCCCAACCATGAATGCCAAAACCCCAACAAACAAAGCTCCTTTCCTCTGTTTACCCATATTCATAAATACAGATACAATGCCATAGAAGAGCAGTATGTTTCCATAGATTTGTGTTTCGGGAGTGTTGATTTCTCCAAATAATTTTAGAAAAAGAATTACTCCTAAAGCGATAAATGTTAATGCCAATGTGGAAACTTTATTATTCAACTATCACCACTTCTTTTGGTTTTGATAAAAGGGCAATTAGCAAATAAATTATCATTCCAAATCCTAGAGTTATAAAGGAAAAAAGAATAAACAAAAATCTGATAAT
>Ga0209013_10005489_pt1 | contig 10911 bp, 9 predicted proteins | sample Cruoilmetagenom2_FD_187291 | JGI IMG/M metagenome (GOLD analysis project Ga0209013, IMG submission 187291) | Oil polluted marine microbial communities from Coal Oil Point, Santa Barbara, California, USA - Sample 2 (SPAdes) (version 2) | ecosystem: Environmental > Aquatic > Marine > Oil seeps ...
GTACCTCCAAGCGTGTTGCCACACCGTTGGGACCGGGCTGCTTCCCAAGCAGAATGTCGCGGGTTCGAGACCCGTCTCCCGCTCCAACTCCCACTTTCGTGCTTGGCACGACACTCTGACTGGTGAAACGACCTTCGTTCAGGCTGCCCAGAGTTGCGCACACCGCTCCAGGCCACGCAAATCGTGGCAACGCTCGGAGGTGCTGCCGACCGGTCGGCGCTAGCCCTCTCGCCCCGGCCATCCTTCATCGCCCTGCTCTGATTCGGCGGGCCTCGCGCAGGCCGTGCGGTGCCGGGTCGTCCGGCTGCTGTGGGCACAGTTGCGATTGCCGCGACGAGCGTAGCCTTCGGCCGCTACGCTGGTCGTCATGTGGGCTCTGTTGATCGATCTGGGTGACAGTGACGACGCCCCGCGCTAGAGCCTACCTGGCCAGGATCGGGATCGACGAGCCGGTCGCTCGCACCGTCGACGGGCTCGAGCAGCTCCAGCGGGCACACCTCACCCGAGTGCCGTTCGACAATCTCGACGTATACGCCGGTCGGGAGGTCCGCACCGACATCGGCTGGTCGGTCCCGAAGATCGTCGACCGTGGCCGGGGCGGGTGGTGCTACGAGCTCAATGGCGCCTTCGCCTGGCTGCTCGGCGAGCTGGGTTTCCCGGTCAAGCAGCTCGGGGCGACCGTCTTGCTGTCGCCCGGCCCGATGGAGCGCGCTCACCTGGCGCTCGAGGTTGCGCTGGAGCGTCCCTACCTCGTAGATGTCGGGTTCGGAGACTCGTTCATCCGTCCGTTGCCGTTGGACGATGCAGGCCCCCACGATGGCGGATCAGGCTCATACCGCCTCGAGTTCGCCGGGGAGACGACGCTCATCTTCGACGGGCCGGACGGTCCCGAGCCGCAGTATCGATTCGGGCCGGGCGCATTCGGTGCCGACGATTTCGTCCAACAGTCGGAACACAAGCGGACCGACCCTAACCAGAAGTGGCGCCAGAAGCCGTTCGCGACGCGCCTTCTCGACGGCGGGCCGGATCGCGTGACGCTGCTCGAGGACCGCCTCAAGTTGCGCCGGAACGGCGAGTGGTCCGAACGACCTGTTGAGCCGGGCGACGAATGGGGACGTCTTCTCCGACAGTGGTTCGGCATGGTCCCTTGATCGGCGCACCGGACTGGCAACCGCCGTCCGCCAATAGCGGCGAACTCAGGTCGAGGGGTCGCGCTCAGCGAGCATGACCTCGAGCGTCCAGCGCTAGCGTGTTGGGTGTCAGGCCGGGACCCGGAGCAGTACCCGACCACTATCCGACCGTGGCGTGTTCCTGCGCTGGTCGAGTCGCGTGCGTGCCCGACCACCATCTTCGGTGTTGTGTCGATCTCGGGCGTGCAGGCTACGCTGGGTCGGCGTCGAAGGGTTTCCGCGCTTGTCACGACACCATGCCTGTGCCGAGCAATTGTCAAATGTTGTGGATGAGGCCCGGTCAGGCGGCGACGTCCTCCTCGTCGATCGGGTCGGTGGATTCCGCGGTGGCAGCCTCCTTTCGTTCCTGTAGCTGACCGTCGATGAAGACGGCGCCGGCCCGCACGAGCGGCACCAGCTGCGGGGCGTTGATGCGGCGCCAGTTGCCCTGGGCCGCCTCGAGCAGCTTGAAGGCCATCGCCAGCGCGGCCGCGCGTGAGCCGGCGCCCCTGGTCACCCGCGTTCTGAGCCGCACGGTCGAGAAGGTCGATTCGATCGGATTGGTGGAACGAAGGTGGACCGCGTGCTCGGCAGGGAAGTCGAAGAGGGTGAGCAGGGCATCGAGCTCGCCGGTCACCTTGGCCACCGCCCTGGGCCACTCCGCGAAGGCCTCACCGAAGCGGGTCACCGCATCGAGCGCGGCGGCTCTCGTGGCTGCGGTGTAGATGGCCACGAGGGCGCCCTTGGCTGCCTCGTGCTTGCGCTTGGGCAGGGCGTCGAGGACCCGCGCGGTCTTGTGCACCCAGCAGGCCTGCTCGCGGGTCTGGGGGAAGACGTCACGCAGGGCGGCCCAGAAGCCGAGCGCCCCGTCACCGACCGCGAGGGCCGGGGCGACCAGGCCGCGGCGCTTGAGATCGCGCAAGAGCTCGGCCCAGGATTCGGTCGACTCGCGATAGCCGTCCGCGACCGCGACCAGCTCCTTGGTGCCGTCGGGGCGGACCCCGATGATGACGAGGCAGCACAGGCGGTCCTCCTCGAGGCGGACCCGGAAGTGCACCCCGTCTGCCCACCAGTAGACGTAGTCGACCGCGGCGAGGTCGCGCTCCATCGGGCCTGCGTGCTCGGCCTGCCAGGCCACCGTCAGGCGGCTGATGGTCGAGGCCGAGAGACCGGCGTCGGCCCCGAAGAAGTCGGCCAGGGCGGGTGCGAAGTCGCCCGTCGAGAGGCCCCGCAGGTAGAGGACCGGCAGCACCTCGGTCACCTTGGGGCTGCGCCGCGCATAGGGCGGCAGGAGCGTCGAGGCGAAGCGCTCACCGGATCGGCGGTCGTCGACCCGGGGTGCGGTCACCGGCACCATCCCCGCAGCGGTCATGACCTCGCGCGGACGGGCCGAGCCGTTACCCACCACCAGACGATGACCCGTCGCATCGAGCGCGTCGGCGTGGGTCTCGAGGTAGGCGCGACGTTCGGCCTCGAGGGCGATCGCGAGCATCTCGCGTGCGGCGATGCGGCAGAGCTCGTCGAGATCGAGGGTCGGGGTGTCGTCCGGGGTGGCGGCATCGGTGTCGTGGACTATCCTGAGCATGGCGTATTCCTCCTCGCCGGGGTGACCCGGCGCTTCGAGCTTTGACTACTCGGGAGGGTACGCCGCCTCCATGTCCGGTTTGCTCATCCACAACATCTGGTTATAGCTCAGCGTTCTGACGAAGGTCGCCTAGCAGGTGCCTATCTCGGCGAAGTCTTCCAACTTCTGACTTGAGGTCGCCCATACCCTATAGAGGACCGGATATGACTCGGTCCCCTCCGGCGGTCAGAACGACCGTCGGTCCAAGGGATGTGGGGGCATGGACCAAGACCTCGTGGTTCGGGTTCAGCAAGGCGACCAACGTGCCTTCGAGGCACTGGCGACCGCCGACTATCCCCGACTGCACCGGGTGGCCTACAGCGTGTTGGGCGACCCCGCGTCGGCCGAGGACGCGACCCAGCAGGCGTTGCTCGACATCTGGCGCGACATCCGTCGCCTGCGGGACCCCTCCAAGTACGAGGCGTGGGCGTATCGACTGCTCGTGCGGGTCTGCTACGCCGAGGCCAAGCGACGACCGCAGTGGACGTCCAGCGACGACCTCATGCTCGCTGACGAACCGAGGGCAGCCGACGCCTACGGTGTCGTAGCCGACCGTGACCAGTTGGAGCGGGGCTTGCGGCACCTGTCGATGGACCATCGTGTGGTCCTTGCCCTGCGTCACCTACTGGGGATGACCCCCGACGAGGTGGCGGCGACGCTGGGCACTTCGCGCTGGACGGTCTACAAGCGCCTGCGTGCGGCTACCGAGGCCATGCGTGCGGCCTTGGAGACGGACGCCCGCACGGTGACCCCGACCGCCGACCGGCAGGAGGCCCTGCGATGAACGACGAGCAGATGCAGTCCCTCCTCGATACGTGGTACCGGGAACGTGAGATACCACGACCGAAGGTGCAGACCGGCGTGGCCAGCGTCATGGCGAACGTGCCGCAGACCCGCCAGCGGGGTCGCTGGTGGCCGCTCCCGGCGTTCCACCGGAAGACCAAGGCCAAGCCACCAACGACCAACGACATGACCAAGTACGAACCCAGCCCCATCCCGGCCACCAACGGCCATGCCCCCACCGTCATCGGGAGGACCCAGACCATGTTCAGCCCAGCCAAGACCATCATCGCCGGAGCCCTCGTCTTCGGGCTCAGCGCCGCATTCCTCGTCGCCCAGCCATTCGACCGCCTCGGCGGCGGTGTCCCCGGCGCCGAGGAGGGAGCGGACCCAGCGGCCCCGGTGGAGGTCACCGCCACGTTCCGCGATATCGAGTGCGAGGGATATGACTCCTCCGACGTGGTTGGGCGAGTCGTGCGGATATATGGAGACACCTGCACGGTCGACAACGAGTGGAGCGACCCACGGCTCGAAGGGACCGAAACGTACATCGACAACCACGTCGTCTTTGCGGACAGCAGGTTAACCATCGGTCACTACGTCCACAACATCGTGACCGACGACGGCGCATGGCGGATGCGTCCCCAGTTCCGCATCGAGTCCTCCGGGCTGAAGAACTTCTCCGGCACCTGGGTGCTCGACGGCGAGGGGGCCTACGAGGGCCTCAGCGTGGTCCTTGCCAAGGATGAACTCGACTCCGTTCCTCTCACCGGCTACATCATCTCGACCGACCTGCTGCCGCCTCCGCCAGAGGAAGGCTCCACGAAGTAGCAGCGGTACGCGTCGGGTCCCTCGGCCTTCTGGCGGAGGGACCCGACGCTGTGGGTCAGGACCAAGCGACCTCTGCGTCATCACCCCCGAGGCCGTGGCGGCCACCAAGTAGCAGCGGGCGGGTGTATCGAGGGGGATGGGACCCGCATCCCCCGCCCCCAGCCAGCGCCAGAGATGCTAGGGGGTCACCTCCGGCCTTCCTTGAAACTCGCGCCTGCGCCGCCACGTCTAGCAGGACACGCACGGGCTGAGGTGGGTCGGCGTGCCGGGCGCCATGTACTACGAGTGACGACCACAGCATCTGCGCGCTGCGCGGCGGGGCCGCTTCGAAGGGGGTTGACGCCCTGGCTCGAGAGAGCGTCGAGCGTGGCTCAGTACCATCCGCAGTACCACCACTCGTCCATGAAGAAGCCCCCCAGGTCGCTCTGGAGGGCCGTTTCACGCTTGGAGTGATGGTCGGGGCGACTGGATTTGAACCAGCGACCTCTTGACCCCCAGTCAAGTGCGCTACCAGGCTGCGCCACGCCCCGACGCGATCTGTGGATTCTAGCGCACCTCTGGCGACCCAGCCGTTGAGCCCATCAAGGCCTCGTGGCGACACCCGCCCGGGCCGGCGGTCGAGGGGCCGGTCGCCCGAACGGCGTCCGCACGATGGCGGCACTGACCTGGAATAGCGCGGGCTGGGCTCGAGCGTGCACCGGAGGAGGGCTGATTCGGAGTGAAGACGGTGTGGCCGAGGGGCGTGGGGCAAGCCGCACTCGCTGCGCGGCCGGTCGTGGCATACGCGCACTCACCCCGGCCGGGCGTGCTGGGGTTGTCAAGGGTCGGACCCGGCCTGGTCTCGGTGCTGTGGGTCGAGGGCTGCGCCGGATCGACTCTGCAACGGCGATGGCCTTGGCCTGCTTGCTGCGACCGGCCCGATCGTCGACGAGCTCCTGGCGCTTGCGGGACCCAAGGTCTGCCGGGACGATCGGTGCCACCTGCAGGCCACTGGAGGAGTCCGCCGCCGGCACAGGCCGCGGCTCACCGAATGCCTGGAGATAGCCGGTCCGCCGCGCCGTGGCCAACACGTACGCGGTCGCCGCTACTCCGAGCGCAACCGCGATGAGGGCGGTCGCGGCTACGAAGCCGCCGGGCGAGGTGTCAAGGGCGGCGCTCTGGACCAGCAACCCGAGCAGTAGAAGCGAGGCAAGCACGAGCGTCGACGACGTCAGCCCGAAGAGCCAAAGGCTGGCCTCCGAGCCCAAGGCAAGGCGCGCATCGGGAGTGTCCTCCGAAGCGCGGATCCCGAGGGTCGGATCGGGGCTTGCTGGCAGGCTGGCCTGGGTCACGGTCGTGATCCTTCGCGATGGCGGGACTATGGCCTCACGTTCGCAAAGGTGGCCGCCCGGTCCCATGGGTGACACGTACGGAACAAGACTGCACAGGACTCGCCCTAGCCGTACTCCGCCAGCCTCACGCCCGGGCTGTCGGCCCCTGGGGCAGGAGACCCGCTACTGGCTGTACCGCTCGGGAACCGCATCATCGCGAGTGGCCTTGGCGCCTTCGAGCACCTCGCCGAGGCCGAGCACCTCGCTGAGGCCGGCCAGCCTGATACCGCGCGAATGGTAGTGGCGGATGATTCCCGGTAGCGCATCCGCGGTCTCACCCCGGGCGCAGTGCATGAGGATGACGGAGCCCGGCCTCGCGCCCGTCGCGCGGCGGACGATGTCGCGTGCAGAGCTGGAGTGCTTCCAGTCCTGTGTGTCGACGCTCCACATGGCGATGCGGTCGTATCCGAGCTGCGCGGCGATGCGCCGGACGCGAAGGCCATACGCCCCGTAGGGTGGCCGAAGGACCTTGAGTATCGGCCGGCCGAGCACCCGCTCGTGGATCCACTCGTTCTCCAGAACCTGCTTCTTGACGACGGGGTGTGGAACCCTGGTGAGGTCGTGATGCGATCGCGTGTGGTTACCCACCTCCATGCCACGCAGGATGCGGCGCCATCGATCGGGGTCGTCCCGGACGTAGTTGCCGTTGATGAAGAACGTCCCGGTCGCCGCTTTCGCGCGCAGGGCGGTGGCGATACGCCCACACGCTTTGGCGTTGTAGCCGTCGTCGAACGTGAGAGCCACGGCGCCGCTGGAGCGCGGACCCGCGCGGATGACCCTGGCCATCAGGGCCTCGCCTTCGGGCGAGCTCGTCTCATCTGGTGGTCCATCAGCGAGCGCCTGCCACTGCTGCAGCGGCCATCGGAACGGCTCCGCGTCCGGCTGGTTCTGCGCAAAGACAGTCGGCGTCGACATCGTCACGAGGGTTGCGGCCAGGGCGAACGAGAGGACGCGCCAGAGCATCAGGCCAGGCCCGTAAGCTCGTCCCTCGATTCGCGAGACAGCAGGTCGACCACCGAGGCGCGCACGTCCTTGCCCTCGTGGAGCACGGCGTGGACCTCGCGCGCGATGGGCATCTCGATCCCGTGACGCTGGGCCAGGGCTAGCGCGGCGCGGACGGTGTAGGCACCCTCGGCCACGCCGGAGAGGCTGCCCTCGATGTCCGACCAGGAGCGTCCGGAGGCAAGCTCCACGCCCAGTCGGTGGTTGCGCGACAGTCCCGAGGTCGAGGTGGCCAGGATGTCACCGATGCCGGCCAGGCCGGCGAAGGTCAGCGGGTTGCCGCCCATGGCCACACCGAGGCGCGTCATCTCGGCCAGGCCGCGGGTGGTGATGGCGGCCTTGGCGTTGTCCCCTGCCCCGAGCTTCTCCACCGCGCCGGCCACGATGGCCACGATGTTCTTGAGCGCGCCGGCCAGCTCCACGCCGACGACATCCCGGTTGCGGTAGAGGCGGAAGGTGCGGCCGCCGAGCACGTCCACGGCGCGGCCGCTCACGACATCGTCCGCGGCAGCCACCACGGCCGCGGCGGGCAGGCCACGCGAGATCTCGGGTGCGAGATTGGGGCCGGACAGGGCCGCCACCCGGCCTGCCGCGTCGGGCAGGGCCGAGACGACGACCTCGGTCATGCGTAGCAGCGAGTCGTTCTCGATGCCCTTGGCCACCGAGAGCAGCACGGCATCGTCAGACACGGCCGGAGCGATGGAGGTGACCGTGGCGCGCATCGCCCGCGATGGCACGGCCAGCACGACGAGCTCCGAGGCCGAGGCGAGGGCCGCCAGATCCGAGGTGACGGCGACGCGATCGCCCAGCGGTACACCGGGCAGGTGGCGCTTGTTCTCTTCGTCGGACCGCAACGCCGCGGCGTGTGCCTCATCACGCGCCAGCAGCGTGACCGCTGCGCTCCTGGAGAGCAGCAAGGCCAGCGTCGTACCCCAGGCCCCGGCTCCGACGACCGCGAGACTGGGTCCGCTCGTCGACATCAGGAGCCCTTGCGAACGGACTTCTTGGTCGGCTTCTTGCCCTTCCTGGGCTTGGGCTTGGACCTGCGCTTCTTCTCCAGTTCCACCCGCGAGCGCTCGCGGAAGATGAGGCGCAGTGGCGTGCCCTCGAAATCGAAGGCATCGCGGATCCGGTTCTCGATGAAACGCTGGTAGCTGAAGTGCACCGACTTGGCGTCCGACGCGAAGAGCACGAACGTGGGCGGCTCGATGGTCGCCTGGGTGGCGTAGTAGAAGCGTGGGCGACGCCCCTTGACGGCAGGTGGCTGGTGCCGCGACACGGCCTCGGAAAGCACCTTGTTGAGCTGCGCGGTGGGGATGCGGCGGCGGCGTTCAGCGGCGATGAGCAGCGCCTCGTCGAGGATGCGGCCGGCACGCTGTCCGGTCAGGGCGCTGATGGCCACTACCGGGGCGAAGTGCAGGAACGGCGCCTCCTGACGGATGCGGGCGACGTACTCTTCGAAGGTCTTGTCGTCCTTCTCGACGAGATCCCACTTGTTGATGGCCACGACCAGGCCGACCCCTTCGTCGACGACGTAGCCGGCCACGTGTGCGTCCTGTGCCGCCAGTCCGTCCTGGGCGTCGAGCACGAGCACGCAGACGTCGGCGCGCCCGAGGGCCTTGAGCGCCCGCAGCGCCGAGTAGCGTTCCGCGGCCGGTCCGGATGCGACCTTGCCGCGGCGGCGCAGGCCGGCGGTGTCGATGAGGCGCAGCTCCCGGCCCTGCCACTCGAGCGTCGTGTCGATGGCATCGCGGGTGGTGCCGGGGATGTCGCTGACGATGGAGCGCTCCTCGCCCAGCAGCTGATTCAGCAGCGACGACTTGCCCACGTTGGGCCGGCCCACGATGGCGATGCGCGGTGTGGGCGCGTCCTCGTCCACCCAGGTCCCGTCGGTGGCGCCATCCTCAGCCTCGTCGTCCTCGGGCATGATGCCTTCGTTGATCTGGTCGGCGAGGTCATCGGCGTCCGCCTCGCGCTGCTTCCGTTCGATCTCCTCGAAGGACTCTTGCGGCAGCGAGCCGACGATGGCGTCGAGCAGGTCGCCGGAGCTGCGGCCGTGCAAGGCGCTGACGGCGTACCAGTCTTCCCAGCCGAGGCGCAGGAACTCGACGCCCTGCAGCTCCAGCTTCTCGTTGTCGGCCTTGTTGATGGCCATGATCACCGGGGTCTCCGCGAGGCGCAGGGCTTCCGCGACCTCCTGGTCGGCCGGGGTCTCGCCAGTCTTGGCATCGACGACGAAGACGATGACGTCCGCTTCCTCGATGGCCAGCCGGGCCTGGTCCTGGACGCGCTCCTCGATGGCATCGCCGGGACTGATCTCCAGGCCCCCGGTGTCGATGACGACGTAGCGACGTCCGTTCCACTCGGCCACACCGTAGAGGCGATCCCGAGTCGTTCGGGCGCGGTCCTCGACGATGGCCTGGCGCTGGCCGACGATGCGGTTGAAGAGGGTCGACTTGCCGACGTTGGGGCGGCCCACGATGGCCACCACCGGAAGGCCGTGGATGGGCGTGTCCCGATCGACGCTGCGAGGACGTCGGCGCGCGCGGCGAGGAGGCACCGTCAGGCGGCGCTCAACGAGGAACTGCGGTAGGCCGATTCGGCCACGGCCGTGACGGCCTCGTGTGCCAACTCAGCGGAGGAGGCCTGCGTCTCCGCGGTGCCGGCCAGCTCGTAGATGCGTGCGGCCACCGCCTCGAGGTCCTCGATGGGCGTGGAGGTGCCGCCGGTCACGCCCACCAGCTGGCGTCCCTCGAACGCGTCGGCGTCATCGAGATCTCGCGCACGCTCGACCTGTACGACGGGCTTGCCGACGATGCCCACGAGGCGCGTCAGCTCCCTGGTGTTGGCGCTGTTGCGGCCGCCCACCACGACCACGAGGTCGACGGACGCGGCCATGTCGGTGGTGTCCTGCTGGCGGCGGATGGTGACAGGACAGACGGTGTTCACGATCTTGAGCTCGTGGGCGCGCGTGGTGAGGTAGCCGGCGAGCCGCTCGAACTTCCACGGTGGCTGCGTGGACTGTGTCAGGAGGGCCATGCGCTTGCGTCGAGGGATACGCTCCCAGTCCTCCTCTTCATCGACGAGGATGGCATCGGGCGCGAACCCGAGCAGGCCCACCACCTCCGGGTGGTTGGGCGTGCCCAGCAGGACCACGGTGTAACCCTCCTCGACGAGCCCGGCCAGCTCCTTCTGCTCCTGGGTCACCCAACTGCAGGTGCCGTCGATGACGTCGAAGCCCTTGCCCTCCGCGCGGTCCATGACCTCCGGGGTGACGCCGTGAGCGCGGATGACGACCGCGGCTCCCTGGTCGACCTCGTCGAGCTCCTTGACCGAGACGATGCCCTGCTCACGCAGCTGGCTGATGACGCCCTCGTTGTGGACGACCTGGCCGAGCGTGTGCGTCTTCTTGCCCTCGGCGGTGCTGATGCGCGCGGCATCGATGGCTTCGCGCACGCCATAGCAGAAGCCGGTGCGGCGAGCGATGCGGACTTCGGACACGGTTCCCATGGAATGGCAAGTATCGCATCGGCGCTGAGAGATGGCCTGCGGCGGCCTGGGCTCGTGGGCTACTCGGCCGGCCAGGGCTCCCACTCGCCGCGGTGGCGGGGCTCGATGAGGGCCGCGATGCGGCGCATCAGCTCCGCATCGGCATCGGCGAGGGCAGCGCGGCGATCGACGCCAGCGGGGATGGTCAGCTGGAAGGGCCGTCCGGCACGCAGGATGATGCGGGTGCCGATCCTGGGTAGTGCCCGATCACGGCCGATGAGCACGTCGGTTCCGCTGATGCCGACCGGCAGGACGGGCGTGCCGGTGCGCGTCGCCAGCAGCGAGACCCCGGGCTTGGGCTGGGCCAGCACGCCGTCGAACGAGCGCGTGCCCTCGGGCAGGATGGCGACCACACCGCCCTGGTCGAGGATGCCCTTGGCCACGCGGTAGGCACCGATGTCGCTGCCGCCACTCTTGACCGGCTCCGCCCCCAGCGAACGGATGAGGATGCCCAGCGGGCCCTGGAAGAGCACTTCCTTGGCGAGGAACGTGGGCCTCCGTCCAAGGGCCGGGCTGAGCCAGCCACCGAGGAACGGCGGGTCGGCGTTGCTCATGTGGTTGGCGGCGATGATGAGCGGGCCCTCGG
>Ga0209013_10005490_pt1 | contig 10911 bp, 5 predicted proteins | sample Cruoilmetagenom2_FD_187291 | JGI IMG/M metagenome (GOLD analysis project Ga0209013, IMG submission 187291) | Oil polluted marine microbial communities from Coal Oil Point, Santa Barbara, California, USA - Sample 2 (SPAdes) (version 2) | ecosystem: Environmental > Aquatic > Marine > Oil seeps ...
TATAAATATACATATTTGGAGGAGAGCCAAATGCCGGAATGGTTTTCATTAGAAACTTTAACTAACTTAACACATGATTATCGAGCACTTGGACCGCTTATAGGTATCCTATTACCCTTTTTGGAAGCCTTTCTCCCATTTTTGCCATTAGTCGTTTTTATCGTTGCCAACGTCAATGCATATGGTTTGTTAATCGGTTTTCTTATTACTTGGATAGGGTCAGTTGCGGGCTCCTATGCAGTGTTTTTAGTCATCAGAAAATATGGACGAGCTCGTGCATTAGGTTTTATAACGAAGCATATAAAAATTCAAAAGCTAATAAAATGGGTAGAGAGAAATGGATTTGGACCACTCTTTTTACTAGTATGTTTCCCATTTACCCCTTCTGCATTAATTAATATTGTTGCCGGTCTTTCAGATATGAAGAAAAATACATACTTCTGGACACTAGCATTAGGTAAACTTATTATGATTTTCGTTGTAAGTTTTATAGGGTCTGATATCAAAGCTTTAATCACTCAACCAATTAGAACGGCTATTGTTGTTTTGTTAATTGCTATTCTCTGGTTTGTTGGTAAAGCAATTGAAAATAAAATCAATAAAAAAGTAGAAGCTGATTTTCGATTAATCAGCAGCGAAAGAAAAAACAAAAGAGGAGAAAGTCTTGAATAATGTAAAAAAGGAAATGTGGGAATGGTTGACAGCACTAATGATTGGGATCTTAATCGTGATGCTTTTCAAAATGTTCCTAGTGACAAATTATGAAGTAGTGGGAGAGTCAATGATGCCCACCTTAAACAACGAAGACAAAGTAGTTGTTAGCAAGATGTCTAAAGTTGAGCGGATGGATATTGTCATTTTCCATGGAGAACAGCAAGAAGATTATGTAAAGCGTGTAATTGGTCTGCCAGGTGATAAGATCAGCTATGAAAATGATGAGTTATATATTAATAATACAAAAGTAAAAGAACCTTATTTAAGATCCTATAGTGCGTACGAAAATCCAGATGAGAACTTTACTGGAGATTTTAACTTAGAAGAACTGACCGGAAACAAACAGGTTCCACCCGGGAAGTTATTCGTCCTAGGTGACAATCGTATTTCCAGTATGGATAGTCGATATTTCCACTTTGTAGATATGGAAGAAATTGTTGGCGAGGTACAGGCGCGCTACTGGCCAATGTCCCAAGCAACGATCGAATTTTATTCCGAATAATTTCCCTCTCGGTAGTATGTTTTGTACAATAGAGAGGAGATTATTCGGGTTTTTTTATACTCATTCAAACTTAAATATGGTAAGCAAATCCACATCTTTAGCACCCGTCCGCCTGAAACGGAAATCGCAGAGTTAATTCTATACAAATTTTAGAACTTTACTAATATATTAGTCATTAGATAACCTAAAGAAACTTCAAACGAAAGGAGACAAAACCCAATGTCGCTGCGAATAGTTAGTGGCCGATCAGGCTATGGAAAAACAACTTTTATCCATCAAGAAATTATCACAGAACTACAAAAAGCATCTTTAGGAGACCCAATATTTTATATAGTCCCCGACCAAATGTCATTTTCCAGTGAATATGACCTTGCAGCAGAATCTGGATTACCAGGACTAATACGAGCTCAAGTTACGACATTCAAACGACTAGCCTGGCGTGTCCTCCAAGAAACAGGGGGGATTGCCAAAGAAGAAATCAGTGGCTTCGGTTATCGCATGCTCATTCGTAGTTTACTGGAAAACCATAAAGACGAATTTACGCTATTTAAACGTGCAGCAACTAAAAGAGGATTCACCGATCAAATCGAGGTATTACTTAAAGAGTTTAGTAGGTACTGTATGGACTACTCTACAATGACGAATGCCCTTAGCAATTTAGAAAATGTAAATGCGCCAAAAACGCTTATTGATAAATCCTCGGATATAATGCTGATGCTTGAAAAAATAGAACAAAAATTAGGAGTTAGCTATATTGATGGGGAAGGATACTTAACCTTATTAGCAAATAAAATAAAAGACTCTAGCCTTCTTGCCAGAACAGACTTATACATTGATGGCTTTACTTCATTTACACCGAGAGAATTAGAAATTATCCAGGAATTAATGAAACAAGTGAAGCGCGTTACTATTGCCCTTCCGATGGACTCCTTGCAGGACGCACTAGATGAACAATCTCTTTTTCACCAGCCAGCAAATACATGTGCAAGATTAATAGAAATAGCTCAAATGGAACAAGTCGAAATAGAAGAGACGATTCATCAACAGGAGCAGAAACGATTTAAGTCACCAGAAATTTCTCATATTGAGGCTAATCTAGATCAGCTGCCGCCTCAGCAAACAAAGTCAGAAGGAACTATTCGAATAACGGAAGCTGCCAATCGTCGTGCGGAAATGCATGCTGTAGCAAGGCAAGTACGTGAACTCATGCAACAGAAAAGTGTTCGATATAACGAAATGGCTATTTTGCACAGAGATGCAGATACATACGAAGGGTTAATCGAGACTATTTTTCCACAGTATGATATTCCTTTTTTCATTAGTAAAAAGAAACCGATGTTACATCACCCACTAATTGAACTTAGTCGCACTATTTTAGAGATAATTCGAACTGACTGGAAGTATGAACCGATTTTTCGGGCGGTAAAGACTGATTTATTTTTCCCATTAGACGCTCCTAAAAAAACGTGGAGAGAGCGTGCCGATCGTTTAGAGAATTTTGTGCTGGCATTCGGAATTTATGGAGATAGATGGTTGGATGAAAGACGCTGGGTTTATAAAAAGTATCGTGGCTTAGAGTTTTATTCCAAAGTGCAAACAGATGAAGAAAAGAGTATTCAAGCTGATATTCATACCGTTAGAGACTTGATCGTCGAACCAATTAAAGTCCTTTCCGATCAGTTGAACAAAAGTATAACTGGGAAGGATTATGCAATAGCTATTTATAGTTTTATAGAAGCACTTCAGGTATATGAAAAACTGCAAAGCTTAAAGCAAGCGGAAGAGGAAAATGGCCAATTGCTTTTAGCTTCGGAACATGAACAAGTGTGGAACGAGTGGGTAAATGTAATTGACCAGTTTGTATTGATGTTCGGTGAGAAAGAAATGACCTTAGAGGAAGTAGCAAAAATTTTGGACGAGGGTTATGACCAACTTACTTTTTCGGGAATTCCTCCTACGATTGACCAAGTGATTGTTGGGAATGTTGATATTATTCGTCTAACCAATATTAAGGCGGCTTTTGTATTAGGGGTTAATGATGGAGTATATCCTAAACGGATGGATCATGAAGGGTTGCTTACAGATACAGAGCGTGAGTGGTTCACGCAAATTGGATTTGAACTTGCCCCAACATCGAAAATGCGTTTGATGGATGAAAATTATTTAATATATAAGGCAATGGTAACGGCATCCGATTTCTTATATGTATCTTATCCGGTGGCAGATAACGAAGGGAAATCACTATTACCTTCTATGTACATTAAAAAGCTTCATCAGATGATTAGCGATTTGCCTGTTGAGATCGCTGTAGTAGATCCGAGTGATATGCTTTCCGATGAGTTAGACTTAACTTCAATTAGTCATCCACGGCCTACATTGCCTTATGTGATTATGCAACTTCGGGGAGCGTTAGAAACTGGAGAGTTATCAGAAGTCTGGCAGTCCGTGTACCAATATTATTTAGAGGATCCGTATTGGTCAAAATTACTGAAGAGAATAACAAAGCCATTAATTCATGGCAATAAAACCGAGAAATTAAATGAGGAAATGACTGCTGCCTTATACGGGGAGACAATGATTTCAAGTGTATCTCGAGTAGAGAAATACTATAGTTGTCCATTTGCACACTATGCATCCTATGGTCTAAAACTTGAAGAACGTGCGGAGTATAAATTAGAAGCACCACAAATGGGAGATTTATTCCATGCAGCCCTAAAATGGATAGCGGATGAAACGAAGCGATTAGATCTACAATGGTCTCAGTTAACCCGTCCTCAATGCCACCAACTTGCGAGACAAGCTGTCGATTATATCGTACCTGTTTTTGTACATCAATTACTTTTAAGTACCAATCGTTATCGATACATTCAACGAAAATTGGAGCAAATCGTTGCTAATACGTTAGTCGCTTTAAGCCGCCATTCTAAAGGTTCAGGCTTCGTTCCAATTGCTATAGAAGCAGGATTTGGTCCTGGAGAAGCATTGCCAGCATTAGAAATTCCACTGAAGCGTAATCGAAAAATGCAATTGCGAGGTCGAATTGACCGTGTCGATGCAGCTAATATTAACGGTAATATGTTTGTTCGGATTGTCGATTATAAATCTTCTAAAAAAGGGATTGACCTGAATGAGGTTTACCATGGTATTTCCCTTCAAATGTTAACTTATTTAGACGTTGCTGTTGAAAATGCTGATATATGGTTACATGAAGATGCTGATCCGGCTGGAGTGCTATATGTGCATATGCATAATCCATTTATCCCATCCCAAAAAGAAATGGAAGAGGAAGAACTACAAGATGCCATTTATAAATCGTATAAAATGAATGGGCTTCTCCTCGACGATCCAGAAGTAATTATGGAAATGGACGATCAAATTTCTGGATTTTCGAAAGTTATTCCTGTGCGTATGAACAAAGACGGAAACTTGTCTAAATCGTCCTCCAAGGTAGTAGAACCAGAGCAAATGAGATTACTGCAGTCCTTTGTTCGAAAAAAGCATGAGCAAGCTGGAAATGGGATGAATGCGGGGGATACTCGTGTTCTTCCTTATCGAATAAAAGATAAAATGCCATGTAATTATTGCTCGTTCCGTAGTGTTTGCCAATTTGATCCCGCGGATCCGGCTCAACAAGTACGTGTATTAAAAGTGGAGCAGCCAGAAATAGTAGCCGAAAAAATTCGAGAGGAGATGAGTCCAAATGAACATTCCTAATATGCCAGCAGAGCTAACATGGACACCTGCACAATGGAAAGCAATCTGGGCTACTGGTTCGGATGTGCTCGTTTCCGCTGCTGCAGGTTCGGGAAAAACGGCTGTCCTCATCGACCGACTCATTCAAAAAGTTATTGCCAAAGAACAACCGATTAATGTCGATGAGTTATTAGTCGTTACTTTTACAAATGCTTCTGCTGCAGAAATGCGCCACCGTATGGGAGGGGCCTTAGAAAAAGCTATAGCAAACGATCCGACATCCAATCATTTACGAAAACAACTAAGTCTATTAAACAAAGCACAGATTTCTACACTACACTCATTTTGTTTAAATATTGTACGGCAATATGCGTATATGCTAACGATAGATCCAGGCTTCCGTATCGCAAATGAAACAGAAGCAGCAATCATGCGGGATGATATATTAGCTGAAGTACTAGAAGAAGCCTACCATGTTGACAATCCAGATGCTATGTACCGATTATCGGACAGCTTTACTTCTGATCGGGATGATCAATCCATAGAAGTAATGATTGAAAAACTATATTCTTATTCACGCGTTCATCCAGAGCCTAAGAAATGGTTACTAGCAATTCCCGATGCATATAATCTTTCGGAAGACATAACGATAGATGAGCTTTCGTTTATTGGTCCACTGAAGCTTGCGATCATTCACCATTTAGAAGAGGCCATCGCGGTAACGGAAGAAATTCGCCGACTGGCAAATCAACCAAATGGACCAGCACCTATCGCTGAAACTGCAATGATTGATCAGCAAATGATTCAAGAGGCAGTAGATCTGATGAAGAATAGTTCATGGCAAAGTGTTTTTCATTACTTCCAAGGTATTAAATGGGGAAGAGCAGCAGCGATAAAAAAAGACTCATGCGATGAAGGCTTGAAAAATCAGGCTACAAACAAACGTACAAAAGTGAAGAAAATCATCAATGACTTAAAGGATAATTATTTCACTCGAACACCAGAACGCTTGTTAGAAGAAATGAGATTAATGGCACCCCAACTGCAAAAATTAGTAGAATTGACTATAGCGTATGGAGAAAAGTATACTTCCGCTAAAAACGAAAAAGGTCTCGTCGACTTTTCAGACTTGGAACATTACGCTTTAGACATATTATCTGAACGGGATGAAAACCGTGAACTAATACCTTCAGACATAGCGAGGGAATATAAGGCTCGTTTTAAAGAAGTGCTAGTGGATGAATATCAAGATACCAATTTACTACAAGAGACCATATTACAATTTGTAAAAAGTGGCGATGAAAACACAGGAAATATGTTCATGGTAGGAGATGTGAAGCAGTCCATCTATCGATTCCGTTTAGCTGAGCCCATGCTCTTCCTAGGGAAATATCTCGCATTCAATGACCTTCCAATCGATTCTGGTATCAAAATAGATTTAAATGCCAACTTCCGTAGTAGAAAAGAAGTACTACATGCAACAAACTATATTTTTAGTCAAATTATGGGGGAACAAGTTGGGGAAATCCAGTACGATGAAGCGGCTTCGTTAAAACCTGGTGCTCCATACGAAGAAACCGAAACACCTGTCGAGCTCGCCCTATTATATGAGGTAGAAGATGGTAGCGCAGAGCTGAGCGAGGATGACGAAGAAACGGTCGAAGCTATGGCAGAAGAGGAATTAAAAAAATCACAAGCAGAAGCACGTTATATTATTTCGAAAATAAACGAGATGATTCATTCCGAAGCAACTGTTTATGATCCATGGAAAAAAGCTCATCGGCCTATCGAGTACAGCGATATGGTCATATTAATGCGCTCGATGACATGGTCTGGTGAGGTCACAGAACAATTTAAAGAAGCTGGTATTCCTTTATATGCAGAGCTTTCAAAGGGTTATTTTGAAGCAATTGAAGTGCTAATAATGCTTCACACGCTGCGTACAATAGATAATCCCTATCAGGATATCTCACTTGCGTCCGTTCTTAGGTCTCCATTTGTAGGACTAACAGAATCCGAGCTCGCGCTTATCCGTTTATCTGCTCCTAAAGAGCCTTTCTACGATGCATTAAAAACATTTGTGTCTACTGGGGGGGCAGGGCTGTCGTCAGATACTGCGGAGAAACTACAAAGGTTCTTGCTTCAATATGAAGATTGGCGCGATTTAAGTAGAAGAGGTTCCCTTGCCGATTTAATATGGCAAATATACTTAGATACACATTATTATGAAATAGTAGGTGCAATGCCAAACGGTAAACAAAGACAAGCAAATCTTCGGGTTCTTCACGACCGTGCAATAGATTATGAGAAAACTTCTTTCCGTGGGCTTTTCCGCTTTTTACGTTTTATTGACCGTATGCGTAAAAGAGGAGATGACTTAGGTGCTGCACGCTCTATCGGAGAAAAGGAAAATGTCGTTCGTTTAATGACAATCCATTCATCCAAAGGTTTAGAATTTCCGGTAGTATTCTTAGCGGGAATGGGTAGACCTTTTAACCAAATGGATTTTAATGAGGCTTATTTATTTGACCAATCTTTTGGACTTGCAGTAAAAGCAATTGATCCTGATAAGCGAATTTCTTATACTTCCTTGCCATTTTTGTCGATGAAGGAACAAAAACAAATGGAATTGAAGGCGGAAGAAATGCGTGTTTTATACGTAGCTATGACACGTGCTAAAGAGCATTTATTCCTTATTGGATCTATAAAAGATTTATCCAAAACATTGGAAAAGTGGTTGGATGCCCAAAACGTCTTGAGTAAGGAAATGCTACCAGGCTATATGCGTGCGAAAGCAAAAGGGTATTTAGACTGGATTGGTCCAGCCTTAGCAAGACATACAAATTTTAGACAGCTATCTGAAGTGAATGAAGCAAATCTCGTAGATAGCGAATCAAAATGGAGTATTGTCGCTAAATGTGTGGATGATTTAAAGCATACTGTACTAGAGGAAGAAAAAGAGGCTGTAGTATTGGAGCAACTAATTGACCCATCGAAGAGTATCCTATTATCGGAAATTCAGCATCGTTTTGATACACCATATGCGCATGAAATTTCGACTCACAAGCGTTCAAAGCAAACAGTCAGTGAGATGAAGAAAGTTCAACAGCTTATGGAGCAATCGGACGATGACTATTTTCAAATGTCTGGACCTACTACTTTGAACAAGATTGCGAAGCGTCCTTTTTTCCTTCAGCAAGAAACAACTTTGACTGGTGCAGAAGCTGGTACAGCGGTCCATGCCTTTATGCAAAATGTCGATTTGCAAGAGCAAAAAAATGAGGAGCAAGTTCTCCTTTTTGCAGAAAGACTCGCTGAACGTGAAATTTTAACGAAAGCGGAACAAGCTGCGATAAATCCTTTTCAAATGGTTTCTTTCTTCCATTCAGAAATAGCAGAACGTTTACGAAATGCTAAAGAAATTATGCGAGAGTTTCCTTTTACGTATGCGCTTGAAGACGTAGAAGGCGACAAGCAAATCATTCAAGGGGTAGTCGATTGCTTATTTTTAGAGGATGATGGTCGTTGGGTTTTATTGGACTATAAAACGGATAAAGTGAAACATCTAGTGAAGGAAGAATCTTTGTTAAAGCAAGAGATGCAAAAACGGTACGAACTTCAATTGTCTCTTTATACACAAGCAATTGAGGCGATTTTAAAAGTAGAGATAAAAGAAAAAGTTCTATATTTATTTGACGTAAATAGAACAGTATCATTTTAGGGGGAAAAAACTTGCTAATTAAACCAACAGGAGTAAATGAACGAATTATCTCCATAGATGTCATGAGAGGGTTCGCTCTACTTGGGATATTTGTAGTAAATATGCTATTTTTCCATACTCCATATATTTATGTTAATCCATATACTTGGTATCAAAACCCGAGTGATTATGAGACGTTTAAAATGATCGACATTTTTGTCCAGGGAAGTGTATATCCGCTGTTCGCCATGTTATTTGGGTACGGTTTGGCTATGCAATTTATGAAGTCTGAAGCAAATGGACGTCCTTTTGCCAAATTTGCCGTTCGTAGATTATCGGTTTTACTAGTAATTGGTTGTATTCATGCTTTTCTTGTTTGGGCTGGAGATATTTTGATAACATATGCCATAGCAGGTTTTGTATTAATACTGATGATTAGATTGAAACCGATTTGGTTACTTCTCATTAGTATCTTCTTATATTTAATACCAAATGGTTTACTGAATGGCTTAGTATACTTGGGGTCTATAATTGAGCCCGATACTATGATTATTTATACAGGAATACAGGAAATCGAAGCATCTATTGTTGCATACGGACAAGGTTCATGGGGGGATATTTTCTCCCAACGATTAGCTGATTGGTTGTATATGAGTGGAAATGGTCTAATCATCATAAGTATGTTGTTTACTATAGTTCCATTTCTTATGTTAGGAGCAGCAGCAGCAAAGTGGAAGCTTATTGAAAGAGCGAGAGAATTAAAGGTATATTGGATAATAACAGTGTTAGTAACTTTAATAGTGGGAATGGCTATTAAATGGCTTCCATACTTAAGTGAAGCTAACTTGTTCACGATGAGCATCCAAGATACTTTTGGAGGGCCACTTCTAGCAATAGCTTACGCAGGGATCATTGCAATGGTTTGTTCCATTCCTTTCGCAGCAAAAATTCTTTCACCAATTTCAAAGGTTGGTAGAATGTCGATGACGACATATTTAATGCAATCAATTATTGCGACTACTATTTTTTATGCGTACGGTTTCGGGTTATATGGAACAATTGATATAAGCACTGGTACATGGATGGCAGTTGGTATCTTCGCGTTACAAATAGTTTTTGCAGAGATTTGGTTTATGAAGTTTAAGCAAGGACCTGTAGAATTATTGTGGAGAAAACTGACTTATTCGAATAGTTAGTCGAAAATAGATGAAATAGTAGCAAATTTGTAATAGACTAAGAGAGAGATTAAAACAATTAAGGGAGTGTCCATTAGATGAAACTGTTATCATACCGTTTAAATGACAAAATTTGCTTCGGACCTAAAGTCAAAAAAGAAGAGGCAGTATGGGATGTGTTACACATTCAGGAGACGCTCCAAGTATTACCCGATTTTCCAATTACAATAGTAGAAGGTGTAGGTTTAGGAATGGATTTTGTCGAACAAATCCGCAAATTAGTAGAAGCTGCGTTAAAGGCTGATAATCCAAATGAGTTCAAACGTTCCTTTACAGAAATAAAATGGCTTTCACCAATTCCACGTACTCCAAAAAATATTATGGCTATTGGTAAAAACTATGCAGATCATGCAAAAGAGATGGGTGGAACGTCAAGTCATTTCGTAGTATTTACGAAATCACCAACTTCTATTGCGGCAGATGAGCAAACACTCTCACTCCATGCAGATATAACAAATTCCTACGATTACGAAGGCGAGCTTGCGATTGTAATTGGTAAAACAGGAAAAAACATTCCAGAAAAATTAGCGTATGATTATATATTTGGTTACACGATAGCAAATGATTTAACTGCACGTGATCTCCAAACGAAACATCAGCAATATTTCTTAGGAAAAAGTCTAGAAGGATCTTGTCCAATGGGACCTTATGTAGTGACTAAGGATGAGCTGCCAAAACCACAGGAACTAGCGGTTGTTACAAAAGTAAATGATGAAATTCGTCAAAATGGTAAAACTTCTGATATGGTGTTTTCAGTTGAACAAATTATTGCCGAAATTTCCAAATCTGTAACCCTCGAACCAGGAGATGTTATATTAACAGGAACCCCGGCTGGTGTAGGGAAAGGATTTACTCCACCTCGCTTCCTAAAATCTGGAGATATAGTGAAAATTTCTATTGAAGGAATAGGTACATTAGTGAACAAATTTGAGTAACATGGTACACTAAATAGGATAGTAGTAAACTACAAGTATAATTGAGGTGGAAAAAATGGATTTCTTAGCAAGAACAGATTTACACATTACCACTTGGGTAGTCGCACTAATCCTATTTTTTGTAGCATTAGC
>Ga0209013_10005491_pt1 | contig 10911 bp, 5 predicted proteins | sample Cruoilmetagenom2_FD_187291 | JGI IMG/M metagenome (GOLD analysis project Ga0209013, IMG submission 187291) | Oil polluted marine microbial communities from Coal Oil Point, Santa Barbara, California, USA - Sample 2 (SPAdes) (version 2) | ecosystem: Environmental > Aquatic > Marine > Oil seeps ...
TACTTGTTACGGAAGTGCGGCAGCGGCTTATGAGCCCCCTGTTAACCAGTTACGAATCAATGCTTAATGATTAGCTTCTGAACGCTTCTTCCTTTATCCTTTATGATTTCGACTACGTATAATCTCTGGTTGAACATAGAGATATCTATTTTGTCAATTCCTTTTTCCTGATGCCAGACTATTTGTCCCAATTGATTGTACACGTTAACTTCGTGGACGATGACTCCGTCTTTTACCATTATATAGGCCTCATTGTTTGCCGGGTTCGGATAAACAGGCAGGGTCTGGCGCTTGGCGCCATGTAGCGGGGAGTATTATGCTGTTATGGTTGTATCGGCAGTTAGCTTTCTGAAGCGTACGGAAGATGAGCAATAATATGGAAGTCGGTCTGGTCATATACGTGATTCGCTGAGGCACGGATACTGTAGTCTGACAAAGTTAAGAATTATTCATGAGTTTTTCAAATGCCTGACGCTTCAAGGAATTCGGGTAGGTTCATTCCACAACGACAGGAATTAAACTTTCATGCTGTTACCAGTTAAAATGTAATTGATATGGCGGCGTAGTCGGGGGACTACGCCGAGTGGGAGTGCTCTTGTGGTTTCCCGATAGGCTTTAGGGAACCATGGAATAATGATATAGCGGCGTGGTTGCAAACTACGCTGAGTGGGGGTAATATTTACATAAATTAATATCTAATATTCGTATTTAAGCACCCCATTTCCAATAGTTAATATCCACATATTGCCTTTTGAATCTTCAAAAATATCATGTGTGTAAAAATTGGGTAATTTATCTGATGCGAAAGACACCCAACTACCATCAATATAAACAGATACTCCACCTTTTTTTGCAGCAGAAGCTGCGCCAACCCATACGTTTCCTCTACTGTCTTCCTTCATAATTCTAACATTATTATGTGCGAGTCCATTTTTGCTATTGAACAGGCTCCATTTACCTTTATCGAAAAGAGCCAAGCCTTTTGCTGTTCCAACCCAAACCCGACCATTACGATCAACTATTGTTGTATTTATGATATTACTTGGTAATTTATCCTTTTCTGAAAAGTATTCCCATGAAGCCCCATCAAATACGTTTAGCCCCTTATTAGTCGCAACCCAAATATTTCCATCATGATCTTCTACTATGCTGTTGACACTTTTGCCAATAAATCCATCATCCCTAGTATATGATGCCCAATTAGTTCCATTAAATTTCATTAAACCGCCATAAATTTCTGCTGAAGATGCCCCAAACCATAAATTACCGTTACGATCTTCAAACAAAATTTTATAAGCGCGATCTCTTTTACTAGAGGGAAAGCCATCGTTCTTTCCAAATGATTTCCAGCTAACTCCATCGAATCGTTGCACATATTCACCTTTACCTGACAGGAGTATTGTCCAGATATTGCCGGAATGATCTATAAAAAAACTTTCAAAGGGCTTGCTGGCAGGGTCATCTTCAGGCTGAAATTTCCCCCAGCTTTTTCCATCAAAGTTTTTAACGATAAAGGGTTTTCCTTTTTTCGCATTATAGCCACCTAACCAGATATTTCCATCAACATCTTCGGTAATCATACCAAAACGGTACTCCTTTTGATTTACATTCAGGGTGCTTATTATATTTTCATCGTGCAAAACACTAACGCCTATATCTTTATAAAACACATCTTTCAATAAGTAATTGTATGCATTTTTCCCTGACAGCATCCATATATTTCCGTCCTTATCTTCATAAATATTTTTAACAAAGCCCCCGGGTAACCCCTCTTTTTTAGTAAAGGTTTTAAATACGGTACCGTCAAATTTGTTCAGGCCGTTATCGGTCCCAAACCACATGTTGCCTTGCCGGTCTTCCATGCAGGTTAATACCCAGTTTGAAGCCAACCCATCTTCTTTTGTGAAATGAGTCCATCCCGTTTGTCCAAAAATATAGTGTGAACTCAACAGGGCAATTAGTAAAATTAGTCTTCTCATAGTTCGTCAGTTATTAAGTTTTGAAATCTGGTGTGTTATTTTGAATTCATTATTAATTGATTGCTATATATCCCGTCCTAAAATATGACAGGTTAACGTGTTTTATCTATCACAAATATACCGAATAACCCACAAAAACGGTTGTTCTGTTTAAAACTTTACTTAGTCAACGTCTGCTGCTTCCGGTGCTTGCTTTTTATTAATTTTGCCTGCCAATACCTTTAAGGGCTTATGTATTTTAACCATCCTGAATTTCTGTACGGTTTGCTGGCAGTGTTGATCCCCGTCATCATCCACCTGTTTAATTTCAGGAGGTATAAAAAAATATGGTTCAGCAACATAGAGTTTCTGAAGAATATCACAGCGCAAACCCGTAAGCAGAACAAGCTGAAGCACCTCATCGTACTGTTGTTGCGCATGCTGGCAGTGGCACTGGTTGTGTTGGCTTTTGCCGGGCCTGAAATGAACCGCAACGGAAATCACACATTACCGACAGCCGGTGGATTAACAGCTGTTTATGTCGATAATTCGTTCAGCATGATGGCCGAAGGGGAGGAGGGGCGGCTGTTCGAAGAGGCTGTCAACAACGCACGTGAGCTGATCAAACATTCGCCACGCGACAAACGATTTGTGCTGCTCAGCAACGATGTGAGGCCATCGCAGCGCAGGGTGCTGAACAAGGAGGAGGTGATGAATGAGCTGGACAGGCTGGTAGTTTCCCCAGCGAGTAAAGAGATTGGCTCCATTGTAAGCAATGCGCATTCCATTGCCTCCGAAAAAAATTATCCGGACTGGGAGATGTACCTGTTTTCCGATTTCCAGAAAAACAGCACCGACCTGTTACGCATGAAGGAAGATACTGCCGCTTATTTCTATTTGTTTCCTCTGGCGCACCTGCAAAAACGGAACATATACATCGACTCGTGCTGGCTGACCGGCCCGGTGATGATCACAGGAAGGAAAACGGAGCTGAAAGTACGTCTCCGCAACAGTTCGGAGACAGATTACGAAAAAATTCCGTTGAAACTGTGGATCGACAAACAGCAAAAGGCCGTGGCCGGCATCGACATCAAAGCCGGTGGCTATGAGCTGGTGACCATGAGTTTCACGCCCCGCAAAACAGGATGGCACTACGGGCTGCTCGAAATAGAAGATTACCCCATCACTTTTGACGATAAGCTTTATTTCGCTTTTCATGTGAAACAAAACCTGAACGTGCTGGAGATCGGCATGGACGGAAATAGCGATGCGTTGGACCTGTTTTACGGATCCGATAGCTTGTTCCGCTACGAGCGGATGGACTACCGCCGGGTAAAATATGACGAGCTGAGCCGGTTTAACCTGATCATCCTGAACAGCCTGCCGGTCATATCCAACGGGCTGACGGAACAACTGAAAGCTATTGTGGAAGCGGGAAGCAACCTGATGTTCATTCCGGCAGCTACAGAAGACAAAACCGATGAGAACCAGTTACTCGGTTTGTTCGGAGCCGGAAGCATCGGTTCGTTAGTGGAAGGGCAAAGCGGGGTAACGGGCATTAAAACAACACATCCGCTGTTCAGCGATGCTATTACCAAAATACCTGAAAATGCCGATTTGCCCGTTGTCTATAAGCATTTCCGCTACAGCTACACGATCTCTTCGGGTGTCGAAAGTCTGGTTACGCTGCTGGATGGTGATGACTTCCTGCTGACAAAAAAGAAAGGGAAAGGACGTATGTATCTGTTGTCGTCCCCCCTGGATAAAACCTTCGGGAATTTTGCTTCCCATGCGCTGTTTGTGCCGGTGATGTACGGGGCAGCCGTGTCAGGAGAGGCCCACACAAAATTGTTCCGAATTATAGGCAAAGAGGACAAAGTGCTGCTGAGCAACCCGGAACATCTGCCGGAAAACGACCAGCCGTTTATGATCAAAGCACATGCAGGTGATTATTCATTTATTCCCGGTCAGCAGATCATGAACGGAGGCCTGATGCTGGATATGCACGAGGGGATAAAAAATGACGGCTTTTACGACCTGATGGTGGAAGATCATACAGAATATGTGTTTGCCTGGAATTACGACCGTGCCGAATCACAACTTAAATTTTATACTTCTGCCGAACTGAACGAACAGATTGATTCAGAGGGAATAAAAAATGCGGAGGTGCTTTCAGAAGACGAATCAGCTTATACGGAAATGTTAAATACTGTGCATAAAGAAAGCCAATTATGGAAGCTATTTATTATCTTCGCACTTTTAATGTTATTGTCAGAAACTTTGGTTCTGCGGTATTGGAAATAAGCCATTTCAAATAGTTTTTATTGATGAGTGATCTGGAAGAAAAGGACGAACGGCAAGAGTTGCCGGAAAATACGGAAGAGGGCAGTTATCAAACGCTTCCTTTGCAGGGGATGTATGAGAACTGGTTTCTCGACTATGCTTCGTACGTGATACTGGAGCGTGCCGTACCGGAAATCTATGACGGACTGAAACCGGTACAGCGCAGGATATTACATGCCATGAACCGCCTTGATGACGGCAGGTTCAACAAGGTGGCCAACATCATAGGTCATACCATGCAGTTTCATCCCCATGGTGATGCATCCATCGGTGATGCACTGGTGCAGTTAGGACAAAAAGACATATTAATAGAAACCCAGGGGAACTGGGGCAATACGCTGACGGGTGATAGTTCGGCAGCTCCCCGGTATATAGAAGCACGGCTTTCCAAATTTGCCCGCGAAGTCGTATTCAACCCCAAAACCACTGAATGGAAAGCATCCTACGACGGAAGAAACAAGGAGCCGGTAACCTTACCGGTGAAATTCCCTCTGCTGCTGGCGCAGGGAGTCGAAGGGATCGCCGTAGGCCTGGCATCCAAAATATTACCGCACAATTTCAACGAACTGATCGATGCGTCTATCAAACATCTTAGAGGAAAGGATTTTGAATTGTTGCCCGACTTCAGTACCGGCGGTATGGCTGACTTCACCCGGTACAACGAAGGCCTTCGCGGAGGAAAAGTGCGGGTAAGAGCGCGGATCAGACAGGAAGATAAGAAGACACTCATCATAACGGAAATACCTTTTACCACCACCACCACTTCGTTGATTGATTCAATCATTTCGGCCAACGATAAAGGGAAGATCAAGATCAGGAAGATTGACGACAATACAGCCGAACATGTGGAGATCGTCATCCACCTGGCTTCCAACGTGTCGCCCGACCAGACGATAGATGCCCTCTATGCCTTTACTAACTGCGAGGTGTCGGTGTCGCCTAACTCGTGCGTTATCTACGATGGAAAGCCACAGTTTCTTTCGGTAAAAAAGATATTGCGGGTCAACGCCGACCATACGGTGAAGTTGCTTAAAGACGAACTGGATATCAGGCTGAGCGAACTGGACCAGCAATGGCATAATTATTCGCTCGAAAAACTTTTTATTGAGAACCGTATCTACCTCAAAATCGAAAAATGCGAAACCTGGGAGTGTGTTATCAAAACCATCGACAAAGGCATACAGCCTTTTAAAAAGATACTCAGGCGCAAGGTTACTGAAGAAGATATTGTCCGATTGACAGAGATCAGGATCAAACGTATCTCCAAATACAATGCATTCAAGGCAGAGGACCAGATAAAAGCTATCGAAGCTGAAATGGAAGAGGTGCAAAATCACCTTGACAACCTGATTGATTATACCATCAATTATTACAAACAGTTGAAAAAGAAATACGGCAAAGGGCGTGAGCGGAAAACAGAGATCAGGAGCTTCGATACCATCCAGGCGGCAACGGTGGCTGTAGCCAACCAGAAACTGTATGTGAACCGCCAGGAAGGTTTTGTTGGCTCATCACTTAAAAAAGACGAATACGTTACTGAATGCTCCGACATTGACGATATTATCGTTTTTCTGGCTGATGGCACTTACATCGTCACTAAAGTGTCGCCGAAGACGTTTGTAGGCAAAAATATTATCCACATCGATGCATTTAAAAAGAACGATGACCGTACCATTTACAATGTGATCTACCGCGATGGACGGAAAGGGCACGTTTTTGTGAAACGCTGTGCCGTGAAGGGCGTTACGCGCGACAAAGAATATAACCTGACCCAGGGGAGAGATGGCTCGAAGGTGCTGTATTTTACAGCCAACCCCAATGGCGAGGCAGAAATCATCAAAGTATACCTGAGGCCAAAACCTAAAATGAAAAAAACCGGCTTCGACTTCGACTTCAGTACACTGGCAATCAAGGGTAGAGGTTCGCGGGGAAACATCCTGTCGAAAACACCTGTAAAAAACATTGTTCAGCGCGAAGAGGGAGTTTCCACACTCGGTGCCATCAATATCTGGTACGATGATACGGTAAAACGACTGAATACCGATGAGCGTGGTCAGTTTGTGGGGGCATTTATGGCAGATGATAAAATTCTGACCATCCTCTCCACCGGCGAGTTCAAAATTACCAGCTATGACCTCTCCACCCATTTCGACAACGAGATGGTCCACCTGCGCAAACTGGAAGAGACCGAAGTGATTACGGCCGTCTATTTTGACGGGGAGCAGGAAAAGTACTATGTAAAACGCTTCCAACTGAACGGCGATCTTGCGCTCAACAGAAAATATAACTTTATCAGCGAAAGTTCCGGTTCAAAACTGATCGGATACTCATTTGATCATCTGCCGCGTGTCGAAGTGGAGATCAAGCCGAAGGTGGGTAATGAAATCGAATACGAAGTGGTTCCACTGGCTGATTTTATTGCCGTGAAGGGGTATAAAGCCAAAGGAAAACGCCTGAGCAACAAAGATGTTCGGAAGCTTAAGTTTATCGACCCGCTGCCCTACACGCCTCCTGTTGAGGAAATTGAAGATACGGATGACGTTGTTGGAGAGGATAGTGCACCGGAGCCTAAGGAAACTGAACCTGCCAAGCCTGAAGAACCTTCCGATAAAAAGGAACCTCCGCCAACCGAAGAAGAACCTCCGCAACTGGAATTGGGGTTTTAATACGGAAAGTATTTCTTTACCCTCATTATTTACCGAATTATGTTTGGAGAAACGGAAATTCATTATATTTGACCATATCGTTTCTTTGGGTTGTTTTCGGTCTTGTTGATGAGAGACCTGAAGCGTGCTGAAGAAAAATTATTAGCTTAAATTTCATTTGATTTATGATTTTTAAAAAAGACGAAAAACCGTATAAGTTCAAAAGTTTGCGAACCTATGCCTGGGACCGGGTAATGAATAACATCAGGCATTACAGGAGAGTGTTCGACCGGAATGAGATCAATTATCTGAGTGTGGCTCTGGAGTTCTACAATAAGTGGTTCGACGAAAAAGACTGGAAGGCGAAGATCAGGTGGGAAGCATATACGCTTGACGGAGATAAAAAAACCAAACAACATTGTTCCGAAGAAGAAGAATATACCATCTCGAAAGACGAAAATACTGTCCTCTGCTCTTTTGGCTGGGGCAATAAAATTTACGGCAAAGGTTGGGCAAAAGGCAATTATCTGTGGGAAGTATACGTAAATGACGAACTGGTGGCAACCACACGGTTTCACATCGAAGATGTAGGAAGGGTAACACCCGGAAACAATCCATACTTTGAAGTGGTATCTCTAAAGACATATGAAGCTCTCAATAGTGACCTGGAAGAAGATCAGCGGGTTTATCTGAAACAGTTCAGTAAAAAAGATACCCGCTACGTTATGACGGAATTTAAGTTCGCCAACAAACTGGAAGAAGAGTGGTTGTGTGAGCTTTTTTTCAATTATTACGATGATACGGGACTCCTTGTCGGTACGGCGGATAACTTTGGTTATGTAACACCTGATCTGGGTCCGGGAGAAACATTCCCTTTTGTTGGTGGGTGGGGAACAGTCGATGGCAATTCGTGGATCAAAGATAATTACCGTATTGAGGTGGTCTTTATGGATAACGTGGTGGCGATGATCCCCTTCTGTGTGGGTGATAAGAATATTGGACGGGTGAGCGATTATGAGGCGCTTATCAATGAAGATGTGACTGAATTCTACGGTAAGGTTAATATTTCCGAAAGGGATATACCTAAGGACAAAGATAGTTCGGCAGACGAGCCAACCGGTGAAGGTGAAAAAGATACAGGCACGGAAACAAACAATACGGAAAAGAATAAGAATGATGTTGAAATTGTTATTGACGACCGGCCACTGGAAGAGATCCTGGCGGAACTGGATGAGCTGATCGGCCTGAAAGAGATAAAAAATAAGATCAGGGAGTATATTGATTATGTACTCTATTTGCAATACCGCGAAGAGAAGGGGTTTAAAGAAGAGGAAGAGATCAACCTGCACAGTGTGTTCACAGGTAATCCCGGCACAGGAAAGACTACGGTTGTTAAATTACTGGGCAAGATTTACCATGCGATAGGCCTGCTCTCCAAAGGGCATGTGGTTGAGGTGGAAAGCAGCGACCTGGTGTCGGGCTATGTCCGTCAGACGGGAAAAGAGACCAAAGTGGCCATTGAGAAAGCCCGCGGCGGCATTCTGTTTATCGATGAGGCATATATGCTGTACAAAGAGGGGGGAGGGAATGATTTCGGCCCTGAAGCCATCGCTGCCCTTATCAAGGAGATGAGCGACGGCCCCGGTGATATTGCCATTATGATGGCGGGTTACCCGAAAGAGATGGAAATGATGATCAATTCCAACCCGGGCCTCAGATCGCGTATCCGCAACCATTACCACTTTGACGATTATACACCTAATGAACTGGTGGAAATAACCAAATTTGCGGCCCGTAAGAAGAATGTTGTCCTGACGAAGGGAGCCCTGGGGAAGCTGAATAAGATCATTACCGAAGCCTTCCGCAAACGCGACCGTACGTTTGGCAATGCCCGCCTGGTACTCTCACTGGTGGACGAAGCAAAAATAAACCTCGGCATCCGCATTGTACATGAATACGATCCGGCAGATCTGACAAAAAAAATGCTGGAAACAGTCGAAGCAGGTGATATAGAAGACCTGACAGCAGGGAAGATAAGTGAGCGGCTGAAACTTGACGTGGACGAAACTCTGCTGAAAGAGGCGCTGGCAGAACTGGACAACCTTATCGGCTTGTCGCAGATAAAGCAGGAAGTGCGCGAACTGGTGCGCCTGGCAAAATATTACCGCGAAATGGACCGTGACCTGCTGAAGGCTTTCTCGATGCATTCATTGTTTATTGGAAATCCGGGAACAGGAAAAACGACGGTGGCGCGGATCATGGGAAAGATATACAAGGCGCTGGGGCTGCTGGAAAGAGGCCATCTGATCGATGCCGATGGCAGCGACCTGATAGCAGGCTGGGTAGGGCAGACAGCCATCAAAACAAAAGACCTGGTGAAACGGGCCATGGGCGGTGTGCTGTTCATCGACGAGGCGTATGCGATCACCGAGGGTGGAGGAGCTGCCGGCGGGGGTGCCGATTTTGGTAAGAAAGCCATCGCAGCCCTGATTAAGGAGATGGAAGACCACCGCGGTGAGTTTTCTGTGATCGCCGCCGGATATACTGACAACATGAAGCGGTTCGTAGAGTCGAACCCCGGCGTGAAATCACGGTTCGATAAGACTTTCCATTTTGAAGATTTTACTGAAAAAGAGCTGTGGGAGATCGCCGTGATCATGCTGGCACAGAAAGGGCTGTCAGCCGATGCTGGCGCCGAGGCTCATGTAAAAAAATACATCGCCCACCTGTTTGCAGGCCGGAACAAATTCTTCGGCAATGCACGGTCGATCAGAAAGATTGTAGAAAAGGCCTTCCGTAACCAGGAGCTGCGCATGGCTTCGCTTAAGAAAAGCGAGCGCACAAAGAAAGCAATGGCTACACTGGTACTGGAAGATGTGCAGGAATTCGGGATGGGAGAAATACAGGCAGACAGTCCCAAAATCGGGTTTAAGTTTGGGGGGTAGATGAAAATTTTCCTCGTGCCAGGATTGTATTTTTAATCTCCCTCTTCCAACTCTTTAATCTTCTGCGCATCCAGATCAGCTTTTTCGGTTTCACCCAGCGCCCTGTAAATATCTTCCCTGATCATATAAGCAAGCAGGTCCGTATCATCCACGGAAATTACTTTGTCAACATCTTTCAGTGCCATCCCGTATTTTTTCATGTCACACAAAGTTTCTGCCCTGAACGACAAGTAGAGAGCATCATCGGGTTCGAGTTTGACAGCTGTGTCGAAATCAATTAAAGCAGCTCTTTTTTTACCGGCATTACGGAATAGATCACCTCTTTTGAAGTAATAAAAAGGATCATCGTCTTTCAGGGCTATACTTTGGTTGTAATCTTTTAAGGCAGTTTTTTTGTTCCCTTCATCGGCATAGGCCATCCCACGTTCCATAAAAGCCCAGTCGTCATCGGGTTTAGCAGCCAGCCTTTTTGTCGTACGCTTGATAATCTCCTGCGACGATTCTTTACCCTTCTCTTTGCTCAAAAAGTTGACAGCCATCCCTTTTGCTACATCTCCCAGAACCTCAGGATGACCGAGTGTGTCAAGGTAGCGAATCAGAAATTCGTTGAAATTACCGGCCACCATACCCCAGGAATTTGCCGATTCTTCATGAAAAGCATCAAATACAGGAGATTCCGCCTTGTCTTTTTTTAACGAAACAAATACCAGGTATTCGTTGGTTTCGGTAGAGCAAAACGGAATAAAAGGATAAGCGGCCCCCGACAGTTCTGCCCCGCCAAAGTTCCACGATTCCATGTCGGCGTATTTTTCTTCCATCTCTTCGAGGCTTAGCAGGCAGTTAGCATTCCATTTAGCGGTTGCCAGGTCGTTGTCTCTTTTAATGATCTCTTCCAGCTTATCGCTGACGATCATGCCTCCGTTGGTGTACTCCAGGAACAATTTATACGATGGGGGCAGGTTTATGCCGTTCCTTTTTTCAAAGGCTTCTATTTTTCCGGGTGCTACAGGATTGTTGAAG
>Ga0209013_10005492_pt1 | contig 10910 bp, 10 predicted proteins | sample Cruoilmetagenom2_FD_187291 | JGI IMG/M metagenome (GOLD analysis project Ga0209013, IMG submission 187291) | Oil polluted marine microbial communities from Coal Oil Point, Santa Barbara, California, USA - Sample 2 (SPAdes) (version 2) | ecosystem: Environmental > Aquatic > Marine > Oil seeps ...
AACTGGCAGACAGGTATGGTTGAGGGCCATATGCCCCTAGGGCGTGCGGGTTCGATTCCCGCCCAGCGCACAGAAAACCGCCTTTGGGCGGTTTTTTTATCTCTGGGGCTGGGAAATACTTCTTGCAGGCATCTTTCTTCTGAATATAGCTAATAAATGTGCTTATAATAGATAGATAGCTACTCGACAGAGATAGGAGGTGCGATTGTGGCAAACCAAAAGAAAAAGATCAATGTGTTCAGTTTGGGTTCGAATGATTTCCGCAGTGATATGAAGTCGGATATGACTGCAGGAGATTTGACCAACGCCCTTGCTCAGGCAAATCGTTTCGACTTGAGTTATCTAGTAGAAAACACCAGGGGAGAGCTTGCTCAAGGACAGCTGGGTTTATTGATCTCACCCTTGCTGGTTTCCTTGATCTTGATCCTGTTCACTGGAGGATTTCTGGTTTTTCAGCTTTCTCAACAAGGTATTATCAAGCAAATCGCTTCTGGAGGAAATCCCTTGACGGAGGTTTTAACAAATATGCCTCAAGGCCTGTTAATCATTGGGGGAATTTTACTGCTGGTATTCCTGTATGGTATATATAATTTGGTCCAAACAGTGTTAGATTTGGTTGGTGGGGCGGTTGTTTGTTTAGAAGGTACGGGATGGAGAAAAATCACAACCTCGCGAGATGATGACGGTTCGACGACAACCAGAACCTATTACGTGGTGGCGGATCAAAAATTCAGTGTCAAGAAAGATGCCATCGGAGTTATAGAAAATGGCCGGAACTATCGGGTTTACTTTACCCCTCGCAAGAAAATCCTGGTGAACATGGAAGCTCTGGATTAGGGATGTGGGATTAATTAAAATTTACAATCACGAGAAATTGTCCTAACATTCAGCTTATCTTACCCCCTTATCTTATCCGGTTCCCAAACCTGGTGGAAGAAAGGACTGATACTGGCCAGCTTGCTGTAGGAATCGGTGTCTGCCATACAGACCGGGCACCAGTGTCCCCCTTTGAGAATTAAATTAAGGCTGGCGGGGAATTCATGTCCTTCATGACAGCGCCAGCGTAAGGGAGACCGCCAATCTCCGCGGACCATACGCGTGGACAGGCATTCTCCGCCTCTGAACAAGGCGGCTTCCAGGGCATCCTTGATGGTAAATGATCCCCGGGGTTTCGTTTCGTCGTAACCGTGATCTAGGTGAAGGGCAGTATCGGTAGGCCTGTTGAGGTCAATGCTATCCCAGCCGCGGATGGTTTGCCAGAGGTTCAGAGAACCGAAATATGTTTTGATATGAGCGATATCATCCTGGGCGATCCAGTTCAAAGTCCCCCGTGGACCGCGGGCTACCTGTTCGAATTTACGCCTAACAATATTGGGCAAAGCGCTGCCCAATCGGACGTACCAGGGGATATGGGGAATTTGTTCTTCCAGATATTGGTCAAAGGTTTGTTCACGATAGGGCACGATCGATTCCAGTTTATCTGAATCTGAAAACCATTGACCGTGAAAATTCCGTAAGGCAAACCAATTTGGCTCGAGAACTTCCTGGTAATCCTTTACGCCGGTGGCGCCCAACATCTTTTCAAATAACTCCAGGTTAGTAAGCCTGTTTGGGGAACCGCCGCCGATATTGTAGATATTTCCCCAGAATTCATCCGAGACTGAATCCTCACAGACATTGGCCAAAAGTCGGCCAGAATCTTTGGGAGTGATCCATTCCAGGACACCGTCTAGGGTGGTGTGGAAAGTGATTGGATCGATCGCTTCCGCAGCAGCCATCCGGGCGATGCCAGTTTGCCGCAAGGAAACCCAGTTCTTCAGTCCTGATTCAATAATAAGCTGCTCTGCCATCGTTTTACTGAGGGCATAGGTATCAAATGTGCTGATCTTGATTGGGTCGCCTACCCGGCCCCAGTGAATTGGCGCAGGACGGTTACCGGTTTGAGCCACAGTGCCGATGTAAACAAGTTTGATACGATCCGGATCGGGCTGAGCCTGAACTGCACGAACGATATTCTTTGCTCCCCCAACATTTACCTTCATGGTCAGTTCTGGCATGGTATCAGCCAGAGGAGAGACCATGCCGCCCACATGGAGAACATAATCTGCCCCTGTGACGCCTTCTAGGACGTCTTCATAACAGGTCAGGTCTCCCCAGATTACCTTTACGCCGCGGTTGATATAGGGTTCCATGATCTGCCGATCTTTCTCGGTTGGCAGGACCAGAGCAGTGATCTCAAAACGATCTTCCCGCTGCAGCAGTTCCTCCATGCCATGCTGTCCCATGTTTCCGGAAGCGCCGGTGAGGAAAATGCTTTTTTTACTGTTACCCATATTTGTCATCCGTTTTGAAATATAAGTCGTAACAAGGGGTCAGATTTTGCAAGTAGTAATTAGTATTGCTAAATTTATTATCAATAAGAAGAAAAGGGATGACAATCTCTTTATCCAGAGAATGACAGAATTGATGACACCTGTCATATTTAGAGGGCTGATTTGTGATTGGCCTAATGAAAAAACCCTCCGTAAAGGGAGGGTTTTTTCATCGAGAAACCTATTTGTTAAAGGGTAAGTAAGTCGAAAATTGTAAGTATTAAGTCGATTTGGAGTTGGTGATTTTTTCTGGATATATTAAAAACAACTGTCATTCTGACATTGCCCCCGAGCATTATTGAGGGGGAATGGAAGAATCCATACTCAGATGGGTTTGAGAAGGGATCGCCATAAGAATAGTTTTTGTCCTGGAAAATTGATCCTTAATATGGATCCTTCCCCCTCGACGGAGTTTATGCTGAGCATAGCGAAGTGCTCGGGGGCAGGATGACAGCCTGTGCGGGCCGTCTTCCGTCTTGTTTATCTGACCGTCACATTATCAAAATGGACTTCGGTCCCTTCCGGCTCATAGGAGGTGGCGGTAAAACCGATATCCCCTGAATCGTACATGGAGTCACTGGTTTCAGCGAGCAATTGACCGTTTACAAAAAGGGAGATCTTCGAACCCACACAGGATAAACCCAGTTGGTTCTGGTTATTGCCTTGTCGGATGTGGTTGGATTCCTTCCAGTCCACCAGGATATCGTAATTATCACCGCCGCTTTCCCGCAGGATGGAATAAAAACCATCTCCCGAGATTAGTCCATAATATCCACCACCATCCTGCTGCAGCCGGCAGGCAATCCCATAATCGTTATTATTATTGGACGGGGCGCTGATCTGTTCGGCATCTACATCGATGACCATATCCTCAAATGACCTTCCAGCAGCACCCCACATTGTGCTGCCGCTGCCAGTAGAGGATACAAAGTATTTCCCCCCGGTATAGCCGATTCCACCACCATCAAAGGAACCGATCTCCCATCCTGAGCTTTCTTGGGAAAAATCATCCGAAAACTTATATGTAGCATCACTATCTTCCACCTTCGTATTCGGGAGTATCGAATCCAAGCTGGTGCAGGCAAGTGTTGTTAGTATTAGAACTCCAGCACAAATTAATATTAGGGTCTTTTTGGAGATGTTCATAGTTCCTCCGGTATATGTTTCTTTAATAGTATCAGTTTTTGATCAGGTTTTGAGATGGATTAAGGTGCGATCTCTAGCGCGATCTCAGCCATTAAGGAAAAACCTTTTTCCCGCTGTTCCGCAGGGGATTCCTCGTGAGTAACCAGGCTGTCACTGACCGTGAGTATTGCCAGGGTTTTTACATTTAGCTTTGCAGCCAGTCTATATAGCCCATTGGTTTCCATATCACAAACCAGGGAATTATGTTCCGCCCAGATCTTCCACCACTCAGGATCATCGATATAAAAGCTGTCTCCTGAAAAGATGCTCCCAACCTGGACCTCGATCTCACGGCGTTGGGCGGCCTGATAAGCTTTTAGCAGCAGGTCAAAGTCAGCTGCCGGAGCGAAATCCATGCCATTAAAACGAAGTTTGTTGATATTAGAATCTGTAGAAGCTGTCATTGCCAGCACCAGATCACCGATATGCAGATCGGCCTGGAGAGCACCGCATGTTCCAACCCGGATTATTGATTGAACGCCATACTCTTTTACCAACTCGTTGACGTAGATGCTCAGGGTTGGAATACCCATGCCGCTGCCCATGACTGAGATCTGTTTCTTACCGTAATAGCCGGTAAAACCTAACATCCCCCTAACCTCATTAAAACAGATCACATTTTCCAAGAATGTATTGGCGATGAATTTGGCCCGTAAAGGATCGCCAGGCATAAGAACGGTAGAGGCAATTTCCCCTGCCTTGGCACTAATGTGAATACTCATCCTTTTCCTCCTCAAAATCTAAGCGATAGGCAGCTTAGTCCCCCATCCAGTTTTTGAAATTCAGATACATTTAATTCTATAATTTCGTAACCACAGCTTTGAATGATTGCCCGGGTTTTTGGAAAGCCTTGAGGCAAGATGACCCGCCCATTGATCCAGATACAATTTGCAGCGGAACTTTCGTCTTCCGGTATCACGAGCAGGTTATATTTTTGGAATTCTTCGTTAGTGACAAATTCACCACAGGCTACCAGGTTGTTTTGCTCCAGATAGGCCAGGCCTGTTTTTAAATGCAGCACTTTTTCCAACTCGATCGTTGATCCGGTCAGGCCGTATCTTTCCAGGATTTTGATTACCTGCTCCGCGCCATTTCGATTGGTTCTTTCTGAGATTCCGATATAAAAATGAGGACCCACCATCATGATATCCCCGGCTTCAACCGTGCCCGGATTGGAGACTTCTTCAATATTTTTATATAGATCGCCAAGCACTTTATTGATCCCAGCTGTTTCCCCTTTTCTAGAGGGAGCGCCAGGATTGGTGATGATTGCGCAATGGAGGGTTAATAAGGCAACATCTTCCACAAAGGTGGAGTCAGGAAACTCCTCGTCCGGGGGCAGGACCAATACTTCCACTCCGCAACGTTCCAGGGCGTTGATATATTCTGCATGCTGGATTAGCGCTTTTTGATAATCCACTAGTCCTAAATTAGCAGTTGATAAACCTTGAACTATGCTTTTCCCAGGTGTCCTGACAATCGCTCTCTTGAACATAGTATTCCTTGTGTGGAGTTTGCCGATCACCCCGTCCCCCGTCTCCCGTCTCTCCTATCATTGATCTTCAGATGAAGAGAGGTTTGATATCAAATTCCCTCACATCAGTGAGCATCATCTCATCTGGCGGCCGGCTTTCGAATGAATCAGCAGCCTTGAGGACCTTTTTTAGCAGATGGATGTCTCCCACAGTGTTGAGGAATACGTCCGGATGGCCCAATACCCAATGGATGGCGTTGGTGATCGCCCGGTCATTAACCAGGGGTTCATACCAGGTTGCGTGGTCCTGATCCCCATCTGACTTAGGGCCGCGGGATATAGATTTGATGGTTTGGACCGCCACATTCTGTGCCTTGCAGCGTTGGATCAGGGCTTCAAATTCGTTGACGTAAACCGGGTTCTGCATTTGAATAAAATTGAAGGGCAACAAGATGGAATCAAATGAGTAGTTATCTAGACAGGTTTCCAGATGGGAAGGAATGATCAACCCGTGCCCAGTTACCCCTAGGTAGCGGACCAATCCCTCATCCTTTGCTTCAATGAATGCTTCCAGAGCCCCGCCAGGAGCCAAGGCGGTCTTCAAATCATCCGGATCGACTAGGAAGTGCATTTGCCACAGGTCAACCTGCTCCACCTGTAGTCGCTCCAGGGACCTTCTAAGTTCATCTTTGGCACCCTGATAGGTGCGCTTCTCTGTTTTGGTTGCCAGGAAAAAATCTTTTCGGTGCTCCCGCATCCAGGGGCCTATTCGAAGCTCAGATTCGCCGTAGCTGGCGGCCGTGTCGATGTGATTGATCCCATATTTCAAGAGAAGCTCCAGGGTCCTATCGGCTTCTTCCTGGGTTACTGAGCCGAGCGCCGCGGCCCCAAAGATAGTTCTTGTGCTCCGGTGCCCTGTCCGGCCGAAAGGTTTTTGAGGGATCATATTCAAATCTCCAGGGCTATCTGATCAAAATTGAACGTTTATTTGACTGAAAACCCCATGCATCCTGGGGTGAATGACCCGATAGTAAAGTCGGAAAATGAGGCAGTTTCTTATGCAAGTAATTGCTTATAGATAATATTCCATTGTTTTAGATGTGCTAATAACCAGGCATACCTGTGGCAATATAGCGCAGCGGAATAGCAGTCGGGTTAGCGACTTGTGAGCACTATATTCTTATGCTGTTGCTTCTATCAGAATCCTCGCTTTGAAGAATTTCCCAACACCTGGTATATACGATATCGGGTGAACAAGTTTCAGTATATTGTAATGTGGTATTAACCAGATATGCTCCACGTTAAAGCCCGATTCTCTCAATATGGACGCATTATTTTCTGGAGTTCGAACAGCAATATGCTCTGGAAACTGCTTGAAAATTAGATTCTTACTTTTCATCTTTTCTAAGAAGAACTCTGCGTTTGGCGTGTGCAAGTACAGTTTGCCATTCTGCTTTAGACTTTTTTTGATGCTTTTCAGGATTTGTGCCCATTCTTCGTTGTAAACATGTTCCGAAAAATCCATCGCGAATCCCACATCGAAAATATTTTCGCGAAGTTGGCAGAATTCTTTAATATCTGAGCAAACAAACTCTGCATTCTTGATGGAAAGTTTTTCTTTCTTCTCATTTGCAGCTCTAATGAATGGTTCGGAGAAATCGATACCCGTGTATGATTTTACTTTCGGAGCAATAAACTCCATTAACATCCCATTACCACAAGCATAATCTGCGACACTATAAGTGCTATTAACCTTTATGTAGTCAATTAATCTAATTAGTCGTAGAGGTGATTGTTTATTGAAAGATTCGACATATTCATCACCATGTAGTTGTTTCAATTGTTCTTCTGACTTCACCTTTGATCCTCCTGGATTCGAATGATTAAGTTCACCGGCGGCAATGGAGCGTAGCGTAATTGTGTTCCGTAGGCAGTGTCTTCTTAGCTCTTTTCATATATATAAAAATCAACTAAAGAGCCGGCTTGGTCTTCACCGGTATACGGATACTTATTGGGAAGATGTTTTATCAGATTCCACTCTGGTTTATTATTTTCTATCCATTTTGAAAATTGTCGGTGCTTTACATGAGCGGCCTGAAAACTTGACTGCTTCTCGGTGTTGGATGAGTAGATAATCACGAATTTCGAAGATGAGTCGAAAAGCTGTTCCATGTATATAAAAAAGACATTATCCTCAACGAGGTGAAAAATTACATCCAAAGACAGAGTCAACTCGGCTAGTTCGTTTGCATATTCATCCATCAATTTGAATGTTTTGGTTTCATCATTAGAAAAAATATTCTTACATTGTGATATGGCTTCCGGACTCACGTCTAAACCAATATATGATGGATACTCTGACAATCTCAATTGATTCCCATCGCCACATCCGTATTCAATAATCGAGCTGATCTGTTTGTCTATTACAAAACTATTCAGTACCTGAGCTTTGAATTCAGCTAATTTATTGTAAGAGCCAGCTCCTGAATTTCCTCCTGACTTGTATCTCTGTTTCCAGTAATTTTCAGATCCTGGAAATGATTTTAAAGGCGCAATAAAAGTGAAGTAAACAATTCTAGCTATAGAGCGAAGGATGGGTATCTTTTTTATCCAATATTTCATATTATGTCTTCTTATCAAGGGGGCAAAAGTTGATCATCATTCAACTGCGCGATAAGCACTTAAACGTTAGGGCGTGCTAAATGAATTATAAATGATACCCAGGACAGGAATAGTGATCCCTTGCCTGTTTTAAATTGGCTCGAAGACGGCAGAGAAGTGACGCATCAATCTGGGCGCTTTCACGATCTTGTATCCAGACAACTTGTCCTTATTCTTCATTATCCTGCCCATTACTTCGACCACATAATCCAGGTGGCTTTGGGTGTAGGTCCGACGGGGTAGGGCCAAGCGAACCAGATCCAGTTCCGGATATATCATTTCCCCGCTGTCGGGGTCTGGATAGGCAAAAGCCACCGATCCCAGTTCCACGGAGCGAATAGCTCCTTCGCGGTACATTTCTACGGACAGAGCCTGCCCAGGGAATTCAGGCTGGGGTATATGAGGTAAAAGCTCCCCAGCGTTGATATACACGGCGTGGCCTCCGGCAGGTTCAATGACCGGGATGCCGATCTTCTTTAATTCGCTGACCAGGTAGCCGATTTGACCCAGGCGGTACGCCAGGTAATCTTCCTGAAGGCCTTCTCGTAAACCGATCGCAATCGCGTCCAGATCCCTTCCTGCTAACCCGCCGTAAGTGATAAAACCTTCCCTTAAAATACACTCATTCTTGACCATTTCGAAGATATCTGGGTCGTTAGTGGCTAGGAAACCACCGATATTGACGATGGCGTCCTTTTTGGCACTCATGGTGGCGCCATCCGCCAAACTGAAGATCTCTTGAGCAATTTCCAGGGTGCTTTTGTTTTCATAACCGGGTTCGCGGAGCTTGATAAAGTAAGAGTTCTCAGCAAATCGGCAGGCGTCGATGAAAAATGGGATTTTGAATTTCTTATAGATCTTTGATACACCGCGCAGGTTTTCTAGGGAGACCGGCTGGCCGCCTCCGGCATTATTGGTGATGGTGATCATTCCAAGGGGGATATTTTCCGGTCCTACTTCATTAATAAAATTTTCCAGCTTTTCCAGATCCATATTGCCCTTGAAAGGTAAATCGGCACTGACATCAAAAGCTTCTTTACAAACCAAATTGGTAGGGCGGCCGCCTCGGGCCCGGATATTGCCTTCCGTTGTATCAAAATGCATATTTGATGGTACGTACTGGCCTTCCTTGAGGACCACCGCGCAGAGGATATTTTCAGCAGCGCGACCCTGGTGAGTAGGCACAAAATGTTTGAATCCAAATATCTCATTCATGGCATCAGTCAACCGATGATAGGACCGTGCCCCAGCGTAAGACTCATCCCCCAACATGATCCCGCTCCATTGATCCTGGCTCATAGCCCCGGTACCGGAGTCGGTCAGTAAATCGATGAACACCTCATCGGAATTTAGACCAAAGATGTTGTACCCAGCTCTTTTGAGGGCTTTTTCCCGATCAGGTTTTTCGATCAAATGAATGGGTTCAACCATCTTGATCCGGAAAGGTTCTGGGGGGTGAAATGACATGAATTGTCTCCTGGTTAATGGTTTTTTGATAGAAGTAGTGTAACATGCCTTGACACTCCACCCAAGTGATTTTAGAGAGTTCTCGGCTATAATAAATTCGTACAAATCCTATCCATCTCATGTGAGAGGAAACTATGCTGCAGATCGAGAAGTGGGTATTGGGACCAGTCGCAACTAACACTTACCTGGTAGGAGACCCAGACACAAATCAGGCAGTGGTGATCGATCCGGCCTGGGACGGGAAATTCCTGGCTGAGGAGATCAAAAAAGGAGGCTGGCAAATCCAAAGCATCTGGTTAACCCATGCCCACTTTGACCATTTTGGTGGTTTGGCGGATTTGCTTGAGGCTTTGGGGCCGGAAAAACAGGAAGGTTTTTTTGTAGGTTTACACCCCAAAGATAAAATGCTCTGGAAGGTCAAAGGAGGGGCGGTGATGTTTGGAATTAATATCAAATCGGCTCCTAAGCCAGATCACGAATTTGAGGAGGGGGAAATCCTTACTCTGGGAAACTATAAGTTTGTTGTCCATCATACGCCAGGCCATTCTACAGGCCATGTTATTTTCCACTGTCCTGAGGAAAAGGTGCTCTTCAGCGGGGATGTGATCTTCATGCAGGGAATTGGGCGGACAGATCTGCTGGGCGGCAGTTATGAAACCCTGATGGATTCGATAAAGACTTGGGTGCTCCCGCTTCCGGAGGATACCCGGATCTTTTCCGGCCATGGCCCGGAAACAACGGTGGGATCGGAAAAAACCGGGAACCCTTTTGTGGGATCTGTGCTTTAAATATAAAAGGGACTGAGCCCTTTTAAAGAGACTCAGTCCCTTTTCATCATAACCTCCCGGAGCTTTATGAAGCTCCGGGAGGTTATGTTTTCTCTACTTCGCGTAATCTACAGTTCTTGTTTCCCGGATCACGGTAACTTTGATCTTGCCGGGATACTGCATAGTTTCCTCGATAGTCTTGGAAATATCACGGGCCAGGCGGGAGGCTGCCAGATCATCCACCTGGTTGGGGCGGACAAATATACGGACTTCACGGCCAGCCTGCAGGGCATAGCTGCTTTTGACACCATCATAGGAATTGGCCACATCTTCCAGGGCCCGAACGCGTTTCAGGTACATCTCCAGGCTTTCCCGGCGAGCACCAGGTCGAGCGCCAGAAATGGCGTCTGCCGCTTCCACGATTATAGCTTCCACGGATTCTTGCTCAACCTCATGATGGTGGGAGGCAATGGCGTTTACAATCTTGGTGCCAACACCATGCCGTTCGGCAAATTCAGCTCCGATCTGAGCATGAGTGCCTTCCACGTTATGGTCCATGGCTTTTCCGAGGTCGTGCAGCAAACCACCAGCTTTAGAGATTTCCACATTTGCACCCATTTCAGAAGCCAGAACAGAGGCTAGCTGAGCGGATTCCACTGCGTGGGCCAATTGGTTCTGGCCGTAGGAGGTGCGGAATTTCAATCGCCCCAGAGTTTTGAGTATTTCGGTCTGCAAACCTGGTACGCCGGCTTCATAAGCAGCCTGCTCACCTGCTTCCTTGATGACTTTATCAATATTTTCCTGCTCTTTTTCAATAACTTTTTCAATATGGGCGGGATGGATCCTTCCGTCCAGAACAAGTTTCGCCATGGCGTTTTTGGCGATTTCGCGGCGGACAGAGTCAAAACAGGATATTGTGATCGCTTCTGGTGTATCATCCACGATCACATCCACACCGGCTGCTTGCTCAAAAGCCCGGATGTT
>Ga0209013_10005493_pt1 | contig 10909 bp, 11 predicted proteins | sample Cruoilmetagenom2_FD_187291 | JGI IMG/M metagenome (GOLD analysis project Ga0209013, IMG submission 187291) | Oil polluted marine microbial communities from Coal Oil Point, Santa Barbara, California, USA - Sample 2 (SPAdes) (version 2) | ecosystem: Environmental > Aquatic > Marine > Oil seeps ...
GTAGCTATTTTTGGTGCAGGTCCTATTGGATTATTAACTGTTCTTGCTGCAAAAGCTGCAGGAGCAAGTGAAATCGTCATTGCAGATTTAGCACAATTCCGTTTAGATAAAGCAAAAGAAATAGGCGCTTCTCACGCAATTAATTCTGGAGAAGTTGATCCTGTAAAAGCAATTCGTGAACTATACCCAGATGGTGTAGATATAGCATTTGAAGTAGCTGGAGTAGCTCCAACATTCAAACAAGCGATTGCTGTAACAAAAGCACATGGTGTTGTGGATGTTGTATCAATCTTCGCTAATGAAATTTCATGGAGTCCAATGCAAATCACAAACTCAGGTGTAACTATTAAAGCTTCAATCGTTTACTCACCATCAACATTCAGAAAAACAATTAGTGCTATGAACTCTGGTCAATTAAACCCTAAACAAATTGTAACAAGCCAAATCGAACTTGATAATATCGTAAATGATGGCTTCGAAGCTCTAACAAAAGATAAAACACAAGCGAAAATTCTGGTAAAACTTAGCGGAGAAAAATAAGAGAATTTTAATATATAAAGCATAAAGATTACTTAAGTATAAAGAAATAATACACCCTCAACTATTATTGAAAAGGTAATGATATTTGGGGGAGTTTTTTAGTGAAATTTAAAACAACCATTCTAAAAATGCCCAAAACCCTTGATATATAAGGATTTTGGGCATTTCTCTTTAGGAGTTATAGATAAGATATGAAGGATTAACGCAAAAACTGAAAATCAACCCAAAGCAGCAGGTTAGACGAGGGGATTGGCCTGGTTTCGAACTAGTTACTAATGGGATAGTTGATCCACCTAGTGTAATGTTCAGAAAAGGACGAGTTTTGTTACACATCCGATTATATTCAATATTTTAACCTAAATAATTCAATGGTTTAATTGGATATTTATGTTAAAATTAATTAGAGAATGTGAAGACTTTCACTTAAACTCCCATGAAAATTAAAACTATTGAAGTCCAAAAAAAAACCACACTAAAGTAGACGCAGCTCAATGAATTTTTTAAAAAGTGCAGCGCCTAAACTTGGATTGGATTTTTTATCGGATTAGGAAGCATTTGTTTCAGTTATTGTGACGTTATGTCCTAAGTTTTCAAGTCTTCGGACTGAGTACCGTACAATGGATTGTTGTTTTTGTTTTTCAAAGTAATCTTCACCTAAGTCTACGTACATTTCTTTACGTGTTAAGAGATATTAGGCGATTCTTAAAATGGCATGGGCAACTGAGATCCCTACACGCTTTTTCCCTTTTCGCGATGCGGTCCGTCTATACAAGGCTTTAAACTCTTCTCTAATTGTCGACCGTCGTATTGATCCTTGCTGCTGACTCGAATGTATCCGATTTTTTTACTATCCATTGTTTTACTCCTCATCCAGGTTTCCTTTCTTATATTCCACCAAAATAGTGTTCGTAAAAGTGGATGTAAAAACAAGAACGTTCGCATATTAATTTTATAGTGTTACGAACTGTAAAAGCGACTAATTAGGTGCATTTTAGAACAGTTCGCAAAAGTGTCATTAAAAACCATATACCCGAAAACAAAGAATTGTTAATTATTCAAAAAGAAGCACCAATTAAAGCCACGCTTGATGAAAATAAATTCCATAGTATATGCCAGCCAGCGAAGATTATAACGCAGGTTGTTTATAAGATTCTGATGAAGGATTTACAATAGACTTATCGAATTATAATTTAACACAAATTTACAAGGAGATAGACTATATGACTAAACCAATAATAAAAGGTATGGAAGGTGTTTTTATTCCGGTTAAAGACCCTGTAGTGTCAGCGAAATGGTATGAAGAAATACTTGGTTTTAAACTAATTTACATTGAAGAAGAGGCTGCCGTAATGAAGATTGGAGAACAATCTCAAACCGTAGTATGTCTAGTTAGAACATTAAATCATCAACCTATGAAGTTCCCGGAAAATAATTTTGGGGTGGGGAAATATTATAATTTTATTCCAACTAACATTGAAGAAACCCATAGCCGTTTACTCCAAAAGAATGTGAAAGTAAATCCAATAGGTGGAGAAGGAAGTAGCAAATTTTTTACTTTCTATGACCCAGATGATAATCCCTTAGGAGTTTGCCAATAGAAATTTACTTAAGTTTGATAAGTATTAAGTGTAGGAGGGAAATGATGGATTGTTTAAAGCTTGAGAGGGTTTTTAGAGTTGTAGGCATAAATGGCAGTGGAGCTTTTGCCGAGTATGGCATAGAAGTCCCGAAACTTGCTCAGCAATTAATAGCCCGTAAAAATGAAATTAAGAGCCATTCCGAAATTGAAATAGCCCTTTTTGAACCTAAAAGAGATACCAATCATCTAGAAGGGCACTTTTATGTAGGATTAATTGTTAATGACAATTTAACAGAAGTACCTACTGGAATGGAATACATCGAGGTAGCCCAAGAGTATGCATCAACAAGAGGAAGAATAAATAATCTTACCAACCTGCATCAGCATTTATTGAAATGGGTAGAAGAACAAGGTTATAAAAGAAACCTAGAGTCTTATATTATTGAAACCTATCATCCAATGATAAACGGTGAGGAAGAAGTAGAAATTTTTTTGCCTATTCATAGTTAGAACCAAAAACAGATTAAAAGGTATTTGGTATTTTCTTGAAGAATAAGTAATGAATAAGTAAAAGGAGAAATGAATAATGAATTTTCACATCTCAAGAGAATTAAATAATGACGACAAGAATCACATTAATAACCAGCTTTTTAAATATAACTTAGGTCAATTTCCAGAGGACTTAAGAGGAAGGTGCGAAATAGAGCGGATTGCATTAGATAAAAAATGCGATTTCATAAAGGTAGATACCTTAAGTTTTCAGGCATTAGATTTTTATGAAAAAAATGGGTATCAAGTGTTTGGAAGTATTGATAATGTTGGCAGACATTTTAAGCATTATTATTTAAAAAAGGATTTGAATATTTATTAGTAGATGGTTTATTAAAATTCTAATAGAACCTACGCGGTAGGGGAGTTGAAGAAGGAATTATGGATAAAAATGATTTTTTACATTCCCTTGAAGAAATAGTTGTTGACCCTATGTTTATTGGCGATAGTGTGCAAGATCAAGCCGAAGAGATAGCAAACAACACTTGGTTAATGTCTTGAGTAAGTTTTGAAACGAAAAGAAACCACTTTAAAAAAAATATTGATCAAAATGGTTTCTTTTCTTATTAATGAGTTTGCTGTTTTTATAGAAAAAAACCTGAAATAATTTAAGGTTTATATATTTCGTTGTAAAATTGCGGTCAAAAAAACACCCTCTTATCTAGCGGGTGTATAATTTCTTGCATTCAATTGGTTTATGTTATGACAAAGAAGCATTAAGAATCAATAATAATAGAAATCATTGTCCAATACATTGAAAAAAATGCGAACCTGTGGTAAATTTATATAGATATATGCCCAAAAATATAGATGAGTATTATATCCCTATCTTAAATATACAACATATTTTTTCGTTTGTCAAATCTGTTTTTTTAAGGAGTGGTTGCTATGGGTTCAGAATTTCAGCTGGAGCAAAAACGGGTGGACAGTGTAGTTGAGATAATTACGGAACGAATCAGCAAATTAGAGGATGAAACTTCTCGGCGTCGGAACGAACTAGTTACAATACGCAAACACTTTTGGGATGAAGTCAAGGTGAATGTTGACACTTTCGATGATTATCTTGAGACCATCATAGGCTTGAGACAAGAAGTTCAAGCTATTTCAATAAGCGAAAGCACCGATAGACAGGTATCCAAAAGATTGTCCAGTCTTCGACGTATGCAAGAGATGCCATATTTCGGTCGCATCGATTTCATTGAAGAAGGAGATCCTGCAACTGAACAAATCTATATTGGAATCTCCACACTTACGGATGAAAGTGGCGAAGAATTTCTGATCTATGATTGGAGGGCGCCTGTCTCAAGTGTCTATTATGAGTACCAGACTGGATCGGCCAAATATGCAACACCTGGGGGCGAAATCAAAGGCATATTGGAGAAAAAGGTGCAGTATCTTATCCGTGGCGGTGTCCTGGAGTCCATGTTCGATACAAGTGTCACCATTGGAGACGAGATTTTACAACAGGTTCTGGGAAAAGGCACAGACAAACATATGCACAGCATAGTAGCTACCATACAACAGGAACAAAACCGAATCATTCGGCATGATCGTGGAAGACTGCTCATCGTACATGGTGCAGCTGGCAGTGGCAAGACATCAGCTGCCATGCAGCGGATTGCTTTTTTACTCTACAAATATCGAGAAACTTTGAAGGCTGATCAAATTATCTTGTTTTCACCCAATGCGATGTTCAATAGTTATGTGTCCAATGTGTTGCCAGAACTTGGAGAAGAGAATATGCAACAGGTTACATTCCAGGAATATTTGGACCATCGACTGAGTGAAGAGTTTTTGGTTGAAAACCCCTATGAACAACTGGAATATGTTTTGACATCTGCACATACCTCTTCTTACAAATCAAGGGTTGAGAGCATTCGTTTCAAAGCATCACCTCTTTTTTTCGAAGCGATCGAGTCATATAGGAAGTCGCTGGAGTTATCTGGAATGTTATTCAAAGACATCATCTTCAGAGGGAAGCCGATTGTTACAGCTGAACATATAGCAGAAAGATTTTATAATGACCACACTTCACTCCGATTCCATAATAGACTTGAAAAGTTAAAGGATTGGCTAATCAAGAAAATAAATGAAACGCAAAAGGCTGAGCTGACTAAACCGTGGGTACAGGAGAAAATTGAGCTGATTAGCGACGAGGAGTACCATAGGTTCCATAGCTACTTAGCGAAAAAACACGGCTATGAAAGAGAAGCGGCTGCCGATTATGAGGTTGAGACGGAAGAACTTTCGCGATTGATTGTGCAACAGAAATTAAAGCCATCACGTAAACGAGTCCATTCATTTGATTTCATTGACTTCAAGGGGATATATAAACGGCTTTTTGCTCATTCCGAGCAGATCAAACAGTGGTTGGAGGGGGAAACACCCGCCGAGTGGGCGAAGATTTGTCAAGCGACGCTGGAAATGCTAGACGAAGGGAAACTATCGTACGAAGATGCAACTCCATTTTTACTTATGAAAGAGTTAATCCAAGGTTTTCAGACGAACAGTTCGATTAAGCATATACTTGTTGATGAGGCACAGGATTATTCACCATTTCAATTCGAGTTTCTAAAACGTTTGTTTCCTGCTGCAAGGATGACTGTGCTGGGTGACTTTAATCAGGCGATATTCGCCCATGCTAGCGAAATGATTGATTTCAACACGCTTATCGGTCTATATGGACAGGATGAAACTGAAGTGATCAACATGACACGTAGTTACCGTTCCACAAAACCGATTATTGAATTCACAAGTAGAATTGTGCCTAATGGGGACCGGATTATTCCTTTCGAAAGGGAAGGAGAGCGGCCTGTTTTGAAACAATTGATTAATCATGCAGAACTGCACCGTTGCATTGCATCTAAAGTCAAAGATTTGCGAAGTTTTGGCTATAATAGTATTGCCATAATATGCAAATCAGCTGAGGAAAGTAAAAGTGCATATGATGCCCTGTCAAACATTGATGGAATTAAGCTCGTGAAGAACGGCTCAAGTGAATATGAAGAAGGCGTTCTAATCATCCCGTCGTACTTATCCAAAGGCATTGAATTCGACGCCGTCATCATTTATGACGCATCTGAAAAAGTGTACGGCGATGAAAGTCTTCGTAGAGTTCTATACACCGCCTGCACGAGAGCTATGCATTTTTTACAGCTTTATAGTGTAGGTAAACCGAGCACGTTTTTGCAAAGTTCTTTAATATAAATCCATGGAAGCAAGGGGACGGTTCTCTTGCTTCTTTTTCTTTGGATAATTATCATCTGTTCGCAATAATTCAACAGAAATATTTGCAGGAATTTAGATTTAGGGTTCGGAGGTATGTCTGCAACTTATGCCATTTGCTCTTATCTTTTGATTCCAGAAGTGGTTAAGGAAGAATTTTAAATGAAATACTTCGAAGGTAATAGTAAAATGATGGGTTACGACAACACAAGTTGCAAGAACTCCGGATGCTTCTCTAAATCGTAAAGCATGGGACGGAGGAAGCAAGAGAACCGTCCCTCTGCTTCTATTTTGCGGCTTCAGATACAACAAAAGCCAGATCATCATTGCCAAATAGCTGGAGGATTTCAATGAGTGTACTCGACTCAATGTCCAGGTCCATAGGTTCATAGTTATCGACAATCTGTTTAATAGCCTCATTTATTGGCTGAGTTGGATAAGCTTTTTGATAAAGAGAGAAGGGGTCAATCTCATGATGTTGACACCATTGAACAAAAAGCTGTATCATCACTTGCTCATCCTCTTGGTATTTTTGAATAATATAGTCTGTTAAGGTTTTTTGATCCATTGTTACAAATTCCTCCAATAAAAGTCCCTATTTAAACCAGCCTTTTTCTTTAAATCTAGATATAGCCTCAATACGGTTACCCACATCCAATTTATCGAGAATCACGGAAATGTAATTTCGTACCGTTCCTGTGGTAATGTACATTTGGTTGGCAATTTCTTTGGTGTTTTTCCCGTTAGCAATGAGTTCGAGCACTTGGTGTTCACGATCGGTCAATGGATTTTCGTCTCCGCTATATGCGAGGTCAATCAGTTCCGGCGCATAGACACGACGACCTTCCATAATGCTGCGAATGGAATTGGCCAAGTCTTCACTCGGACTATCCTTCAATAAATAGCCTTGGACATTTGCTTTACGTGCACGTTCGAAGTAACCAGAACGTGCAAAAGTGGTGAGAATAATCACTTTACAATCATGGTCCTTTAATTCTTCCGCAGCATCCAAGCCTGTTTTTATGGGCATTTCAATATCCATAATGCACACATCGGGATTTAATTGTTGAACCAATGAGAGGACTTCCTCGCCATTACGTGCTTTTCCTACCACTTCCATGTCTTCTTCTAAATCAAGCAAAGAACCAAGTGCACCAAGCAGCATCCGTTGATCTTCTGCAATAACAATTCGAATCATGACAATTCCTCCTTAATCGATTCTAAGATGACATGTGGAATGCGAATATTAAGCGTGGTGCCGAACGATCCTGAAATTTCAAGTACACCATTAACGAACTCCAGGCGTTCCTTCATTCCACGTAAACCATTGCCATCTGAAAATTGTTGTCCATTTTCAAATCCAATGCCATTGTCTTGTATTTGAAGGAATAACTCGTTTTGAGTTTGTTTAATTAATACATGACAAAATGTAGCTTGACTATGCTTGACAACATTCGTAACGGCTTCTTTTAAACACATAGTCAACACATTTTCAACAAGTAAGGGAGTGTCTTTTAAAGCGGAATTCCCTTTAACTCTGAAGTCAATTTCTGCTGCTTTTAATATTTGCTGAACCCGTATAAGTTCGTCTTCCAGTCTGCCGACATTGATATTTGAAACGAGTTCTCGCACTTCTTTCAAGGCAATTCGGGCAGTGTTATTAATATCGTGGAGCTCTGCTTTTGCTCGACTCGGATCTTTATCAATCACTTTATGAGCTAAATCACTTTTCAGTCCTATTAATGACAATTTTTGACCTAACGTATCATGTAAATCACGCGCAATGCGTTGTCGTTCTTGGATAACTAGAAGTTGTGAAATGCGTTTATTCGCATCTTCTAACTGACCTTCAAGCTTTTCATGCTTAATTCGGTTGTAAGAATTAAACGGCAGTAAAATAACCCCTATGACACCGATCAGTAAGAAAGGAAACTGTGTGACAAACAAATCGTTCTGTGTGAAAAAACCAATGCACACAGAAACAATCGTTGTTACAAGATGTACGACATACATCGTGATAAATCCTGCTTTGTTACGAATATTCCCAATGAAAAAGGCCAGGAACAAGGAAAAATATAGATAGCCAAATAATATAATTAACGTGATACTAACAACAATTTGAATCGCAATCCATACATACATTCGCCAACCTTTTGACATGAAAGATTGTCGATAGCTTAAGAAAAATCCGGCAACCAGCAATAGACCAATGAAACTTTCTAAAGGAGAAAATGATTTAAATATAAAAAATAATGGCAAGATACAAAAGATAATCCATACGTATATACTGATGTATGGGTTTTTAGGGAATATTTGATACCAACTCTGCATAAGATCCTCCAGCGATTCGAAATAATGATAAGAAAATATAAACATTTCGCATTTCTTAGTGTCTAGCTCCCAGCGCCGGCTAGGCTAGAATGGCGCTTTCCGCTTTTCTTTATTATATCAAACAGGAAAAACCATTCCATGAGCGGAATGGTTTTTTATTTATTTTATCGTTTTGTTTCATATTGAGTAGAAGTTTTTGGAGAGTTTAGTAAGTGTTTAATTTCATTAAAGCTGACAAACGTTTTTTTCGTTTCATCATATAAACGGAAACGAATCGATTGTAAACTTGTTTTTAGGGTAATAGTAGTTGCTTTGTGTAGCGGCGGTGCTGATTCATGTGCTTTCTCTAAACGATAGTTTGGAACACGTGGGCTTAAGTGATGCACATGATGATAACCGATATTTCCAGTTAGCCACTGAAGAACTTTAGGCAATTTGTAGAAAGAACTGCCGTCAACTGCAGCTTTTACATAATCCCATTGATCTTCGTCTTCAAAGTATGAATCTTCAAATTGATGTTGAACATAGAACAACCATATACCAAATGAACCCGCTACAATAAGCATTGTTCCTTGAATGATTGCAAATGCCGGTAAACCTACCAACCAAATCATGAATGCGTACAAGACTACGATTGCTACATTAATGAACCAAGTGTTATTGCGTTCTTTTTTACGTGCATCTTTACGGTTAAAACGGTTTGATACTAAATACAAGAACAATGGTCCTAATCCAAACATGACAATCGGGTTACGGTATAGTCGATAAGCAAATCGACGACCAGGTGTAGCTTCGACATATTCGTCAACTGTCATTACCCAAACGTCGCCAGTTCCACGTTTGTCTAAGTTACTGCTAGTTGCGTGATGGATCGAGTGATCGCGTTTCCATTTTTCATAAGCAAACAATGTCATGATACCAGTGATTGTACCTAATACCGCGTTCGCTTTCTTACTCTTAAAGAATGAACCGTGTGTACAATCATGGAAAATGATAAAGACGCGAACGATAAATCCTGAAGCCACTATCGCTAATGCAACAGTTAACCATACCGAAATGTCTAAGCTCTGGTAAGCCAAGTACCAAAGGATGAAGAATGGTGGAATCGTGTTAATAATTTGCCAAACACTTGCAGCTGTATCGGATTTTTCAAATGGAGCGATTAGTTTGCGTAATTGCATTGTTTTTTCTTTACTCATAGCGTCCTCCTGATAAAGATGTATTTGAATTTTTATTTAAATTACTTGTTATATTAAGAATAGACATTAGGAGCAGATGTTAAAAGGCATAAACGTCAAGTGACGAGTATGACAAGTGTCATATAGGACATGATGATTAGTGAAAAGTGCTATGTAACACTATTTTTCGCACTCATCCCTAATTGATACAAAATATTTGTGGTTTTCGCATTATTTCGAGTAGTTTTACTACGAACTTCAGCATACCTTCTGCTTAAAAAAGATGATGTTTATATGCTACATTTAAAGGAAGAGTTTTGATTGGAGCGATTATATATGACGAAATTATTAGATGTTCAAGAAGTAATTGCATTAATTGAGAATGAAGCTGATATCATCATTCCGATAGCAAATGGTGAACCAATTCATTTATTAGATTTATTAGAAGAGCATGCAAGTGAATTGAGGGACGTGAAAATTCATCAAATGCTAGCGTTGCATCCTCGGAAATATATTTTGGGTGAGATGCCTGGGCAGTTGTCACATGTATCGTATTTTCTAAGTGGGGCAACGCGTAAAACGTATCAGCAAGCAAAAATGGATTTAGTTCCAAATAATTTCCATGAAGTCCCCCGTCTGCTTAAGAAAGTAACGAAAATGTCGATGATTTTTTCTGTTGCCTCTCCAATGGACGAGCATGGCTATTTCTCACTTGGGACCCAAGCGGACTATGTAGCTGAGTTTATTGGCAAAGTGCCATTTATATTAGAAGTGAATCGCAATATGCCTCGTACATTTGGACACAACCAAATCCACATTAGCCAAATAGCTGGATATGTGGAGCATGACACGCAACTTGCAGAAGAAGTAGTTCCGGAAATCGGAGAAAAAGATATGCGTATTGCTGAAAAAGTGGCAGCAGATATTAAAGATGGGGCTACACTTCAAATCGGAATCGGTTCAGTGCCAAATGCCGTGATGAGTTTGTTGAAAAATCACCGTAATCTCGGCGTACATACCGAAATGTTAACGGACGGAATCGTGGATTTAGTAGAGTCTGGTGCAATTACTGGAACAGAGAAATTTACAAACAAAGGCAAGATCATCGCGACTTTCGCTTATGGCACGCAAAGACTTTATGATTTTATCCACAACAACCCATCTGTTGAATTTTTACCCGTAAGTGTTGTTAATGATCCGCGAGAAATTGCAAAAGAAGAAAACATCGTGTCCATTAATGCGTCCACAGAAGTCGATTTATTTGGCCAATGTGCATCGGAAACGGTTGGAGGGAAATACTATTCTTCTTCTGGTGGTCAAATTGATTTTGCACGTGGTGTGCGTTTTGCGGAAAATGGCAAAGGCTTTATTTGCATGTACTCCACGGCTAAAAACGATACCATTTCAAGAATTAAATTGGATTTAACACCTGGATCGGTTGTGACAACCGGGAAAAACGATGTCGACAACGTTGTGACGGAGTATGGAATTGCTCGACTTCATGGTC
>Ga0209013_10005494_pt1 | contig 10904 bp, 12 predicted proteins | sample Cruoilmetagenom2_FD_187291 | JGI IMG/M metagenome (GOLD analysis project Ga0209013, IMG submission 187291) | Oil polluted marine microbial communities from Coal Oil Point, Santa Barbara, California, USA - Sample 2 (SPAdes) (version 2) | ecosystem: Environmental > Aquatic > Marine > Oil seeps ...
TGCTAAGTTTCCACGGATCGATCAAGATGCAATGCTCCACGAACTCACAGCTGCGATCGGTGCTATCTCCGAGAGTTAAGCAGCCCGCCCATATCTTGTGCCAGAGTAAATTCCAGCAGAGTGTGAATTAAGGGATGTAATCTACAGTGAGCAAGATAGGTTCGCGCATCTGAGTAAAATCTCAATTAGCAACGAGGTGGCTGGATGACCTTCCCACGAATTGATCCAGACCTGCACGAATTTACCTGCCTTGCAATTCCGGCCTTCCTGAACTAAGCTAATCTCAGTTTTTTTCTCAGTTCATTAGTAGTACCCCTAAAGGCACTGCCACAATCTTTGACAGATACACATAAGACTGTTGATCTCTTGAACTCAGTCCTAGTCTGAAAGGCAAACAAATGAAACACGCAGGCAAAACAAAAGCACAACTCCTCAGTGAGCTCGAGGAACTGCGCCACAGGGTCGGAGAATTTCAAGAGTCAGAGACCGAGCTCAAGAGAGCGGAGAAGACACTCCAGCAGAGTGAGGAGAGGTTTCGTAGCCTAGTCGAAACTACCACTGACTGGTTTTGGGAAGTAGATGAAAACGCCGTTTATACCTACTCAAGTCCAAAGATACGCGACATTTTAGGCTATGAGCCAGAGGAGATTTTAGGGAAGACTCCCTTCGCGCTTATGCCCCCGGAAGAGGCCGATAGGGTTGCTCATATTTTTGCCCCTTATGCTACATCCCGCAGGCCTTTCAAGCTCCTTGAGAATACAAATGTCCACAAAGATGGCCATCTTGTAGTTTTGGAAACTAGCGGGCTTCCTATCTTTGATGTCAAAGGGGTATTCCGTGGCTATCGAGGTATTGATCGGGATATTTCTGAGCGCAAGCAAGGGGAGCAGGCAATTCGGGCGAGCGAGATGCGACTTCGCACTGCGATAGAGAGCCTGCCATTTGACTTTTTCATAATTGACAAAAATGGCCGCTACGTCATGCAGAACTCTACCTGTAGAGACCGTTGGGGTGATGTGATTGGAAAACGTACAGAAGATTTGGAGGTAGACGAGGATAATTTGACTCTCTGGCTAAATAACAACCGCCGTGCTTTTGCCGGTGAAGTAATAAGGGGTGAGGTAGAACTCAAGATAGAAGGAGAAAAGTCATATTATTACAACATTTTAGCACCGGTCACTGATGGAGATCAGATACGAGAGATTTTAGGGGTCAACATTGATATCGATGAACGGAAGCAAGCCGAAAAGGCGCTGCACAAAGCTCATGATGAGTTGGAACGACGGGTGGAGAAGCGTACTGCCCAATTGCTGGAAGCAAACAAGTTACTTAAGGAGAAAATACAAGAGCTCAAACGGATGGAGAGGGAGTTGCACGAGTCTCACCAATTGCTGGAAAAGACATTTTCTAGTCTAGATGAGGCAGTTTTAGTGGTTGATCCGCACACCCGTACCATTTTAACAGTCAATCCAGCTCTAGAAATCGTTTTTGGCTACAGTGAGGAAGAAACGCTTGGGCGTAATACTGAGTTCTTGCACGTGGACAAGGCAATGTGCCAAAAATTCGGCCAGGAACTCTTTCTCGCCTTAGACAAGGATGGAGTGTATCGTGGTGAGCATCGAATGCGGCGGAAAGACGGAAGCATTTTCTTCACTGAACACACTGTGTCAGAGATATTAGATGATTCAGGGCATCGAGCCGGCGTGGTCAGCATAGTGCGGGACATCACCAAGAGCAAGCAGGCAGAAGATGCACTGAGGGAGAGCGAAGCCCATATGAAAGGCATATTGAATGCCGCACCGGCAGGCATCGGTCTCGTTCGTAAGCGAGAATTGGATTGGGTAAGTCATCGAATGTGCGAAATGCTTGGATATTCTGCCGATGAGCTAGTAGGACAGAGTGCCAGGATAGCATATGAAAGTGACGAGGAGTTTGAGCGTGTTGGGAGGGTTAAATACTCGGAGATCCAGGAACGGGGCGTTGGCGCAGTGGAGACACGTTTCAAACGCAAAGACGGCAGCGTGCTTGATGTTTTGTTGTGTTCGTCTGCTGTCGATCCCGGTGACCTCTTGAAAGGCACAATTTTCACGGCACTGGACATAACCGAGAGCAAGCGGGCAGATAAGACCTTACGAGATAGCGAGGAGAAGTACAGGCTGTTGGTCGAGAATCTTCCGAGCATTGTCTTTAAGGGATACAAAGACTGGTCTGTGGAGTTTTTTGACGAAAAGGTTGAAGTGTTAATTGGCCGTAGCATGGAAGAATTTAACTCCAAGAGGATAAAGTGGTCTGATTTGGTTGTTGAAGAAGACATCGCCGGTGCAAGGGAAACCTTTATCAAGGCCTTGAAAACGGATAAGTCATACGTGCGAGAATACAGGATCAAGGCCAAGAGCGGGGGCATCCTATGGATACAGGAAAGGGCAAGGATAATATGTGACGATAAGGGGGAGATTGATTATGTAAGTGGAGTCTTTTTTGACATCACGGAGCGCAAGCGGGCAGAGGAGGCACTGCGGGAAAGTGAGCACTATTTCCGTTCGCTGCTCTTTAATATGCACGAAGACATCCTGGTCATTGACCGTGACTATCGAATCACTGACGTGAACAATACCCTGCTGGTTACCGCGGGTCTTAAGTACGAGGAGGTAATCGGGCGCCATTGCTACGAAATCTCGCACGGATACAACGAGCCGTGCGAAAGGAAGGGTGAAGACTGCATGCTGCGGGAGGTGTTTGAGACTGGTAAGCCAGGCAACTGTCGTCATCAACACATACAAGCTGACGGCTCTAAGGTCTGGGTTGACATACTTCTGTCGCCTCTTAGAGATGAGAACGCCAATGTCACCCATGTAATAGAGGCAATTCGTGACGTGACCGATCTGGTCGAGATGCAGGATGTGCTGCGTGAGAGTGAGGAAAACTTCAGGGCTCTGGCAGAAAACGCCAATGACGGCATTCTGATAGCCGCTGGTGAAGAAGGAGTAAATGTATACGCCAACAAGCGGGCCGCGGAGATTACCGGTTATAGTGTCACTGAATTGCTGGAAATCGGTTTGCATGAGTTGGTAGCACCTGGCGAAATCAAAGAAGTGGCCGACAGGTACAAGAGAAGGCTTGCGGCAAAGAAGGTGCCGGGCGAATACGAGACTAAGCTTGTCCGGCAGAGCAGAGAGATCTTTCCGGTAGAGCTGTCTAGTGCAAGAAGCGTTTGGAAGGGGGAACCCGCTTCTATTATCATAATCCGGGATATCACCAATCGAAAACGCGCAGAGGAAGCAGTTCGTAAGAGCGAGGCTGAACTGGTTGAGAAATCACGTCATCTTGAAGAAGTCAATGCCGCACTAAGGGTTCTGTTGAAACAAAGGGAGGGAGACAAGGCGGATCTTGAGGAAAGACTCCTTGCCAATGTCAAAGAGTTGGTGTTGCCTTACGTTGAAAAGTTGAAAAACAGCAGGTTACATTTCGATCAAATGACCCTGGTTGGCATTTTGGAATCAAACATGAAAGAGATCGTCTCCCCATTTGTGACCAAGCTGTCATCGAGATTCTTGAGTCTTACTCCAACAGAGATTCAGGTTGCTAGTCTAATCAAAGATGGTAAAACTTCTAAAGAGATCGCATCGTTGATACACGCATCGGAGAACACCGTCCGGTCGCACAGATTCCACATTAGGAGCAAACTTGGCATAAAGAACAAGAAGGTCAATTTTAGGTCCTACCTGCAATCCCTCCAAGATTAGTGATTTTATATCACTCATTTGTAATGACATTTACCACATTATATTTTTCCTATCGACCACCTATGTCTATATAATAGTTGTGAGGCATATCAGGAGTCGAGCTTCAGTTTCTAGATCTCGCGCAACTCCAGATTGTGGACTTCTTCATTGCTGACTAGTGAGGGCTCAAGCCATGAAAAGAAGTGACGCAGAATTTCATTTAAGGGATGTCCGTCAGATGTCGGACAGGGTGATGATCGACCTATTCAAGCGGAAGATAAATGATATGAACCGATCTCCTAGACATTTGAAGGGAACCTGGCATGAAGCTGGTGATTTCTTGATAACTCATTTCGGGAAGATCAGCCGCATCATGGACCAAAACAAGAAAACTCTGCTGAAGCTTTATCAGGCTGCCATTAAGGAAGTGGAGCAGTCTCTAGTTTAGTGCCTCACGTATTCACCTATACGAGGTATGCTTGATTCTTTTGCTCTAACTCGGACATTAAAAAATGTCAGAGCACAAAGGCAACACGCTAAATGATGACCAGATTAAGATACTTGCCCTGCTTGCTGTAGGCACAGCAGAAGAGAAAATTGCAGAGCAACTCTGCATGAGCACTCAAGCTGTCAGGGTGGAAACAGACTCTATTCTCAATAAGATCAATGCACCCAATCTCCTACAGGCTGTTCTTTGGGCAGCCTTGAGGCTATAGGGTCTTAGAGATTTAATGGGACATCTCTCAACGAATTTTATTGAGTTCGTTTTGGGGTGCTCTTGGTATCCACATGGGCAGGAAAATTACAGTAATCCTGAGAGACGGCACAGAGTTAACCTATAAAAATGCAATGCTCGTAGAAGGCAACAAGACATGGATTTATCAAGTCGACAAGAATGAACGTCCGGAAGAACTGCTGGCTTTTATAGACCCAAATCATATTAGGAAGCTGTACACGGAAGAAGACTGATATTCACCTTGACCCCAATCAACAGAACTGCATCGGCTTGAGCTTATCCTGCTTTCCCACGCTAGCGAATATCCACAATGTATAATTGATTTCCTGCTGGTCTGCCTACGATAAATCCGCTGAGAGGAAGGAAAATTCAAAGTGAAAACTGACTCTCAGACAAAGTGTGCCAATTGCGGAGCCACCTATTCCTACGTGGAGCAAGGCAGGAGAGAGTATTTCATCCCTTGGGGACCTTACTTTCTCTGTGACATGTGCCACAGACTAGCTATTATGGAAGTATTGCGGCCTGAGTCCAAACCGCCGTTTGAACCTTCCAAAGGATGAAGTAATACTCATTGGATCATTCTGTATGGCCTTGTGACAGCCCCTTAACACGGCTGCCCAGAAAGGATGATGGAAATGAGAAAATGGACTAAGACGGAGTCTGAGGACCTAGGGTTTGTGCGTAAGTACTGCTTGGCGAATACATACCCTGCAAGCGATGCACGCTGTCGCTATGCAAAAGCAAAGATAATGGCCAAATCTTCCGAGGTTTCTACAGGCAAAAGCGACTTCAAGGACGTGGATGGAATCTTCCTCTGTCGATACCCAGATCAAGAAATGCCCGCACACGAAGCACGCCTCACTTCAGAATTGGACCAATGTCCTTACACAGAAAGAAAAAAAATGATTGATGCACTGTAAGCGGGAGAAGTCTAACTCTGATTGTGTTCTGATTGTTACTTGGCCGTTGTTATTTTCTATCATCAAGAAAGCATATCAATGATTCCTAGTAGGATAAGGAGTGCATGCAAGTGGACAGAAGGAGATTCATTAGGCACAATTTTGAATGTCCTGTTACGGTGGTAATATCTCAAGGCACCATATCAGGACAAGCAAGCAACCTTAGTGGAGATGGCGCTCTAATCTGTTGCCAGCAACCACTAACCCCTAGGGAATGCATGAATTTAACTATCAAATTTCCTGATGGCTTCTCTCTGGAGGTGCCGTCTGAAGTTGTGTGGTCCTATAAGATTAATGCGGGTGATGAGAAGAGCTTGTACAAGATGGGTGTTCGCTTTCTCAGGTGAGAGCAATTGGGCGAGCAGCTCAATCAGAGAATTTATGCTCAGGCCATGCACTAAATCGCTCCCGCACCTACTACTTTCACTCCACAGACGCTTAGACCTTCCCCAATAACTTTCCCTTATGTTGTATTAGAGATGTTTGGCTCAGGAATTCACAGTTCTGCTATAGATGTGAAGTCTTGGCTGCTTCCTAGTACTTAAGATATGCACACACGGAGAATAAGAAATCGCGCCGTAACCATTTTTCTCTTTGACAGAAGCTTGCCATTGGGCGTAGCATGATCATAGTATGCATTCTCTTCTGACTTTTCCAGATACAGTAATATCTTGGGGGTCTAATGAACCTTAAATTGTGCCCTCCAATCTCCCAGTGAAACATTCTCTGTTCCATTGGGAGTTCAAAAATGCAAGCTGATGGTGAGATCTGGATCCGAACCAACTGTGAACGTTAGCTCGCAAAGTTTTCTCGATAGTACTTTTCACTACAGCGATCTTCGCAAGCCTTTCAATTGAACTTGTCCTGAATGTGTCATCTCATGCTCTGCCTGGTTTGAAGTTTGGCCCAGACATAGCTTCTGCTCTTCTGACTTTTCATCTCTCGCCTGCAGTCCATTTTCGACGTCAGATTGTCATCTGAACCGGATCACCTGTCAATTTTCCCCGGAGAGCATGGAAGCAATCCGCTGGGCTCACCAGAGGATAAAGTGATGAAAGGAGATAATTATGAAGAGAAAGGACAAATATTTACTCCGAGTAACCAAAATAGAAGAGCTTCAGGTTCATGACACGCCTGGTCACACCCTGACGCTCACTGAGATGGAGGGGGAACCCATTGAATACGAACCGGGTTTGGCCGGCGAGTTTGTCACCCGCCGCAGTGTTACCTTCCACGACCGGAAGAGGGGTTCAGGTCCTATGGAAGGGTATGTTATGGCCTACTTCCAGGAAGGATCAGCCTACAGTCGCTTTGAAGGGCAGCGTGACGGCAAGACAAAAGTCAGCGCCGGCACGTGGAAAACCTATCACTCCACAGGAAAACTGGCCGGCATTAAAGGCGAAGGAACATTCAGGGTTACTGCGGCAGAACGTTGGAACGAGTACATCCTTGAATTAGAGGGCGAATATGAGGCCGCGTGAAGTGGGCAAGACCTCATCTTGTTGCCATGTACTTTGCTGTAACGTGAAGAAATGAGGATATTATCAGTAAGGAGGTTTTGCTATGATCAAAAGATTCCTCCTAGGTATTGACGATTCGCAGTACACCTTTGAAGCCCTGGAAAATCTGGCTGGTCTTTTTCTAAAAACCGATGTCAATTTCCATTTATTTCTCGCTGTGACTGAGAGTCACCTCCCTGCCCCTCCTCCAACCTCAAGCGAGGCCACCGATTGGCAAGAGGTTCAGAAGAGGCGGGCCCAACAGATCCTTGACAAGGGTGTCAGCTCATTACTCCAGATGGGGTACAAACGCTCACGCATCAGCACGGAGACAAGACTGCAAAGCGTGAATGCTGCCCAGGATATTTTGAATGCCGGCAAGAGTGAAGAAATCATAGCCATCGTCTTGGCCCGCAAGCAGCAGTCCGGGGTTAAGCGCTTGCTTCCAGATACTACTACTGCCAATATTTATCAATATTCGGACGTGCAGCCTGTATGGGCAATCGGCAACCTCCCACTCAAGCCGCCCCACGTTCTCGCAGCAGTAGATGAATCTGACTACGCTGACCGTATCGCTACCCACTTGGCCGAGACCCTTGGACCGCTCCCAGATGTTCGGATTACCTTTCTTAATGTGATGCCAGCCAAGCCGCCTGCTTACTGGGACGACGGCCACATTTTGGATAAGGAAGAGCGTGGGGAACGGAAAGGGGTAGTGAAAAAATGGCAGTGGACCTATGAAGAAATAATGGGGGGTATCTTTGCCAAGGCGCGAGGAGTTCTTACCAAATCGGGCGTTGCCGAGGAGCGGATCAGCACAAAGATGCATACTCGAAAAAGCGGCCCTGCCCGAGACGTCCTTGCCGAAGTAAGCAGGGGTGGCTACAACATAGTGGCCCTCGGTAGACGTGGTGCTGGCGACAGCCAGATCGATCCAGGAAGCCGCGCCTCGAAGATTCTCCGGAGCGCTCGCGGTTGTACCATTATGCTGGTGAACTAAAGAGAACGGCACAAGGCGTAAGGCACAGGGCACAAGGCAAAAACAAGAAAAGAAAATTTATCTGCTCCTTATGCCTTGTATCTTGGAACGGTAAAGCCATTGAACTCTGACCTTCACCTCAGGACCAGGTTTTTGGTGTTGAATAAAGAAGCTAATAGGGGATTCGGTGGAAGGAGAAAACTATGGAACTGAAGAAACGCAAGGACAAGTATCTCCTTAGGGTTACCAAAGTAGTATCGCTCCAGGTTCACGACAAGCCTGGCCACACCTTGACGCTGACTGAAATGGAGGGTGAGCCCATAGAACTCACCGAGGGTGTGGCCGGCGAGTTTGTCTCCCGCCGAAGTGTCACATTCCACGACCGCATTAAGGGCTCTGGTCCCATGCAGGGTTATGTCCAGGCCACCTTCAAGCATGGTGCAGTACAGAGCCGTTTTGAAGGCCATCGCGACTCCACTACCAAAATTAGCGCGGGCACCTGGCAAACCTACAACGGCATAGGCATCCTGGCGAACATAAAGGGAGGGGGTACTTTCAAAATCACACCAGGTAATAGACGGGGCGAGTTCTTTCTTGAGTTGGAAGCAGCATATGAGCTTTGATTGAGCCCGGAGATTTTAGATTTTAGAGTGTAGATTTCAGATTTACATGAACATTCAACCGAATAGACGCACCTGAGCTGCAGGTGGAAAGGAGCGAGACTATGTCCGTAGGAACCTACAAAATAATTGAATTGGTGGGGTCAAGTGCTGTTTCTTGGGAAGATGCAGCCAAAAATGCTGTGGAGACTGCGAGCAAGACCCTAAGGGACTTAAGAATCGCCGAAGTGAAAGAACTGGACCTTAAAATTGAGGAAGGCAAAGTTGTCGCTTACAGAGCAAGGTTACATCTGTCCTTTAAATATATGGAAAAAGAATGACCATGTAAGGGGGCTAGAAATACGGCTGGAGACCGGCGATTTTAGATTTGTCCTTCGGACTCCCCACCCTCCGGGCGGGTCCCCAGTTTCGATATTTCAAAATTCAAAAGAGGCTGAATCCCACTGGGCAGGCCTGAAATCATAAATTCTACAGTAAGGGATTGCGCATGGATCCTTCAGAGGCTATCCAGCTTTTAGAAAGCTGTGCTTTTTTTAAGGGGTTCCAAAAAGATCACCTTCAGGAACTTACCAAGCTGTTTCGGGTTGAAGCCTATGCCGCCAGAGATCACATTTTTCGGCAAGGTGATTTGGGAGAGGGGATCTATATTGTTGCTGAAGGGCATGTCTTTTTGCAACGATCTGTGGATCTGGGCACCCGCAAAGGAACTGTCGTTATAGGAGTGATCGGTAAAGGCAAGGTTTTTGGCTGCTGGTCCACACTTCTCAACGAAACGCATACCCTCATGTCCTCGGCCGTCTGTCGAAAACCAACAAAAGTCTTGGTCATGAAGGGTTCGGATCTAAGACAGATGATGCTTGATAACAATGAGCTTGGATTTAATGTCTTGGAAAGGCTCTGCTTCCTACTTCGAGAGAGGCTAAGGGGAGCATATCAAGCGATGGAAGAAATTTGACTACTAGCCCGGATAATCCATGAATTATCCGGACTACTGGCTGTGCATGGACTCAGCCATGGTCACCACTCGATCACCCAGGAGATTGCTGTACGACCCCAGTTCATTATCATACCACCCGTAGACAACTGCTTTGGTGATTGGCACTTCCACCCGTGTTTCTGGAATATTTTCCAGCACCTCCATAGGTATTAGTTGAGAGAGGTCGACTGCAACCCTCGCCGTCCTGGTATGCGTCACTTGACCCTCGATGGTGGCAGCTACCCGGTAGAAACCGATAATATCATTTGAGACGTTCTGCTCTTCGGTGTAGTGCAAGTAACCTCTTGGCATTTGGGCTGAGTAGCGGCGGTAAATGTCGTTGATCTGCTCCCGATCCACCCAGGGTTTGTCCGGCACTTCCTGAAAACTGATTACTAAGATAATGAGCGACCCGGTGCTCACTGGAATACGTACCGACTCTGCAATGAATGGAATCTGCCCCATTTCGGGAAGCACTTGCGCCAGGGCCTCCGCCGCCCCTGTGGATGTGAGGATAATGTTGTTGAATATGCTCCTGTTTTTCCTGAGGTCTGTGGCCCCCGCTTGCGGCAAATGATCAAGCACCTGCTGAGAAGCGGTGCTGGCGTGGACTGTTGCCATAGAGACGGAGAGGAAACGTTTTGGCCCAAAGCTGTCGATGAGAGGCTTTAGCATAAAGGCGAGGCAGGTGGTTGTGCACGAGGCATGACTGACAATCGCGTGCCGGGTGGGATCGTAATCGATCTCATTAATACCCATGATGGTCGTGACTGCATCGTCAGGCATGGCGCTGGACTTGTCAGAGATTCTGAACGGAGCTGATACCACAACCTTCCTGGCCCCTGCGGCCAGATGGCCACGCAGCGAGCCTTTGTCCTGGTCTGCCTGCAGCGTCGGATCCCGGAACTGGCCGGTGGCGTCTAGGGCCAGTTCCACACCATGGTCCAGCCAGTTGATATCTCGTGGATTTCGGTGCCGGCGGAGGATAGTTACAGCCGTCCCGTTGATCACCATTCGGCCCTTTCTCTCGTCTAGGTCCTCGATGACCCGTTGGGCCCGGCATCCATGGAGGTAGTTGTGTAAAGCCCCATACACCGAGTCTTTTTCAATGAACAGTGCAATGTCTTCCAGACTAGTGCCGGCCTCCCGACCGATGTTGACCACCACCTCGGCAAAATAGCGTCGTTCCACCTGATGCCAGAGGCTCAATTTCCCGATCCGCCCCAGGCCGTTAATACCTAATTTCATGGGAGAGGGCTCCGAAACCATTTCAAAAGTTGGCCGCGAACTCATCACACCTTCCCTCCAAGTTTACCCTAACGTTGCTCGCCCAGCACCATATAACATGGACAATTCCCATGCATTTTCCATTCCTCTACGCCCTGGCCCGCATTTTTAACGAACCGGCTACTC
>Ga0209013_10005495_pt1 | contig 10902 bp, 8 predicted proteins | sample Cruoilmetagenom2_FD_187291 | JGI IMG/M metagenome (GOLD analysis project Ga0209013, IMG submission 187291) | Oil polluted marine microbial communities from Coal Oil Point, Santa Barbara, California, USA - Sample 2 (SPAdes) (version 2) | ecosystem: Environmental > Aquatic > Marine > Oil seeps ...
TTACAATGAGGAGGGTGAAGAGCTTTCATTCAGTTGTATTCCTGACGCCCTGGTGCTCTTTAATCCTGTTATTGACAACGGGCCAGGTGGATATGGATTTGAACGGATCGGAGAGGCTTACCGCGTATTTTCTCCCCTGCACAATATCAGCCAGGGTGCCCCGCCAACTATTATTTTCCTTGGAACTGAAGATCAGCTCATTCCAGTGGAAACCGTTCAATATTATAAAATGGTCATGGAAAAGGTGGGGAGCAGGTGTGATCTTTTTCTTTATGAAGGAGAGGCTCATGGCTTTTTTAATTACGGCCAATTTGATAATTATCAGAAAACAGTGGCTGAGGCAAATCAATTTCTCATCTCTCTCGGATATCTTTACGAGAATCCTGTGATTGAAATCAAGTAATGTATATATGTTAACTTTAAGAAACCACACTAACTCCAATTAAAATGAGTATCCGTAAACTAGTTTTAACCAGCCTGGTGCTGGTTCTGGTCGTATCTGTAAGCGCACAGTTGCAGGTAAGTTCCCTGACAGCCGACTACAAGACCGATCCCCTTGGGATCGATAATCCGGCGCCTAAACTTAGCTGGATTATCCAGTCGGATCAGAACAACATCATGCAGGCAAGCTATGAGATCCGAGCTGCGCAGGTTCCTGCTGATCTGGCAAAAGCGAAAAAGCAAATCTGGAATTCAGGTAAGGTGGCTTCCTCGCAGAGCGTTCATATCAAGTATGATGGACAGGCCCTCAAGTCTTACCAGAGGGTATACTGGCAAGTACGGGTTGTGGATAATCATGGGGAAAAGAGTAAATGGAGTGATCCGGCATTCTTTGAGACAGGCATTCTGGAAGATGCAGCCTGGGAAGCAAATTGGATTACACCTACCTGGGAAGAGGATGTTAGCAAGTCAAATCCATCTCCATACCTCAGGAAAGAGTTCACGCTGGGTAAGACCATAAAAAACGCCAGGTTGTATATCAGTGCGCAGGGTTTGTACCAGGTGGAAATCAATGGAGAAAGAGTTGGAGAACAGGAGTTTACTCCAGGATGGACCAGTTATAATACCAGGTTACAGTACCAGATTTATGATATTACGGCTCAGCTTGTACAAAAGCAGAATGCCATTGGGATTGTCCTGGGAGATGGTTGGTTCAGGGGCAACCTACCACGCAAAAGAAACTTTTATGGAACTGAATTGGCAACCATTGCTCAGATTATGGTAGAGTATAGCGATGGAACCAGTGAAGTAATCACTACGAACGAAAGCTGGAAAGCGGCTACCGGCCCCATCCTGGAATCAGATATTTACAACGGTGAGGTATATGATGCAAACAAAGAGCTGAATGGTTGGAGCAAGATATCCTATGATGACAGCAATTGGAAAGCCACAAAAATACTGGAAACTTCAAAAATGATATTGATTGCTCCCGAGGGACCACCCGTGAAGGTTGTTAATAAGCTTGAGCCCCTTTCAATCAAGAAGACTGATGAGGGATGGCTTGTGGATATGGGACAGAATATGGTGGGATGGATCCAGATCAAGGCTTCTGGAAATAATGGAGACGTGCTTACCTTGAAACATGCAGAGGTTTTAGATAAAGAGGGCAATATGTACTACGATAATCTGCGTGCGGCAAAATGTACCAATACCTACACTCTTAAAGGGGGAACAGAGGAAACATTTGAGCCCCATTTCACTTTTCAGGGATTCAGGTATGTGATGGTAGAAGGATATCCAGGGGAGCTTACAGCTGATGATATCAGGGGGATGGTGATCCATTCAGATATGAAACCCTCAGGGACATTCACGTGTTCGGATTCATTGATCAACCAGTTACAGCATAACATCGTATGGGGACTGAAGGGTAATTTTTTGGATGTGCCCACCGATTGTCCCCAGAGAGATGAGCGGCTTGGGTGGACCGGGGATGCCCAGGTATTTGGCCCTACCGCATGCTTCAATGTGGATGCAGCTACCTTCTATACCAAATGGTTAAGAGATTTGGCCGCTGATCAGGATGAGGATGGCAGTATTCCACACGTGATTCCTAACGTCCTTGGCCATGGCGGAGCCACGGGCTGGGCTGATGCCGGTATCATGATTCCCTGGGCTGTGTACCTGGATTATGGGGATGTTTCGGTATTGGAGAATCAGTACGAAAGCATGAAGCAGTGGATTGCTTATATGAAACAGCGCGCAGGGGAAGATTTGATTTGGGACGGAGATCCACACTTTGGGGATTGGTTATCATTTGCTTCTACCAGGTCTGACTATATGGGAGCTTATACACATAAAGATCTGATTGCCACAGCCTACTATTCATACTCTTCCTCCATCATTGCAAGAGTGGCAAATATCCTGGGTCATGAGCAAGATGAAGCCTATTACTCCGAACTCTCAGAAAAGGTACGGCTAGCATTTAACGAGGAATTTGTTACCCCCAACGGTCGCCTGGTGGCGCATACCCAAACTGCCTATACACTGGCATTGGCCTTTGACTTGCTGGATGAGGAGACTGCTGAAAAAGGTGCAGCCTACCTGGCAGGAGATGTGGAACAATTTGGTCATATCACCACAGGTTTCCTGGGTACACCTTTGATTTCGCTGACTCTGACCGATATAGGAAGGAACGATCTTGCTTATCAATTGCTGAACCGAAAAGAGTATCCATCATGGCTTTACCCGGTAACCATGGGTGCTACTACTATTTGGGAGCGCTGGGATGGACAGAAGCCCGACTCCACCTTCCAGAATCCCGGGATGAATTCTTTTAATCATTATGCCTATGGGGCCATAGGAAAATGGATGTACCAGGTGGTTGCTGGGATTGGAATTGATGAGAAGAATCCAGGCTACAAGCATATCATTATCAATCCAAGACCTGGTGGAGGATTGACTTCTGCAAAGGCCACACATAAGAGTTTGTATGGTGAGATTGCATCAGGCTGGGAACTGGAAGGTGAGAAGTTGACCATGAAGGTGGAGATCCCTGCTAATACCACGGCTTCGATCCATATACCCGGCGATCTTTCCGGTGTGGAGATCAATAGTTCAAGTCTGACAGATTCGGGGTTGGATTATAAGACGGTGGATGGAGAAACAGTACTCTCAGCAGGATCGGGATCCTATGTGATTGTTACTACATTGAAATAGAATGCTTGTGAAGCACGTATTATGGCTCCTGTTGATACTGGATTCATGTACCGGTAATCGTGAGACAAAACAGCCCCCGGTGCAGCCCAATATTCTGTTTATTGCGGTAGATGATCTGCGTCCTGAACTGGCATGCTATGGTAAAGAACTGATCAGTTCGCCCAATATTGACCGCCTGGCAGCTGAAGGGACCAGGTTTGATCGTTCTTATTGCAATATTCCTGTATGTGGAGCTTCAAGGGCCAGCCTGATGACAGGACTGAGACCTGCCCGAAATCGCTTCCTGACTTATTTGACACGGGCCGATGAAGAGGCAGCCGGGATAAGCACCCTTCCGGGGCATTTCAGAAACAAGGGCTACCATACCATCAGCAATGGAAAGATCTTCCATCATGACGATGATGCCATGGAGAGTTGGGATGAGGTATGGCATCCTGTTTCCAACAGTGCTTCCTGGAGAGATTATGCCCTCCGGGAAAATATCGCCCAGGATACATCCGACAGATTCAGGGGACCGCCCTTTGAACGGGCCGAAGTTCAAGATACTGTTTATAAGGATGGGAAAACAGCTGAAAAGACTATTCGGGACCTGAGGAAACTCAAGGAGCAGGATAAACCCTTCTTCCTGGCTACCGGATTCCTCAAACCCCATCTTCCCTTCAATGCCCCTGAGAAGTACTGGAAGATTTATGACGGTAAAGTGTCACTTCCTGACAACAATCATCCTCCCGCTTATGCTCCAAAGGAATCGCTCCACAACTTTGGAGAGCTACGGGCCTATGCTGGTGTTCCCCCGGATGGACCTGTAAGGGACGACTTTGCCCGGGAGTTGATTCAGGGCTATTATGCGTGTGTCAGCTACACCGATGCGCAGATTGGCATGATCCTGAATGAGCTGAAGCGACTCGAACTGGACAGAACCACCATTGTGATATTATGGGGCGACCATGGATGGAACCTGAGGGAACACGGATTGTGGTGCAAGCATTGTAACTACGAGACTTCCCTCCATACCCCTTTAATCGTCAAGGTGCCGGGTACCAAACAGCTTAAAGCATCTTCGGAGATTGTAGAGTATGTGGATATCTATCCGACCCTGTGCGAACTTGCCGGGCTGGAGCTTCCGGAGCACCTTCAAGGGGACAGTTTCAAGGACTTGCTCTATGATAATAAGGCCACCAGCGACGGTGTGGCTATTTGCCAGTGGTATGCAGGGATCACGACTATCAGGGAGAACTGGTTCTACACCGAATGGGTAAATGACAATGATAGTTCCTATGCCCGGATGCTCTATGACCACAAGGTCGATCCTGATGAGAACTTGAATATTTCAGAAGATCCTTTACATGCGGAAACCATCGATGCCCTAAGTGCAGAGATGAGACACAGCAGGGCCCCAAACTATTTCAAATAATTTTTTTACAAGCAAAAGGCGATTTGCAGGGCACTTAACACATATAAGTGCATTCAGGCCTGCATAATTATCGTCTAACCAAAAATTGCTTGTAATGAAAATGAAAAGATTGTGTTTTGTTCTCCTGCCCCTGGCAGGTGTTTTCCTTATTTACTTCACTGCATGTAATAAGGAAGAAGAGATTCTTAATTCCAAAAAAGAAAGTACCAATACCCTCGTTTATGAAGATGCATTTCTCAAGGAACAGGTCAGCCCCTATTTCTATGACAGTCATATTTATCGAATCGAATTGTTGGGAGCCAACCTGGAAAGGGAGCGCATTGTGCGTGAGGCTCTTGCAAATGGAGTAGAAGAGGGATTCCTGATGATCGAAGAAGCGCAGAAATTCTTTTTTAATCATACCGGGGTAATAATGTATTCAATCCCTACCATTGACCCTGAACAGACGCTCATCCTCTATGAATCTAATGGACTCTATCAGGTTAGCAAGGCCCACTATGGTCCGGCTGAAAAGGGGACGATGTCCTTTGCTTTGAAGACTATGGATGACCGAGATTATTTTTCGCTGAAGCTGGATGATCAGAATCGTATTGGAGAGTTTAGAGTCTATGAAAATGAGGAGGTCTTAAGTTTTAACAGAGCTGTTTATTCTATATCTTTAAAGGAAGAAAGCCAGGATGAGACCCTTAAAGGTAGCTCAGCCATCTGCTGCAGGAAGGAAAGTAGCTGGTCAGATTGTATGGATTGTACTGCCAGTGATTGTTCGGGCAGCTGGCTATGTAAAGTAGTTGCAATTGTAGCACCGGTCGAATTGATCGCGGGATTTGCTGCATCCTGTATTGGTGCAGGAGATGATGCCAGATGTTAAACCAAATATCTTCATTATGAACACTTACGCTAAAGTTAAATTCTGGAGTTTCCTGATTGTTGGAGCAGTGTGTGTTTTTTTCGGAGCCTACCTGTTCCCTTTTGGGCCTGATAAGCGTCCCATAGCAGAATTGTTACTGCTCGTGGGCGCCGGACAATTGCTCATTTTTGCTGTGCTCTTTTTTCTCAAATATCGCAAGAGAAGCAAGGGGACAGCGAATGCCTAAGCTCTGAAATCAACGGCAGCCCGGATCATGGCCAGGTAGTTTTCTACAGGGACATAGTCCGGGATGCTGTTTCCAGATCCCAGGGCAAATCCACCTCTTACAGAGGTCTTTTCCAGCAACCGAAGAGATCTCTGATAGATATCTTCCGGTTCCTGGCGTGCCAGGAAGTCCACATCAATGCCACCCATGATGGCTATCCGGTCTGACCACCAGTCCCAGGCATCCTCCACCCGATAGATACCATCCTCGAAAGAGTGTTTTCCATCCAGCTTCAGATCATCAATAATCACATCCATGATCTTCTTCACATTTCCACAGCTGTGCAGGATGGCTGGTTTCATGTTGTCATGAATAACCTCTACGATCTTCCGTGTATAAGGAAATACATACTTTTCCATCATTTCAGGCGGAAACATGGTCTGTGTCTTAAATCCCCAGTCGTCGTTTACCACACAGGCGCCTACACTATCAATGGAGGATACTATAGAGTAGAATTTCACCAGCCTTTCCCCTATGTTCATAAAGATTTCACCGCATAGTTCCGGATCGGTCAGGTACATCATACACAGGTTTTCGAAACCCACAATGTCGGTTGCATTTTCAAGAACTCCGCCATTGCTGAATCCAAGCAGCTTCATTCCGTCCGGCAGGAAGGCCGATAATTGCCTGTACAAATCATAATTTCCGGTGCCTGCATCAGGCCAGGTATAGCTGTCGAACGATTCCTGGTCGATAATCATAGCACTCTGGTTCTGGGACCTGCTGGCTAGAGAACTTTGATCTCCCTTTGGGAATGAGAGCAAACCTGATTCAAAGGTGTATACCGGAGCAACATCATATCCCAGGTTTCGGAAAGCCTCTATCACCATTCTGTAATAATCCAGGGAACCAGGTCCAGGATGTTTGTCCCTGCCTGAAGCTTCTCTGCATACCTCCAGGTTCACAATGAATTCGAAAATAACCGGGCGAAAGGTTGGTTCGCGCTTAAGCACTTTCAGTAAGAGTTCGAAATCTGGCTGAAAGGCTTTGAATGGCAGGTTCATGTTTTACAAGATAAAGCTCTTGAGATAAAATACAAATTCACTGTGCATTTACATGGAAGTGTTAGCTTAAAATTAAAATCTCTGATTAATTTTAGAATCAACTTGTAAAAACGTTGGAATGAAAAAACTGTTGTTTCTTATAGCACTGCTAGGATGTGTTTACTGTTTAAACGATTTAAAAGCACAGAACCCGACTGACCTGAGGATGAGCCAGGCGTTCCCCCAATACTGGGAATTCCTTGGCAAACCGGTCTTGTTGCTTGGCGGATCGGATGAGGACAACCTGTTTCAGCTTCCACAACTTGAAGAACAACTGGATCTTCTGGTCTCAGTTGGCGGGAATTATGTGCGGAATACCATGTCGAGCAGGGATAGTGGGAATGAGTGGGCTTTTCACCTGGATCCGGAAACGGGAATATATGATCTGAACAGATGGAATCCTGAGTACTGGAGACGTTTTGAAGAGTTGCTGGAACTTACTGCAGAGAGGGAGATTGTAGTGCAGGTGGAGGTGTGGGCCACCTTCGATTTCTACAGGGAAAACTGGGATGTCAATCCTTTCAATCCGAAAAAAAATTCCAATTACACGGCAGAGCGAACAAAACTACCATTGGAAGTACCTACCCATCCCATCTACTGCGACAATCCGTTTTTCTGGTCGATCCCATCGCATCAGAACAACATGCCCCTTCTGAACTACCAGCAGGCTTTTGTGGATAAACTGCTCTCATATTCACTGGAATTTGATAATGTACTGTTCTGTATTGATAATGAAACCTCGGTTACATCTGAATGGGGCCGGTTCTGGGCCGATTACATCAAAAAGAAAGCAAGCGAAAAGGGGAAGGTGGTTCATATAACTGAGATGTGGGACCCATGGGATCTGGATCATATTTCACACAGGGAGAGTTTTGACCATCCGGAGATCTATTCTTACGTAGAAATTTCCCAGAATAATCATCAGCGGGGACAAAATCAGTGGGATAATGGCTTGAGGCAGATCGAGAAACTCAGAGCAAGCGGAAACCTCCGACCTGTTAACAACGTGAAAACCTATGGCAATGACCTGGGACCGCATGGGGGAGGTACCCAAAATGGGATCCAGAGCTTTATCAGGAGCACTATATTTGGTTCAGCTGCTGTCCGGTTTCACCGGCCGCTATCCGGACTTGGTCTGGGTGATACCGCACAGGCCGTGATTCATGGCATGCGCATGGCTACGGACCGCATCGATTTCTTCAATGCCGAACCACACAATGAACTTCTTGCTCAGAGGGAGGAGAACGAGGCCTACTGCAGGGCGGTTCCAGGGAAAGATTACCTGGTATATTTCCCTGAGTCAGGAGAGGTTAAACTGGATGTAAGCGTGTCCAAGAACGGACTTGTAGTGGAGCGACTGGAAATCCTGACCGGAAAATGGGATAAGATGAACCTGGAAGTGGAAGATGGCTCCATAATCCTTCAAAGCCCGGGCAAACATTTTATCTTCATAGTTCAGAATCCTTCATAACTAAATAACCCCGACATGAAAAAACTACTCATCTTTTTGCTGATTTCTTTCATCATTGCTCCCCTTATTGCTCAAAACCAGATTCTACCTTTGTGGGAGGGCGATCCGCCCAACTATCAGGAAACCGGTGAAGTGACCATCTGGGATACATCCGATATTGTCAGGGTACGAAATGTACAAAAACCCGATATTGCCGTATTCCTGCCTTCAAAAAAGAATGCCACAGGTGAGGCTGTTGTGATTTGTCCGGGAGGAGGGTATGGAATTTTGGCCTACGACTGGGAGGGCAGTGACATAGCCCGTTGGCTTAATTCAAGGGGAATTGCAGCTTTTGTGCTAAAATACCGACTACCCGGCTCCAAGAGTAATATTGTACCCCACAAGTCCCCATTGATGGATGCACAGCGTGCATTGAGGACGGTGCGCTTCAATGCTGAAAGCTGGAATATCGACCCGGGAAAGATTGGGATCATGGGATTTTCAGCAGGAGGACACCTTGCTTCAACGCTCTCCACGCATTACGATGGGGGAGATCCTTCAAATTCCGATCCGGTAGAAAAAGTGAGCTGCCGGCCTGACTTTTCTGTGCTGGTTTACCCGGTCATCTCCTTTACAGAGGAGTTTCAGCACTCCGGATCAAGAATAAACCTGGTAGGTAAGGATGCCGACGAGGAGTTGGTGAATTTTTACTCCAACGAACTGCAGGTCACAGAAGATACTCCGCCTGCCATCCTGATCCATTCGGATGATGATAAAGCAGTACCAGTCGAGAATAGTATCGTATACTATAAAGCGCTCAGGGCCAGTAAAATATCATCCGAATTACATATCTACCCCTACGGCGGCCACGGTTATTCGCTGGCCATTGGTCAGGGCCATCTGGCTACCTGGCCCGACAGGGTAATTGAATGGATTCGGTATATATATCCTTAAGGAATATTACTTGGTAAAATTTTGGAGTTTTTCTTTTGGCTAATCAAAAAATTCCTCTATTTTTGCCACGCATTTGAATAATGCACGTTCTATGAATAATACCCATAGCCATCAATAGGTTAAGGTCCGGTAGTTCAGTTTGGTTAGAATGCCGGCCTGTCACGCCGGAGGTCGCGGGTTCGAGTCCCGTCCGGACCGCTTTAACCAGTAAAAGCCCCGAGAAGCATTTCTCGGGGTTTTTTTATGGTCATTTGTGAGCCATGCTTCCAGGCGTATGAACGAGTATGCAGACATAAAAACAACCAAGCGCGTTAGCGCCAGGGTTTTGATTGGAATTATGCAGGGTAGCCCCCGGCAGGGGAAGGGAACTTTGCGAAGTAAAGAATCTTGTCCAGACCGCACTTAATCGCGCTAAACGCTTGTGATCACAGAGATTGCAGGGGCTTCTTCATTATAAAAGCAATATTTGCTTTTAATAGAACAACAAATATTTTATTCTGAAAATAACGGTCGGCTTTAGTGATTAGACAAATTATATTAAACATGCATTTGGTCCGTCAGTTGAGTGAATAGCATTCCATTCGTGTATAATGTCTCGAATCATTTGACGTTCAGATGCCGCATCGCTGGGTGATGCAATCATTACTCTAATAACGCTAGCATTGTAAGTCATATAGTAAGTTTGCTTAGAACTGGAGGTCACAACGTCGAGGCTGTCAATAAAGAACTACTTCAAATCTGCACGTTACTTCCGAAGGTCGATCCAGATCCTGCCAAAGTCAGTTTCATCCACGCGGATGGTATCCGGGAGGCTGCCTCCTATCGAATCTTTCGGTGTTGACTCCGACGGCCATCGTACGGATGGATACAGTTTTTTCAGTTCCTCCCGGGACAGCGAAAGAAGCTCTTTTCCCCTAGGATCGCCTCTAGTGATCATGAGACCGGCACCGATACGGAAGTTCGGTATCTCTACGAATCGCCCCAACTCGATGTCCAACCCCAGCCAGTCAAACGAAACCGCGAGTTCTGATTGCATCAGGTTACCCATCGAAGCAGTATTCGCTGTCCAGCCGTTTTTAGCCAGATACTCTGCAAGTGTCTCACGAATTACGGCAGGCGACTCGTCCTGCAGCCCCCACAGTTCGTATGCAAAAGGCTTATCGAGTACCTGTGCGGAAGTACCAGATTTCACGAACTCCGCCGAGCCCAGCTGAGCAGACCAATGCAGGATGCGTATACCAGCATCCATGTTGAACACGAGGTCCCCTCCACCTGCACGCACAGCGAAGTACAGGTTTTCAGAATCGTGCTTTATCCTGAACAGTTCAACTGTATCTGCCCTTACTATCACTGCGTCATCCCATTCCCCCGAATCATACACGCCGTCTATTATCGGTGTGCTTCCAAATCGGGCGATCAGCCCTTTCGGCTCTATTTCTGGCCTGGAAGAACACGCTAACATAAAAACGAGAAAGGAACACACAATTGGCAAACTTATTCTCATAATGTAACTCCTTTATATTATGTTTAACGGTGGAACTAAGCCGCCGAAGTGTGGCGCGGGATTTGCCAGTTTTTGCGAATAGTGTGACACGCGTAAACGGTCGGTTTTAGTGATTATACCGAGACATTACTTGAATCTCTGATCAGATTTCTTTGAATGTATTTCCTTTGAATGTTTTGAAAGCCAACCAATCTCAGAACTAATTACTTCATCCATATCTGGTACATAAGGTTTTATATCAAGTAGAG
>Ga0209013_10005496_pt1 | contig 10901 bp, 12 predicted proteins | sample Cruoilmetagenom2_FD_187291 | JGI IMG/M metagenome (GOLD analysis project Ga0209013, IMG submission 187291) | Oil polluted marine microbial communities from Coal Oil Point, Santa Barbara, California, USA - Sample 2 (SPAdes) (version 2) | ecosystem: Environmental > Aquatic > Marine > Oil seeps ...
TTCCGTTGTGTAAATATAGTCGGCGACTATTATATTCATCGTGCCTATCCTTAAAACAATTTAGATAAAATAATACCTAAAATATATAAACGAAGGTAGAAAATGAAAATAGTAGTAATCCAAGGTCCAAATCTTAACATGCTCGGTATTAGAGAGCAAAATGTCTATGGTCCGATGAAATTGGAAGATATCCACGGACAGATGAAATCTTATGCAGATCAGAACAAACTAGAGATCGAATTTTTCCAGAGTAATCTGGAGGGTGAGATCGTAGACCGTATCCAGGAGTGTATCGGTGATGCGGATGGTATCATTATCAATCCTGCTGCCTATACACATACGTCTATTGCTATACGTGATGCTATTGCTGCGGTTCAGATACCTACACTTGAAGTACACCTTTCAAACATTTACCAAAGAGAAGAGTTCAGACACACTTCCCTGACAGCACCTGTATGTGCAGGTCAGATCTCAGGTATGGGACCATTTGGTTACCATCTGGCGATGGTGGGTATGACACAGATACTTAATGAAGTTAAAATGATGAAAGAACATCAGGCTAAAGCGCAGGCACAACAAAAATAAAACCTCGCACAATTGTTCTCGTTCCCATCGTCTCGATGGGAATGCATACTTAAACTTTTGATGACTGATACATTTCCTTTTCTATAAAATGTTGAGTATGCATTCCCACGCAGAGCATGGGAACGAGCTTTGATATAAAAACACCTTTAGGAACTTTAATGAACTACATGCTCAAAGATGAAAATGCTATTTACTATGAATGCGGCTACTCTTGTGATAATGCACTCTATCTTTCTTTAGGATCTGAAGCATTTTTTATCACCGACAGCCGTTATACCATCGATGCAGGTCAGAACGTCAAGGATGCAAAGGTCGTCATTAACGGTGACCTTTATGGGAAAGCCGTCTCTTTGTTGAAAAAGTTTAAAGTGAAGAAGGTGATCTTTGACCCTAAAGAGTGGTCTGTAGCAGGTTTTGAGCGTGTGAGTGCACACTCAAAGGTTAAGTTCAAAGCAGAACCGGACTTTTCGCATAAGAAGCGCATTGTAAAGAGTGATGAAGAGTTGAAAATAGTGGCAAAGGCTGCTAAACTTGGTGCAAAAGCCTTTAAAGATTTGGCAAAAGAGTTCAGGAAAAATGGTTTTGGTGAAAATGAATATACTTTAACCCATAGCGCAAAAAATATTTTGAGTGATTTTGGCAAGTATGAACTGAGTTTTGATCCTATCGTCGCGATCAATGCGAATGCAGCCAAACCTCACGCCATGCCTACCTCTGTAAAATTGGAAAAAAATGATCTGCTTTTAGTCGATGCCGGGTTGAAATACAAGCGGTACTGTTCAGACCGTACACGTACTGTACAGGCAGATAAATATTTCATGTTTGATACTCAGCAAAATTTTAAAAGAAAAAAGATCCAAAAAGCTTATGATGTTGTTTTGAAGGCACATGACAATGCCATCGAGAAAGCACGTTCGGGGATGAAAGCCAAAAAGGTTGATGCACTTACCCGTGACATCATCACTAAAGCAGGTTTTGGAGAGTACTATGTGCACTCAACAGGGCATGGAGTAGGGTTGGATATCCATGAGATGCCGTACATTTCTACAAAATCAGATACGGTTATCGAAGATGGTATGGTCTATACGATAGAACCGGGGATCTATATCCCTGATGAGTTTGGTATCCGTATCGAAGATATGGTGGCAATGGTAGATGGGAAAGCGTTGGTATTGTAGCGTGGGTTTTCCAACCCACGGTGAATGTAATGAAATATCAATTACAAGCAATTGTTCGTGGGTTGGAAAACCCACGCTACAGGAGAAATAGTGGTTAAAAAAAAAGTATTAAATAAAAACAATACATTGATTTTTACACCACATTTCCCCTATAATGCAAAAAGTAAAGGTGGACATAAAGCACTCCTTGGTATCGGTGGGAATATAGGTGATGTTGTGCGTTGTTTTGAACATCTTTTTTACTATTTGAAAAGATCTTCTTTTGTAGATGTCATAGAGACAGCACCCATACTGAAAAACCCTCCTTTTGGCTACACAGAACAGGGAGACTTTTACAACTCTCTGATCCTGGTTGAGACCTCTTTGTCCCCCAGGGCGTTATTGTCTTATGTGCTGCGTGTGGAGAAGGTTTTTGGGCGTAAACGTCTTTTTAAAGATGGACCAAGAACACTGGATATAGATATAATATTTTATGAGAATGTGAAAATGGAAACAAAAATACTGACGCTTCCTCATCCCGGATGGATGAAGAGAAGTTCGGTACTTATCCCGCTTTCGCATATGAAAGGTTAAAATGATTAACGAAACATTTGTGGCTTCTGACCCTAAGGGTGCTTATGAACAAGCTGTTGAGAAATATGGAGAAAGTATTGAACTTGTCTCGGCAAAACAGGTCAAATATGAAGATGGTAAATTACGTTGTGAAGTAGAGATCGCTATACCTAAAGATCTATTTATGCAAAGATCACTGGGTGATATCGCCCCTGTGAAGAGTGAGATGGAGAGCCATGAAGAAGAAGCACTTTTGTCGGAACTGGGAGAACTTAAAAAACAGTTGGCCTTGATGAAAGAAGATATGCTGGGTGAATCAGATGAATCTGTTGCACAAAGTATTAAAAAACTTTTTCTAAAAAAAGGTGTAGCAAAATCCTGGCTGGATGATGTCTTTGCCTCTTTAATGGGGTCCAATATACTTGAAGATGCAACACTTCTTGTCTCTTATCTCCTTGAAGAGATAGATGAGTCTCTGGAAGTACAGACAGAAACACTGAACGAACCCAAGATCATGATGCTTGTAGGTCCCACAGGAGTAGGAAAAACGACTACCGTTGCCAAACTGGCGGCACGCTATTCTTACTTGATGGAGAAGCCTTACAGAGTAGCACTTTTAAACCTTGATTCTTATAAAGTAGGGGCATATGAACAGCTTGCACACTATGCCGACATTATGCAGATCGAACATATCACAGTAGACAGTGCGGAATCGTTTTCCAAAAGCTTGGAGGACCTGGATGAGTATGATGTCATACTTGTTGACACCGCGGGTATGTCTCCTTATGATACGCAAAAATTCATCAAAACCGTTGAATATGTTCAATCAGGTATGCCTAGAAAAATAGAGGTGAATCTTGTACTATCAGCGACTGTTAAATATGAAGATATGGATGATATCTATAACAATTTTTCATTTTTGAATTTAAACTCTGTGATCATTAGTAAGTTTGATGAAACAAAGCATTTTGGGACCCTGTTGAATTTTATGTTATTATACAAATTGCCTATGAGTTATTTCTCCGTAGGGCAGGAAGTGCCTGATGACCTTACACTGGCTTCAAAAGAGTATCTTTTAGAGCACTTTATCGGGGATCTGGATGAAGAGTGAGACACAGGCTTATCATTTAGCGAAAATGATGCTGGAGCAAACACGCTATCCCAGGTATGAACTGACACTGCCCCTTGTCGCAGTGCGTAAGAGTAAGCTTAAAAAATTAGCTGTGGATGATGTACTTCTTCTGGGCTTGGATGTATTGGAATTTGTACTGATGGACGGAGAGAGATCTTGTGCAAAACTGCTTCTAAAACAGAGTGGAAATATGTATGAGCTTGAAATTATAGACTTTACAAACAAGCCCGTAAAACAGATTGATAGTAAAAAATATAAAACTCTAAAACTCTCTTTTGGCACTGTTCAAAGCAAAGTGTTGGATGTAGGTCACAGGATAGATACAACACAGTTGGATCTTATGAAAGTGACGCTAGTTTCGGAGGGTAAAACGATAGCAGAAGGCTCTTTGGTCAACGTTGACGAAGAGATCGCGATACAGATAAAGAAAGTAAAATAAGATGAAAAAGAAAGTATTAGTAGGTATGAGTGGGGGTGTTGATTCAACGGTTACTTCCATACTCTTACAAAAAGAGGGTTATGAAGTAGAAGGTGTGTATATGAAACTTCACCATAAACCCGGCTATCATGAAGAGAACTTTGCCAAAGCACAAAGAGTAGGTGAGTACCTTGGAGTCAAGGTACACTTTCTCGACCTTGCCTCTGAGTTCAAAGAAGAGGTCTATGATTATTTTGTGGAGAGTTATAAGGAGGGCTTGACCCCAAACCCCTGTGTCATGTGCAACCGTACCATCAAGTTTGGCAAGATGGTCGAGTTTGCAGACAGTATAGGTGCAGATCATGTCGCTACAGGGCATTATATCAAGTGTGACGGAGAGTTCATCTATACGGCAGAAGATCCAAACAAAGACCAGAGTTACTTTCTCTGTGAAGTAAAAAAAGAAGTACTGCCCCGACTTATATTCCCACTTGGAACCTGGGTGAAAGAGGATGTAAAAGCTTATGCAGCTGACATCGAAGTACTGAAAGATTTTGCAACACAAAGGGAAAGTTCCGAGATCTGTTTTGTAGAAAATACGTATGATGAAGTACTCTCCAAACATATGGACATCGATATACCGGGTGAAACGGTAGACAGTGAAGGAAATGTGATCGGTACACATAAAGGTTACATGCACTACACTATAGGAAAACGTAGAGGTTTTTTTGTAAACGGCGCACATGATCCGCATTTTGTACTGGATATCAAACCTGAATCAAACCAGATCGTTGTAGGGACCAAAGAGAAACTCGAAGAGAATGCCTTTGAAGTCAAACAGATCAATCTCTTTAAAGAGCTGAAAGACTTTGACTGTATGGTCAAAGTACGGTATCGTACAACGGCTGTCTCTTGTCATGTCGTGATCAAGGACGGCAGGGCTAAAGTGACGTTAAGTGAACCGGTATTTGGACTTGCTAAAGGACAGATCGCAGCATTTTATGAAGAAGACAGATTATTGGGTGGCGGAGTCATCTGTTAATCTTTAAACAGAGAAAAAGGAAAGCAGCATGAAATTATTGATAACATTAGTCATATCCACGTTTTTGAATATGGGTGTACTTTATGCAGATACCGCTAAAGTAGTCTATGATCTGAGCACTGGAGATATCAATAAGATAGAAAAACAGTTACTCAACAGTGTGACTGCTGTGGCAAAATATTATGCGGCCGAAAAGAAAACATTAAAAGTCATTGTGGTGATCTCCGGTGATGCCTATAAGTATTTTATAGAAGACCTTGGTGCTTCTCCTTATGCTTCAGATCAGGAGGCTGTGGGAATGCAAAAAAAGTTTAAGCCTCGTTTGGCTGAGCTTAATGACACCTATGGTGTTACGTTCTATATGTGTTCTTCAGGAATGAAGGCAAGACAGATAGGGAGAGACAGCCTCTATAAGTATGTGCATGCAGACATGATGAAAAGTGTTTACCTGATAGATGCCCAAAATAATGGCTATGCCTATATGCCTATCCATTAAAGTAGCAAGCTGACAATGACATCCCTGGAAAAGATCCAAAAAGCCAAAGCAAGACTGATGCTGGAGCATCCTTACTTTGGGACGGTGGCATCTTCCTTGAAACTGGAGAGAAATGATGAACTGCTTACTTTTACGAGTGACGGTGAGAAGATGCGGTACAACTCTGAGTACCTGGATCGTCTTTCTGTGACCGAGGTGGAGTTCGTGATGGCCAATGGTGCCATGCATTCGGTACTTCAGCACCAGCATCGTACTTCAGGGCGTACAAAATGGTTGTGGCAGACGGCAACGGACTATGTGGTCAACGGTATGTTGGTCAAAAATGGTATGCAGCCTCCAGAGTATGCCAATTATGAAGCAAAGTTTGATGGTATGTATGCAGAAGAAGTGTATGAGATACTGCGTGCGGAAATGACGGATAACTCCCAGCACAGTATGGAACAGGAGCAGCAGCAGATCACGGATACGGATGATAAGCATGCAGAAAACCTGCATATGCAAAAAGAAAACACTCCTGATATGAATGCGGAAAACAGGCAGGAAGAAGAGAAGGCAGACGACAAAGAAGAGAGTACTTCTATACCGGACAGTGATGCATTAAATGAAGAGATGAAAGAGCAGTTTGAACAGATATTTCAAAAGCACAAGCGTCAGGGTAACCTGCCTGCAGATCTGGAACTGGTTGTACCGGAGTATTTTTCCCATAGAGTGGACTGGCGTGAATTTTTATATGGTTACATCGCTTCACATGCAAAAAGCACTTACAGTTTTACGCCGCCAAATATGAAGTATCTCTATCGTGGTATTTACCTGCCGTCATTGAGTTCTGATCTCCTGCGTATCATTGTTGCCATAGATACTTCGGGTTCCATAGATGAAACACTTTTGAGCACCTTTTTGGGTGAAGTCTCATCTTTGATGCAGCAGTACCCTAATTATGAGATAGACCTGATCACAGCAGATGCCAAGATACAGTCTCATAAAGTTTTTTTACCGGGTGAAACACTGGCATATGAGATAAGCGGAGGAGGAGGAACTGATTTTCGACCTGTCTTTGAATTTATAGACCGGGAGATAAATTACCCGACACTGCTTCTTTATTTTACCGACGGAGACGGCAGATTCCCGGATATGGAAGCTTCTTATGATGTCTTATGGGTGATGCCGGAGGTTAAAGAAGTACCCTTTGGTGAAGTGGTATTTTTGGACACAGACTAGTTCTTTTCTTCCCATTATAAAAATTTAAAAAAGCTCAAGTGCTTTCTCTTTTTTTGCACTCTGCTTTTGTGCAATCGGGGCAGAAGCAGGACGGTATACAGGTTTACTGAATAATTTCTTTTCATATCCATAAATATCATGTCTGAACTGGACGTTACCTTCATCGTCTACCCAAGCCGTATGGTACTCTACATAGACAGGTATTTGCTTTTTTAAGGTGATCCATTTATTTTTGCTTGACGTATAGGAGTATCCCAACTCATTTAACAGTGCTATAGGTTTTTCCAATCTGATACAGCCATGTGAGTATGCTCTTACTCTTCTGTTGAAGAGGGATTTTGCCGGCGTATCGTGCATATAGACATTAAATTTATTGGGGAAGAGAAATTTCACAAGGCCCAATGCATTGCGTCTGCCTGATGGTTGATAGAGCTTACCTTCGCTGTTGTATCGAAGTCCCAGTTTTTTCAACTGACTTTCTGATTTATGTGCATATTCTTTTCTATAGATAGACCCTGGTACGTTCCACCTTGGGTTTTTCACGATATATTGCATTTTTCTGTTAAAAACAGGGGTTCTCATTTTGGTTTTTCCCACAACGATCTTCATATTTAATATGGGTTCACCATTGTCATAATAATGCATTCTGAATTCAGGGATATTGACTAAAACATAATTTGAACCTTTTTTGCTTGATATTCTCTCTAAAGTTAAATTCTTTTTTACTTTTCTGATGATACTGTAGATAGGTGTTTTTAATGTTCTTTTTGTATTTGGACCTATGTCGCCATCAACAGCTAAGCCGTGTCTTCGTTGATACTCCAGCAGTTCCGCTTCAAAGTCCGAAGTAAGGTCTGAATTTTCTTCAAGTCCTGCAGATTGCAGCAGATTAAATACTTTTTTGGTGCGGATGATATCTTCTGCTTCGTCTCCCTTGAATTGTGGCGGGGTATATTCTTTTTTTATAGAATAGAGGTAATCAATATACTCCTTCAATCCGGTATATCGTTTTGTTTTTGGCATGAGCTTCATCGTATAATCATAGATGTCGCTATTGCGTGCTGCTTTTTTTATCTTGTTCTTGGAGATAGTTCTATAGCTGTACCTATCTCCTCTGAATCTGGCATAGTTCAGATCACCGTTCAATAGACATTGAGAGATCTGATAGTTTGTTTTTTCCTGACATACACTGTATTTTTCCTGGTAGTCTTTTAAATTCTGATCAGGGCTTGTAGAAAATATGAGGGTGGGAATGAGACCAAATAGTATTTTTTTCATAGTAGATAATATCTTAATTTAATAATAAATGGATAAAAGAGAGAAACTAACGTTTTTTAGCTTCATTTAGGGATTTTGGATATAATATCTGAATTTCTTACTATATAGGATGCATTATGCAACAATTCGACAGTCAAAATTCATCTTTCTGTGTATCACGCTCTTTTGCGATACTTCTTATACCTTTTCTTTTTTTAGTGGGTCTGGTACTTGCATATTTAGGGGTATTCCCTTTAAAAGTAGAGCTTCATACCTTTGGGATAGTGGCATTTATCTTTCTTGTTTTTGTTTCGTTTGTAAGGCATAACGCAAATTATGCAGTGTGTCATATGCAGGGGTCCTTTCATAAGATGGAAGAGGACCTGCAGACAGCATTGCGTGCCAATGCATTGACGATCATGGGAAAGACAAAATCCACACTGCATGTACAGGATTTTATCGCTGATTATTATAAGGAGATACGTAATGACAATTTTGCGCGTGTGGCACCTTCGGTATTCCCTATGCTGGGTATTTTGGGGACATTTATTGCTATTGCGCTCTCTATGCCTGACTTTACGGTTAAAGATCTCTCTGCGCTTGACCGTGAGATATCTTTCCTGCTTTCGGGGATAGGTACAGCCTTTTATGCGTCGATCTACGGGATCATGCTTTCACTTATCTGGACTTACTTTGAAAAAAGAGGTATTGCCAAAGTAGATAAACAGAGTTATGATCTGGAAAAACTCTATGGTAAACGTGTCTGGAAAAAGTCTGAACTTATAAAACATGAACATATGCAGAGTGAGCTGAAAGACCAGCAGATCGTTCAAACACTCAAAGAAACATTCAACATGGACTTTATCAAAGAACTCAATGACCAGTATCTTAAAAACTTTACAACGATCATTCATGACACTACGAACAGCTTTACGAAGTTGACGGTACATATGCAGGAAGCCTCTTCAGAGTTACGTGATACGCTGGAAAATATCCATAATAGAACAGAGAGCGTTAAGGCTGTGGCAGCTATGGAAAGCAATATAGAAGGCTTTAATAAAAATGCGAACAACCTTCAAAAAACCATGGAACGTTTTGACGGTTCTGTGGAGCATACTTTCGATAAGATCGATGAAGAATTGGGGCAGGCGGTAGATAAGCTTGCTACCTTTGCACGTATCGTTTCGGAACAAAATGAATTGATCCTTGAAAACATCGACACACTTAAACAACAAGAAAAGTAAATAGATGTTTAGAAAAGACAAAAGCAGTGAAGAGAGTAATTTTTGGATATCGTATGCCGACCTGATGGCAGGTTTACTCTTTGTTTTTATATTACTGATAGGTGCGATCGTCTCCAAATCCATTATTTTGAAGTCAGACCTTCATAATAAAGAAGACAGACTTTCAAATCTATCATTGTCACTTAAAACCAAAGAAAATACTTTGGAAGAGTTAAGTGATACTTTGGCAAAAAGTAAAGCACTTGTGAGTGAAAAAGACCATTACCTTTCTGATAATGAGAAACTTCTGGCCCAAAAAGAGAAATTGCTTACGCTCAAAAATGCACGTATCTCAAAAGATCAGGCTACATTGAGTGAACAGGAAAAATTACTTCAGCTTAAAAATGCGCGTATTGCAAAAGACCAGGTTACGTTGGCTGAGAATGAAAGAGTGGTCAAACTTAAACTCTCCGAGATCAAAAAACTCAATGAGATGCTGCTTGCAGCCAATGCAGTGCAGAGTCAACTGAGTGATAAGATCATCATCGTACAGAATAAGCTTGATGAGAATAAAGATACCTTGAAGAAAAATCGTGATGAACTGACTAAACATGAAAAAAGTTTAAAAGATTATGAGGGGAAAGTAGTGATCCTTTCCAATGAACTGAGTGAGAGTAATGAGAAAGTCAAGATCAAAGATGAAAAACTCTTAACACTGCTTAATGCCATGGATGAGAAGAAAACAAAATATGATGCCCTGGTGGAAAATCTTCAGTCACAAAAATCGAAGATAAAATCGCTTACGGGTATCAAACTCCAGGTTGTGGCTGCATTGAAAGAGGCTTTGGGTAAGAACATCGATATAGATAAAAAGAGCGGATCACTCAGACTGGCTTCCAACATCCTTTTTGGAAGCGGACAGTCCACACTGAAACCTGAAGCCAAAGTTGCTTTGAAGAAAGCATTTGAAGAGTATATAGGTACGCTAGTAACGAATCCAAAGATAAAACCGCACCTTGACAAGATCATCATCGAGGGGCATACTGACAGTGTGGGGTCTTATATCTATAACCTTAACCTTTCACAGAAACGTGCACTTGCGGTCATGGAGTATCTGCTGACTTTGGAGTTTACGAAACAATATAACATCCGGCCGCTTATGACCGCTTCAGGCAGAGCCTATCTTGATGCGATCATGGTTGACGGCGTAGAAGATAAAAATGCTTCGAGACGTATCGAGATCAAGTTCAGACTTAAAAATGAAGATGCCATGCAAGAGATCGAAAAGGTTTTAGATGCGAAGTGATTTTAAACCTTTGCATCTCAAAGAGGCCAATGCCAAATTAGATAGACATGTTTTGTCTTTACCTCCATATCAGGGAGATAAGGATGGCAAGAAAGAGAAAGATCAGCGATCATTATGGAAAAAATTTTTAGGATTATTTAAAATATAAATATATTCAAGTTTCACAGAAATTTAACACAACTTTTATAATATGCTATAGTGTTCATATGTTAGAGTGAGAATAAAGGAAGAATAAAATGCGATTAAAAATATTTAATACTGTGGTGGTAACACTTTTACTTAATGGGTGTGGCGGAGGAGGAGGCAGTAGTGTTCCTATTGATACTATTGTTCCTCCTGATACTCCAATTGTACCTAATTCAACACCAGATACAATTGCACCAGTTATATCTGTCATTGGTTTAAATCCAATAAATATTGCACAAGATAGTGTATATATAGATGACGGTGCACTAGCATTCGATGATAGAGATGGTATAGTAAAAGTATCCACA
>Ga0209013_10005497_pt1 | contig 10899 bp, 8 predicted proteins | sample Cruoilmetagenom2_FD_187291 | JGI IMG/M metagenome (GOLD analysis project Ga0209013, IMG submission 187291) | Oil polluted marine microbial communities from Coal Oil Point, Santa Barbara, California, USA - Sample 2 (SPAdes) (version 2) | ecosystem: Environmental > Aquatic > Marine > Oil seeps ...
TGCACCATCCATGATGTCAGGCATAGTCGTAAATATCTTCTGGAGCCTGTCCATACTCGCAGCACCTCTCTGAAGCAGATTGACCACCCATCCAATCGCTATCATCGGCCATATAAGCATCATCAGGTAACTGGAAAAAGCTACAAATTCACCCAGCGAGATGATTCCCTTTACAACCATCGAGCCGCCCGCGCCAAGCAGTATTGCCATGCTCGCCATAGCGAGGGCACCGATCATCGGCTGGAACATTCCCCATATCCGGGCAAGCTTTACATTCTGCAGGACGCAGTCCTCCGCTTTCTCGGAGAAATATCTGTCCTCCGATTTCTCATCTCCATAGGCTTTTATAACCCTCACCCCTGAAAGGGATTCCTGGGCTTTCTCGGTAAGGGTGGAGAAAGCCTTCTGAACGGATTCGAATCTTTTATGGATCATCGCGCCGAACTTCAGCATCATCAAGGCAATCAGTGGAAGTGGTATCATGGTGATAAGAGTCAGTTTCCAGTTCATGATAAGCATGATTGTGATGCTGGACAGAGAAAGAAATATGGCATCAAACGACGCTATTGTTGCAATACCTGTGGCCATTCGTACGGCGCTAATATCGTTGGTTGCATGGGCCATGATATCGCCCACCTTGGTTTGATCGTAATACTGCGGGGACAGTGTCTGAAGATGATCGTAAAGTTCCTGCCTTATGTTCCTGTCGATCCTGTGAGCCGAGCCGATAACAAGATATCGCCAGAAGAACCTGAAGATACCCATAACCAGGTAAAGTCCGAGTATTACAAGTCCCAGCTTAAGAAGAAGAGAGTTGGTCGCCATTCCACTGGCCAGGCTGTCAATAACCCTTTCAAATACCTTCGGAACAATGAGCTGCATTGCATCCACTATTACGAGGGTACAAAGTCCGAGACCGATAGCCTTCTTATGTTTGAGAATCCTCTTGAACAGCAGCTTCAGGCTGGACTTGCTCATACCTTTTTTATTTGATACTGACTTCAAAAGCTTCCCTTCAGCTCAAGCGTTCAGAATTCATGGGCTGATCAGCAGATCGTATCGATCGGAATGATCACTCGTATGTACCCACCTCTGATCCAATCATAACGTATTCAATAAGCTCGAATTTCTGGAGATCAGGATCCATCGACCAGCCTTCTTCAGTCGGGATTACAGTTATTACAACTGGAAGGCCATACTGCGGAATAAGTTCTCGCGCGAGATCACCCACCAGTGCAAAGCGCTCCCCGGTCTCGAAATCCTCAAACACTACTGTTTCAGAACGTGTGCCGACTGCCATGACCTGAGTCGATCCGGTATACTGAAGAGAACCGTCCTGAACATGCTGCGTCGTACCGCACGCAGCGATAAGAACAATGATGATAGTTAAGTAATATTTCACAATAATCCCCTTACTCAAGTGACCAGGGCTGAAGCTGTTCAACAGAAACAACTGTTGTATCGGCTATTATCCCCCAGCCTCCGTATCCTACCCATCTGTCCAGTACTGCACTGAGATCGGCGGATGACAGTTCCGAAATGTTATCGAACACTATATAGGCATTTCTCCAGTCTCCAGTGCATATTTCGAAATTCCCCATCATCCAGCACTGATCGTCCTTGCTCGCAGCCATGAGATTCGCCCGTGTTCTGCTCTTCTCTATCGTTCCCCGGACTATACCTTCATCAACGGGGTTCTCCATCACGTCTGCAAGCACTCCTGCCATAAGCGAGCATGCAAGCACAGGCTGCGGAGAGCTTACGTACATGTAGCCCCAGTTTTCTCTATAATTAGTTGCACCGGAGAATGTTGCATATGTAAGAGCATTATCGGTTCTAAGCACCTGCCAGAGGAGATCGTTAACAACTGTAATGGCGGTACGGAAAGGCAGGAGATCTTCATGGCCCTGTGGCGGAGCATTGAATTTAACAACTGCATAGGCTGTGGGCACCTCTCTATGCTGAACAACAATCGTATCAGTGTTCACCGTAAAGGGTTCAACCTGCGGGTACTCCTGTCCGCCTTCCGGGATATTTCCGAAGGCAAGCTCCAGTATACTCCGGAGCTCTTGCGGCTGCGTTGGTCCGGCGTGTGTAATAAGCAGATTCCCTGAGCGTATTCTCTGCTCAAGTATGGTTGAGACATCGTCTATTGTGAAGCTTGAAACGGTCTCGAGAGTACCATCGGGAAGCCGCCTGTATGTATGCCCGGGCATGAACGCATCGTTGGCCACAAACCAGATCCAGCTGTCCGGATCGCTGTACTTCTCCTGCAGGTCCTGAATTGTACTTGTACGTACCTGCTCAAATGCCTGCGGGTCAAGCTCAGGATTCAGCAGTGAATTGCCGAATGCTGTAAGGAGGGCCGGCAGATCCTCTCTTACGCACCTCAAGTGATATCTGCTGTAATCGTAGTTGAAACTGCTTGTCCATTCAGCCTGCGTTCTATCCATCAGTTCGCGCCATAGAGGTCCGGGATAATCCTCTGAACCCATCATGGCGCATTCGAGTGAAAATCTTTCAAGACCCTGAGTCTCTTCCGTCAACGCGCTGGAACCACCTATAATGAAAAGAGAAACACCCTCAATTTCATTGTTGTCAATAGTTCTGGTGATAACAGGGATGCCGTTGGATAGAGTGAATTCCTCTACATTTCCCGGAACCGACGCATTCAGTGAACCAAACAGGATTGCAAACGCAAGAAAGGTGATCTTCATCAGCGGTTCTCCTCTCCATCAAGAGGCATCAGTACAAAGGCGACACGGGGTTTATTCACAATCCAGGTTCCGATAAATTCGCTAATGTCATCCGGTTCTACAACATCAAGGCTGTCCTGGTAGGTGACGTAATAATCCAGGCTGCCTGCAACTACCCACCAGAAAGGCATAGATTCCACGGCAACATCTCTGGAAGTCTCCTCCGCCAGAATCCTGTGACGATAAAGATCCTCTTTCGCCAGCATCAAACCCTCTTCATCGTAATAATCGGGGGACTGAAGCTGCTCGATCTCCTCGAGAAGAAGAGCCAGCGCCTCTTCAGCTCTGTCCGGCGGCACCATTCCTGCAAAAGTTATCGAAGGTGAAAAACGCTGCGTATAATACGAACCGTAAATATTGATAAAGGGTCCGTTTGTAACCAGGTCAGTGTAGAACTCCCTGCTCATGAGGGAAAGGTACGAACCCCATACGTCTGCCGGATAACTGTCTCCTGGGTCTGTGGAAATAGATGGTCCTTCGTATACCACCGAAACGTATCCCGCACCTGAAGGACTGTCCACATAAACAACTGTATCTCTCTCTATGCTGATAAGCCTCGGGAGGCTGTCGTAATTGCTCAAACCTCCATACTCCCATCCTGCGAACTGCTCTTCAGCGAGTCTGAAAGCCTCTTCATACTCGACGTCCCCGGCTATTATCAGAGCAGAATTGTCAGGCGTGTAATAATGCTCCTGAAAAGCGTGCATAGCGGGGGGTGCCGCGGCCTGGATAACTTCCGGAACACCAATGGGGCTCTGTCTCCAGGGGGCATCGGTGTAGATAACTTCTTCCATCGCAAGCGAAAGATTGTAAAAAGGATGTGTAATTCCCCTATCATGCTCGTTCATTATGACTTCACGTTCCCTCTCCATCTCATCCATATCGAATAGAGGCGAGGTAATGGCATCGTACATGAACTCGAGCCCCTCCTGGAAATTTTCGCTTCCCAGTGTTAGGAAATACTGAACCTTCTCAGCGGAAGTAGTACCGTTCTGCAATATTCCAAGCTCTCCCATTCTGAGATTGTAGGCGGTCTGATCCGGCAGAGCTTCGTTGCCTTTGAAGAACATATGCTCGTAAAAATGCGCCAGTCCGTTCGTTTCGGGAGTCTCGCATGTTGCTCCAGTCTTCACGGCAATACAGATCGTTACAACAGGGGATGTATCATCGGGGCTGACAATAACAGTTAAGCCGTTCTCAAGCTGTCTCGTTTCGAAGTCAGCTGCAGAAACAACAAGAACAAATGGCATGAACAGTAATATGAAGGCTTTCATGGAAACCTGCTTCCGGAAAGATCCTGCAATGAGTGCTGTTAATCGTTCGATTAATCAAATGAATCTAATAAGATTTTGTGAAAGTGTCCCGAAATTTACGCTGTGCTTTTCAAGCAGCATAAGAATGGTGCATAATACTGCTATGGAGAAAGTACTTGATGTAGCTGGAATCATCGATAACGGGAAATTCATCCCTGGCGGGTTTTCAATTGAACTGGAAAACGGCTCGATTAACTCTATCAACAGGCAGAACGCCTCAGGGAAATGGAAAAACTGTATCGCGGTACCCGGCCTGATACAGACTCATGTACATCTTGGACAGACACTGTTCCGCGGCATGGCTGAAGGTAAATCTCTTCTCCCCTGGCTTGAGAACAGGATCTGGCCCTTCGAAGCATCTCATACTCCAGACACTCTTGCTGTATCGGTGATCCAGTCATTGAGGGAGTTATTCTCATCAGGATGTACCGGGCTTCTCGATATGGGAGTACTCAGGCATTCAGAGGTTTCTGTGGATATTCTCAGGAGATCCGGCGCACGCGCTCTTATCGGGAATTCTCTTATGGATGTTGGACCCGACTGGATAACGGAGGAACTCTCCTGGCTTGCGGAGGAAACAGAAAGGGTCAAGAATTCCTGCGGCGATCATGTGACCTATGCATATACCCCCAGGTTCGCCCTTTCATGCTCAGACAGTCTCTGGGAATGGATGGCTCTGCTCCCTGCAGGTGTAAAAAGAACAACCCATGCTTCCGAATCTCAGGATGAAATCAATCATCCGACCCTGAGGGAGAGTCTCGGCAACGTGCATTTTCTGCAAAGCAAAGGTTTCACCGGTCCGGATACATTGCTTGCCCATTGCATACACCTCCAGGATGGGGAAATGCAGATCCTGCGGGAATCGGGCACAACGGCAGTACATTGTCCCTGGACAAATCTCAGGCTTGGAAGCGGTATCGCGGATATTCCCGCAATGTGTAACGGAAACATCAGAGTGACTGTTGCAAGCGATGGAGCAGCATGCAACAACAGACTCGACCTGGCCGGTGACCTTCGTCTTGCAATGGGTCTTGCGTCAATTGTAAAATCAGCTGCAGCAATCGATTCAAAATTCTGGTTCAACAGCGCATCGCACTCGGCTGCCAGCGCACTGGGATGGAAGAGTACAGGAAGGATTGCCAAGAGTTTTGCTGCGGATATTACTCTGATTAAACCCTCCGATGAGGAATGGGAAGAACTTGAGCTCTCAGAAGATCCAGTGAGATACATTCTTGAACTTACATGGCCAGAAAGGGTCGTATTAACGATGGTCGCCGGCAGAACCGTATATCAGAATGGGGAATTCCCAACGTTGCCTTCGCTTCCCATGAGGGTGAATGAAGCAAGGCGGATCATTCTTGATAGAGCCAGCAGAATCCCTGGAAATCCCCTCTTTAAGTGATAACTGAAAAGAAAACCAGACTGATAGAAGTCGTCCTCAATAGACCGCTCTGGCAATCCTTCACTTACTCATTACCGCTCGAACTGGATGGCGGCAAACTTGTTGGCTGCAGAGTAGCGGTACCGTTCGGAACCCATCGGCTCATAGGTTATGTGTGGGGATACACTACTGCAGATAAAACGAATACGCTGGAAGTGAAAGATGTTCTAGGCAGACTTGATGCCAATCCTCTTCTTACCGGATCCGTCCTGGAACTTACGAGGTGGGCGGCAGATTACTACCAGGCACCTCCTGGAATGATGATGGCGGCTGCTCACCCTCCGGGAATCTCAGGCAAAGCGGAAAGAGTTGTAACCCTGACCGGTAAGATCGATCCTGAGCATCCATTCAGCGCTTTCCTTCCAGCCGGTAAGAGCATTCCCGTGAAACTGCTCAGGGACAGTATGAGCAGTACCTGTCCCCTGGAGCGGGAATTGTCTGTACTCGAGAAGAGTGGAGTTCTCAGGACGATATGGAAACCTGTTTCCGGTCCGAAGCCGGTCATGGAAAGAATAGTTGAGGCTGCTGCCACGGATTCAGCGCTTACCAGGAGAGCTGATGCAATGAAACGTACAGCCCCCCGTCAGGCTGAGATCCTCCTGTACCTGGCTACCTGTGAGGGGCCGGTTACCCGAAGGCAGCTGATTAGAACCACAGGCGCAACAGTATCATCCCTTTCTGGTCTTATCAAAAAAGGAATTGTAAAAGAATCCTATCGCAGAAGGTACAGAGAATCTCTGATCAGATCGGATATCGAAAAGGAAAAGGATATTCCTGTACTTTCCGAAGCTCAGGAATATGCCCTCGGAGTAATTACGAAGAGCCTGGATCGAAATGAGGTGTTCCTTATTCATGGTGTCACAGGAAGCGGCAAGACGGAAGTCTACCTCAGAGTAATATCCGATGTTATCTCAAAAGGTCGAACAGCCCTCGTTCTGGTTCCTGAAATTTCCCTTACTCCCCTGACAGTTTCCCGTTTCAGCAGGAGGTTTCCAGGGCTCGTCACAGTTCTGCACAGCGGTATGACCGCCGGTGAGCGGCTCGACAGCTGGAATCTGGCTAAACTCGGAGAACGGAGAATTGTAGTAGGTCCCAGAAGCGCTGTCTTCGCACCGCTTCCCGATCTTGGAATCATCGTTGTGGATGAAGAGCATGACAGCAGCTATAAGCAGAACGAACTGCCAAGATACAATTCAAGGGACGTGGCGGTCGTAAGAGGAAGAATGGAAAGAATACCAGTTATCCTGGGCTCCGCCAGTCCTTCCATGGAGTCCTACGGAAACGCGAACAGTGGAAGGTACCGTCTTCTTGAGCTTGACAGCAGGATAGATGGTATTCCGATGCCTTCGACTATCCTGATCGATGAAGGGAGTATGCATCACCCTCTAATTTCTGATGAACTCCTCAAAGGTATCGGGCGCAGAACCGCAAAGGGAGAGCAGAGCATCGTGCTTATTAACCGCAGGGGTTTCTCCCCTACTCAGATGTGCAGAAACTGCGGACACAGGGAGGAATGCCCCAACTGCGGAATAACGCTGACATATCACAGAAAAGGGCAGGTTCTGAGGTGCCATTACTGTAATCACTGGAAAGCTGCAATGATCAGATGCCCCCAATGCGGATTCGATGAGTTCGCTCATATGGGACCCGGTATTCAGAAGGTCGAGGAATACCTGAGAAAGCTGCTTCCTGAAACCAGGATCATCAGGATGGATGCAGACACGACCAGGGGCAAGGATGCACACTGGGATATACTGAGCAGGTTCGCGCAGGGGGAGGGCGATGTACTTCTGGGTACGCAGATGGTTGCCAAGGGTCATGATTTTCCAGGTGTTACACTAGTTGGAGTGATCTCAGCTGACATGGGGCTTGCGTTCCCGGATTTCAGGGCGGCGGAAAGAACTTTCCAGCTGATTCTCCAGGTGGCCGGAAGGGCGGGAAGGGGAAAGATTCCAGGCGAGGTTATCATTCAAACGCATAGTCTGAAGAACCCTTTGATAAAAGCAGCGGCAAATCATGATTTTGCGGATTTCTGGAAAAGGGAAAGCGGAGTAAGAAAAATGTTCGGGTATCCTCCTTATGGCTATCTTGTTCGATTCGTTTGGAGCGGGCTTGATAAAGGAAGGGTTCACAAGGCAGCAAATGCCTCTGTACAAGGTATCAGCCGTAATGATGGTTCCATATCAGATGTTCTTGAAGCGGCGTTTCCGCGTATCAACAGAAGATGGAGATGGAGCGTTATTGCAAAATCACCTTCGAGGAAGACTCTTGCCAGGATTTCGCGCGAGGTAAGGAAACGGTTCGAGAGTGCTTTCCATAAAGGCGTCCGCCTTGAAATCGACGTAGATCCCTACCACTTGCTTTAGACCAAATTCGAGCGACCGAGTACGGAGTTCATGAGATCTCCATACTAACCCTTAGGCGTGTACAATCCGTTCAACCTTGAATTCAGTCAGGGTGATGCCCCTGCGGCTTAGATCCTCACTGGCTTCCTCCAGAGTAGCTTCAGAGAGGATCTCCGTACTCCCGAGGAGCTGTTCGCCGGTCATTGAACGGCTTCTTGCAGCGAGGGTATCACTGAAAAACCGCACGATAAGGTCTGTCAGATAATCAGTGTACTTCACAAGGGAATCACTGTCAGCATGATCACAACCGCATTCCCTAAGAAGGTCCGGATCACTGATCTCACACTTGAAACTGCCAAAAGCACGTATTTTCCCCAGACCATCTGCCAGTCTGAGCATCTGCGGTGAAGCTATTCCCCACTTGAGATCCTGCCATTGTGCAGGTGCCATGTTACCGCTTCTGTTCTTCCCGTTTTTCTTTTTGAAGAATGACACTTTCTACTCACCTCACATTCCCGGAATAAATCACAGATAGAATCTAGAGGAAATCTGACAGGTACATAATCGAGTTGAACAATACTGCGTTTGGCTTGTGACCGGCTATAGTTTCTGCTTGTTCAATCAAAGTCCCGGCCTGGAATGCAAGATCCTTTTTCTCATTCCTGTCTTCACTGCATTCAGCCTTCCTTACAAGGAATTTCGCCCGTCCCGTAAGAACACCTATCAGTGCCGCATCATCAAGCATCATATCCGATGCCCCCGCGAGAAGCGCCCCACCGTGAGAAGCGAACCTTTCCAGCTGACCGCTGTACAATTCAGACAGTGACCGTCCGTCGGGAACTGCAGTTTCAACTCCATCAGCACGATCGATTTCCATGGATAATCCTGTGAGCATCCCACTGGCTCCAACAGCCTTAACAGCCTCCGAAACCAGCCTTGAAGAGTGCATCCCTCCGTTGCATGCAAGATACTCAATAGCAAGCGCAATAAGTCCGTCACCGGCAAGAATAGCCAGCGTATCATCCCTCTCATCAAGCAGTTGAGGTAAGTCATCAAATACTCCGGTGAAATCAGTTACTTCAAGATGAACTGTAATACCAGCGCGGAGCATGTAAGCGGCAACTGCGGCGGACATGCCCTTCTGCTCTGTAGAACCGCACCACCTTGAAGAGGCACATGCAAGAAGACTTAACTCAAGATTGTAATTATGCCTGACACATGAATGCAAAGCATCCTGATAAGCAGCTGGCATCTTCTGTACAGATTTACTGATGACCGAATGGACGGTATTAACAAGCTCCTGCTTGAGCTTATCCAGCACAGTTAATTCTTTTCTCTTTCCGAAGTAAGCTCTACCAGTCTTTTACCGAACTCATCCAGCACAATGGCTTCCTCGAGAATTCCATTATGAGCAATGCTGAAATTACCCGTCTCCTCACTCACTACAACAGCTATCGCATCGGAAACCTCGGTTATCCCAATAGCTGCTCTATGGCGGGTTCCAAGGGCTGGTCTGGGTTTATTCACCCTGGATCTTCCAAAGAAGGTCCTGCGCGATAGGGGAAGGATTGCCCTGGCTCCGACAATGCGTCCGTTACTGATAATGATAGCGCCGTCATGAAGAAGCCCTGGAGGCTGCAGAAGCGAAGCAACTACAGGAGGGTTGATCATTAGTTTATCAAGCATGACGGGATCACCGTAAACGTTTTCAAGAGATTCATCTCTTTCCATCACGAAGAGTCCTCCGAGCCTGAGCTTTCTTAAAAGAACACAGGATTCAACCAGTGATTCGATCTCACTGCGCTCGATGATATCAGCATGCCCGGTGAATCTTCTCAGATTACGACCCATTGAGCCCAGTAAGTCTTTTATCTCCTCATGGAAGATTAGCACCACGGCTATGAAGAGAATAGGTGTCAGGAGCTGAAGGAGGTACGTGAATGTGAAGAATCCCAATCCGCCAAGAATATTCGCGAACACTAGAATGATACTGAACATCAGGATTACAGGCATTGCAGGAGTTCTCCAGAGGTATTTCAGCAGCATTCTTAGAACAAAGGCAATAATGACGATGTTTGCCAGCTGCGCAAGCCAGAAGCCGCTGATGATGGAGTGTCCCAGTGGCTGTATCATCATATTCTCTGTCCAAACTCCCTCGAAACCCTGAGAACCTGCTGTGTTCCCTCAACATCATGAACCCTTACGATATCCGCACAGTTGGAAGATAGTGCAGTTACAGCGTGCGTACCAGCTTCAAGTGCAGAGGGTTCTCTGATCCCGGTCAGCATACCGAGAAAACTCTTTCGGGAATGTCCCAGGAGAACTCTGCAGCCAAGCCATTTGAATTCCGCAAGTCTTGAGATGAGCTGAACATTATCTTCTAATCTTTTACCGAAACCGATTCCCGGATCAACGATAATTCGTTCCTTGGTTATCCCTGATTCAACTGCTGCTGCGATTCTCTTCTCCAGAAACGTGTAAACTTCTTCAACAACATCAGTGTATTCCGGACTATCCTGCATATTCGCAGGTTTTCCCAGCATATGCATAAGAACCACCGGGACATCCGCTTTCGCTACTACTTCAGCCATTGCAGGGTCGGAAATAGCAGTTACATCATTTATCATCTCAGCTCCCGCTGAAAGAACGGTATCTGCGACCTCCGCGCTGGCAGTATCGATTGAGATAACAGCTCTGCAGTCAGCCGACAGCGATTTCACTATGGGAAGCAATCGTTCAAGCTGAACTGCAGGACGTACCGGCAGTGAGCCGGGTCTGGTGGATTCCGCGCCTATATCAATAATATCCGCTCCATAAGCAGTCATTGATCTTGCACGTTTAATCGCTGTCTCAGGATCAAGATAATCCCCGCCATCGCTGAAGGAATCTGAGGTTACATTCAGAATACCCATTATCAGTGGTCGTCTGCTGAAATCAAGAACCTTACCTCGTGTCAGTATCCTATCAGACAGACAGGGAGGCTCTTTCAGTGCAGCTCTGAGTTCCTCTGCAAGCTCCGGGAGTCCAAACGGCTGTCCGATAAG
>Ga0209013_10005498_pt1 | contig 10897 bp, 9 predicted proteins | sample Cruoilmetagenom2_FD_187291 | JGI IMG/M metagenome (GOLD analysis project Ga0209013, IMG submission 187291) | Oil polluted marine microbial communities from Coal Oil Point, Santa Barbara, California, USA - Sample 2 (SPAdes) (version 2) | ecosystem: Environmental > Aquatic > Marine > Oil seeps ...
CAGAGCTTTTTAAATTTCACTATAGCTCAGTTTTGCCACCTGGCTTTAGAAATTTATTATCTAAACATCTATATCAGCTTTTATTGTCTTTGCCGTAAAAATAAAAAAAACACCAAAACAGTTTATACTAATGGAGAAAAAAAACCCTCTTTTTTAAGGAGGCCGTTAACAGTATTAGAGGGAATAGCGCCTTCTCCCATCCAATATTTGACCCGCTCTTCTTTTAACGCAACCTTGGCAGGATCCTGCAAAGGGTCATAAGTGCCGACAATCTCTAAAAAACGTCCATCCCTGGGACACTTATTGTCTGCCACAACGATTCTGTAAAAAGGTTTTTTTTTTGCACCATGTCTGGCCAATCTTATCATAACTGACATTATTTCTCCTTTAAAACGGCAACATGCCACGGTCCATGCCGCGTATACCACCTTTATTAATTTTTTTAATCATTTTCATAACCTGGGCGTAATTTTTGAGCAATCTATTCACATCTTGAACGCTTGTACCACTACCCCTGGCGATTCTTTTGCGTCGACTACCGTTTATAATGGTATATTTTGCCCTTTCAGCAGGAGTCATTGAATTTATGATTGCCTCGACCCTTGCAAATTCGTTATCATCAACTTTTAAGTGTTTTAGTTGTTTTTTACTATTAAAGCCTGGAATCATGCTGACAAGGTCACTTATGGAACCCATTTTACGGACTTGAACCATCTGTTCCCGAAAATCATTTAGAGTAAAAGTGCTTTCTCTTAATTTTCGTTCCAGTTCAATGGCTTTTTCGTTATCAACAACTGATTGTGCTTTTTCAATAAACGTCAGGACATCTCCCATGCCCAGTATTCTGGAGGACATCCTTTCCGGATGAAATGGTTCAATATCGCTCAGCTTTTCACCAACGCCAATAAATTTTATTGGTTTATCCGTAACAGCCTTTATGGAAAGTGCAGCACCCCCGCGGGCATCTCCATCCATTTTTGTAAGGACCACACCCCCAATATCAAGGGCACTGTTAAAGGATTTGGCAATATTTATGGCATCCTGGCCAGTCATGGCATCTGCAACAAAAAGTATGTCGGAAGGATGAACTGTTTTTTTAATTCTGCAAAGTTCATCCATTAATTTTTTATCAACATGAAGTCGGCCTGCAGTATCAAGCAGAAGGATATCATGCCCGGCTTTTTGTGCTGAAAGCATGGCTTCGCGGCAAATTTGCACAGGGTCCATCCGGGTGTTGGACGAAAATACCGGAATAGACAATTGCTTCCCAATTGTTTCCAGCTGATCTATGGCCGCCGGTCTATAAACATCCGCTGGAACAAGGTAGGGCTTTTTCCCTTGTTTTCTTAATAAAAGCGCAAGTTTTCCTGCTGTGGTTGTTTTCCCTGAGCCTTGAAGGCCCACGAGCATAATCGAAGCAGGCTTTGTCCCTGAGAGGTTTAAATCGCTATGGGTGTTGCCCATGAGTTGGGTAAGTTCATCATTGACTATTTTGATAATCTGGTGGCCAGGAGTAAGGCTGGCCATAACCTCCTGCCCAAGGGCGCGTCCCTTTACCTCAATGATAAACTTTTTAACCACCTTATAGTTCACGTCAGCTTCAAGGAGAGCCATTCTTACTTCTTTTAATCCCTCCTCGATATTTTTTTCTGTTAACTTACCGTGACCTTTTAGTTTTTTGAATATGTTATTTAGCTTATCGCTAAGATTATCAAACATTTATATCCTTAAAAAGCAACTTTTCAATAAGTTTAGGGTATTATCGATGGCGCAGTGAAATTATTTATGCAACGGTCTATATGTTAATTTTTTTTAAATACTCCATTTGAACCCTCATTTTGAAAAGAGACCTTTTAAAAAAAGAAATAAAAGGTTAAAAAATTATAACCGTGAATTATAATAATGTTTTCATATAAAAGTCAAGAAAAATAAATCAAATTATCATAATACTATAAAGATGAATCTATACGCTTTGCAGCATTGTTCAAACAATTTCAAAGTTTTAATCAGATCATACCTGTTGTGTCTCTTAAATCAGTGACGCTGAATAGTTGCATTTTTTTTTACCCTGCTGCACCATGGGCTTTAAGGTGATTATTTTGATAAGGAACGAGTATTTATTCCAGGCTTACAAAGGATAATCCCTCCAAACCCTTAGCTTAAAGCCCATACATAAGAACAAGGTGGTATGAATAAACAGTATAAAAATATATTTGTCAACAGAATCTCTTGGGAGTATATTTTTTTACTTTATATCTTGACAGATAATGAGTTTTCAGTCATATAAATGGTACTTCATTACATGGTTACAGTGGAAATATATGCTACTATTGTACACTAAATTTTTATATATTAAATCTGAATTTATAAAAAGGAGAATTGAATGAGTCAAGATATAGTTGCTCCAATGCCAGGGACTGTTATTGAAATTTTAGTTAAACCGGGAGATTCGGTTAAAGCTGATGATGAAGTTGTGATTCTTGAATCCATGAAAATGGAGAATCCTATCTGTGCTTCAGCTGACGGAACCGTTAAAGAAGTTAAGGTGGCTGACCAGGCCAAAGTAGACACAAATCAGGTGCTGGTGATTATTGAATAGTACAGGCCTGAATGAACACAGACTAAACAGACATCCGGGTAAGGGAACAGCTCGAGTTTTCATGCTTTGCCCGGGTTGCTGTATATTTTAAAAAGGTTTTTAAATTTTATTGACCGGCTGATTTTATCCAATTTTTTTATTAATTTAACAATTTCTTCAATATTGTTGAATGTTAAAGAAAAAATGTAACTTGTGCTCTCAAAATTTTTTGGGGGGACAAGCCTTATCCCTTTTCCCATTTTTAAACTTTTTACAATTTCTTCATATTCTTTTTCCCCCTTTGTTATTGCCGGAAAACGTCTGTTTTTTAAATAATAACGTATCTGTTGAGCTTTTTGATTTTTGATTAAGTCATCGTTTTTTAAGATATCTTTTAAATGATCTGCAAAAAGTACTTCAAGGATCGAAATATCTTCAAGAATTGCAATCTCTTTGACATACTCAATAAATTGCTTTTGCTTATTAAGACTCAAACCTAAATAAACAAAGAGTTTTGTGAATTCTATTCCAATATTTTTTTCCAGGGCCCCCAGTTCCATGGCCATGGAGAGTGATATGGTATTATTTAAAACAGATTGTTTAATAAAATCAGGGAGTATGAATAGGTTTTTGATTTTATTAAACAGGTGGTGATTGTCAGGTAAACCAAGGTTCGATGCCGCAGCAGCTAATTTTTTATCATTGTTATAACAGGCTGCAAGCATGCTGCAACATTTGGACTGTTCCATGAGATTCAATGGGCGTTGCAACGAATTTTCAGAGATTGCAAGTTTAACATTGTCAAGTTCCGTGGCTTTCGGAGCAACTATTCTTACAACAATATCAGAAGAACCAAGGTGCGAACATGCTGCAATTCTTCTAAAGCCGCTGATAATGATAAACATTTCCGCTTGTTTTTTGACCAGGGGGGGATTTATTACTCCTAATTCTTTAATTGAGCCAACAAGTTCCCGAACATCCGTTTGGGTGGTAATTTTAAAGGTGTCATCCATCTGGTTGATGGATGACAGGGATATTTTTTTTTTTTCTATTTCCATATTGTGCAAAAAGTATTTTTAATCTGACAGCAACCGCAATACTTCCTGATATTTTTTTAATGTATTTTGAATAACATTATCAGGCAAAGAAGGTGCTGGAGGATTTTTATCCCAGTTGATTGATAATAGATAGTCCCGTATATACTGTTTGTCAAAGCTCACTTGGGGACCGCCGGGCATGTAGGTTTTTTTAGGCCAGAACCTGGATGAATCAGGGGTGAGGATTTCGTCTATTAAGATAATTTCATCATCTACAAGACCGAATTCAAACTTTGTATCAGCAATAATAATACCTTTTGTATCAGCGATTTTAACTGCTTTTTTGTATATTTTCAGGCTAAGCTCTTTAAGTCTGTCGGCAGAAGTCTCCCCTATAATCTCACTGGCATCGGCAAAATTTATATTTATATCATGCGTCCCCACCTCTTCCTTGGTTGATGGAGTGAAAATTGTTTCGGGAAGTCTTTCAGATTCTTTTAGCCCCTTTGGTAGTTTAATGCCGCATATACTCCCTGACTCAACATAAGAATTCCAACCGGAGCCTGATATGTAGCCCCTGACAACACATTCAATGGGAAATGGTCTGGCTTTTTTCACAAGCATGCTTCTTCCCTTTAAAATGTTTTTGTATGGAGCACAAACAACTGGATAGTCGTCCACATTGCTGGTAATAAGATGATTTTTCACAATTGATTCCATCATGCGGAACCATAATAAAGAAATTTCTGTTAAGATTTTACCTTTTCCGCAAACAGGCTCGGGCATAATAAGATCAAAGGCAGAGATTCTGTCTGTTACAACCATGAGCAGACACTCCCCGAGGTCATAAATATCTCTTACCTTACCACGTTTTAAAAGGTTTAGGTCTTGAAAATCTGTTTCAAATACTGCATTGTTCATTGGATAGTCCCGTTTATGTAAATTGGATAGTCCCGTTTATGTAAAAATGATAAATTTTGAATGGTGAATAGAAAATTTATAAATTTTTTACTCTTTACGCATCTTTAACGAATTTGATAAATATATTTAAAATCTGGGATGATGCCGGCTCAATTTTAATAAATTTTATTCCGCTTTTGAACTTGCCTTTCGCTTCTTTTATTGTATGTATAACCCCCCCTGTTATCTCAATCAGATCGTCTTCTATACCAATTGCCAAAGATACTTTTTTTTAATTCAATTGGGTAAGATGCTTCCAGAAGGATTCCGCTTTGAGAAAGGTTTAATGTCCTTCCCATTCCCTGTTGACTTGTGGTATCATCATCAGACGAAAAGTGGGATAAATTGCAGGATCCGATTCTTTCCATCTCTCTTTTGGCATTTTTATTCTATTAATGGTATAAGGAACCTGAAAAATTAGAGTTTTCAGGTGAAAAGGCAATTTTTCAAAGTGCCCATAAGGGATTAATAATAGACCAAGAGGCTGTCCGAGAATAGCAATTTTTTTCAAAATCAAGGCTTGATCAAAAAATTACCGCAGACATATAGTTGATATTTCGAGGATAATTTTTTGAGCATAAGGAACGAAAATTTTATAAGTTAAACGAAATAGCTTATCAACCCATTCTTTTTCTTCGCCGGAAAATATTAAGCTGAGTGTGTTGCCGGATTGAAAACTGACATCAATTTCATGCAATTCCCCTGTGCCGGAATCGGTTTCAGTGGATATCCCTATTGAGCTTACCTCAAGAATTTCATCATCATCGTCAGTTTCATCTTCCACAAGTGTGCCAATATCATCATCAGGCATTAAATTTAGCAGCAGCATTTTTCAGCGTTGAAATTTCAACGTAGCATTTTAGCATATTTTTTGCCGCAGGAACACGCAAAGATTTTTCTTTAAGCAATTTTTCAAATTCACCCAGAGCTCTTTCAAATTGGCCGAATTTTGCAAGGGCAATTGCCCCTTCGAGGGCTGCTGCTCCAGGATCGTCTTTATTATCTGAAAATGAGAAAAGATTCATGATAAGTGATTGAGCTTTTTTGGATACTTCCGGGGTTTTTGTATTTTTTTGAAACCTGCTAAGCTCATTGGCAAGAGCAGCGTTTTTTTTTAGTACCGCATCAAGGAGGCTTTGACTGTTTTCAAGATGCAGATTTTCTTTTAATAATTCAGCCGCTGCTCCATAGCTATCCTTTGCTTCCACGAGCAATCCCTGCTTACGGTAAAGTTCTGCCTCTTGCAACTTGTTTTTAAGTTTTTTTACTATATTCAGTCTACCTCATCAGTCTACCTCATTCAGTCTACCTCGCGATGTTATATAGATTTCCACATAAAAAAATCACTGCATTATCGACCGCCTGCGCATTATAATGCGCCTTCTTCACTTTGGCCAACGTGAAATCAACGATATGCATTTTATAAAAGTTAATTGATGAGCATATAAATATTGACAATGGGTTGTATTATGCTATCAATTCTTTGAAATTTCAATAGAAACTTGGCATCTTTTTTATTTTTTATGAGCAATTTTTTTTGAACAAGAAAATAATGTTAGAATAAAAATGACTATTCAGCTAAATGTATGATAGCAGGTATACTCTGATTAAACCATGAAAAACTCACGTATAAGAGGTCGTAAAGAAATAATCTGTAAAAAGATAAAGTTATTTTTGAGCGAGTCCTCAACGATTTTTAATCCGTTCAAGCAATTTCAAAGTTTTAATCAGATCATACCTGCTGCGTATCTTAGGAACGAAATAGCTTGTCTTTTGACCCATCTGCTTCGTTGCATCAAAGGCCGAATACTTCAAGTATTCAACCTTTAATACGCCTTGCAGATGAACCAAAATCCTTCATAATCTTTGTCCAATTTATTTAATCTCCGATCCTCAGCAACGCTGAATATTGGCAAATAAAAAAATAAAGGATGTCCCAGAAGTGGTATTTATCTGGGAATTTGCATTATACATATTTAATATTTATATTCCATTGAAAAATGTAAAGGAGAACGTCGTGAAAAATAAAACAACTGTAATTGGAGCAGGAAATGTTGGGGCAACTGTTGCCCAGAGACTAGCTGAAAAAGAACTGTGTGATGTTGTTCTCATCGATATTGTTGAAGGAATACCACAGGGAAAATCCCTTGACCTGGCAGAAGCCGCTCCCATAGAAAAGCATGACGCCCACATGACCGGAACAAATGATTATGAAGCATCAAAAGATTCTGATATAATCATAATTACAGCAGGAATTGCAAGAAAACCGGGAATGAGCAGGGATGATCTTATAAGTACCAATGCCAAAATAATGAAAGGTGTTACTCAGCAGGTAACCAAACTATCTCCCGATGCTATAATTATCATAGTCAGCAATCCCCTTGATGCCATGTGTCATATTGCTTTTGATACAAGCGGTTTTCCCAAGAACAGGGTTATAGGAATGGCCGGGGTCTTAGACTCCGCTCGGTTCCGTGCGTTTATATCGATGGAACTGGATGTATCCGTTGAAAATATTCATGCTCTGGTTCTTGGGGGGCATGGAGATACCATGGTTCCCCTCCCAAGGTTTTCAACGGTTGCAGGAATTCCGATAACAGAGCTTATGCCCAAGGATCGTATTGATTCATTAATAAAAAGAACAAGAAACGGGGGGGCTGAAATTGTTAGTCATCTTAAAACAGGGAGCGCTTATTATGCCCCTGCTTCAGCCGCTGTTGAAATGGCCGAATCAATTTTAAAGGACAAGAAAAAAATACTCCCCTGCGCAGCGTATCTTGAAGGAGAGTACGGGATCAACAATCTTTTCATAGGTGTTCCTGTTAAATTGGGCGTAAATGGAATAGAAGAGATTATTCAAATCGATTTAACCAAGGATGAGGATGAAGCTCTTAAAAATTCTGCAAAAGCCGTTGAAAAATTAGTGGCTGATTTGGAAAAGCTGGGGTAACGTGTAGGGGCAGAATCTATTTCTGCCCCTGTATCATTTTTGGCGGATATGGATGGGCGGATATGGAATCCTCCCCTACTATCGCTTTTGCATCTTTTTGACTTATTCCAGGCAGCGCACTTATCTCTTTAAGTGTTGCTGCCTGGATTTTTTTTATGCTTTTAAAATGTTTTAAAAGAATTTTTTTCTTTTTATCTCCTATTCCAGGGACTTCATCAAGGGCAGAATGTTTTTGACTTTTTAAACGTCTTTTTTTGTGATAAGATGTGGCAAACCGGTGAGCCTCGTCCCTGATTTTTTCGAAAAAAAGCAGTAGATCATCATCCCCTTTAAAGATTAGGGGGTTTGATCGTTTGTTTTTGTATATTTTATCTTTGGTTTCTCCTTTTATTTCATTTTTTTTAGCAATTCCAAGTATCTCGAAGGTCACTTCGATATTAAGATCCTTTAGTATTGATACTCCGGTACTTATTTGTCCCCTCCCTCCATCGAGGAGTAAAATATCAGGATAGGGCTTTGAATCTTCTCCTTTCCCGAATCTCCTTTGCAGTACTTCTGCCATATATGCGTAATCATTTTGCTCGTCAACTCCTTTAATCGCATACTTTCTGTATAAAGATTTTTTGGGACGTCCATTTTCAAAGACAACCATGGCGGAAACCGGGTTGGTCCCTGATATATTGGCGTTGTCAAAGCATTCTATTCTGCAGGGTAGTCTGTCCATCTTTATTTTTTTCTGGATGCGGAGTAATAAATCTTTGTCATAGGATTTGGCATTCTGAATTTCATTTAATCTGTTTACGGCATTTTTATATGCCATTTTAACAAGGTCTGCCTTTTGTCCTCTTTGGGGATGGTGAATGGATACTTTTGCCCCTTTTAGAGAGCTTAATATTTCTTCAATGAGAAGATAATCTTCAAGATCTGTTGGGACAAGTATCTCTTTTGGAATAAATGGAATTTTTTCATAATATTGCCTGATAAATCCCCCTGCCACCTCCGCATCTGTGGAGATGGTCTCGGCAAAACTGAAATGGCGGGTGCCGATAAGGAATCCTTTACGTACATTTAAAAGTGTAATAACTAAAGAATCAGATGACCTTACTATGGATAAAACATCTCTGTCGATGAAATCTGTTGTAACTGCCACCTGTTTTTCCACGGTTTTTTCTATGGCAAACATTTTATCCCTTAGTTCGGCTGCTTTTTCAAAATTTTCTTTTTCTGCCGCCTTGTGCATCCCTTTTTTTATTTTTTTAATAAGATCGACTCTATTTCCCTTTAAAAAAAGTATGACCTCATTAACAATATTAAAATATTCTTCCTGCTTCACGTTAAAACAACATGGAGCCATGCAAAGATTCATCTGATAGTTTATGCAGGGCCGTATCTTTTTTTTTAGATCCTCTGTTTTGCACTTTCTTAATTTAAATATTTTGTTAATTATATTCAGGGTCTGACGCACTGCACCGCTGGATGCAAAAGGACCAAAATATAAGGCGCCATCTTTTTTGATTTTTCTAACCACGGATAAATAAGGGTGGGAATTTCTGGTATCCAATCGAAGACAGGGATATCTTTTGTCATCTTTTAAAATAACATTATATCGGGGACGATATTTTTTTATAAGATTTGACTCTAAAATCAGAGCCTCTTTTTCAGTTCTTGTTATTATTATTTCAAAGGATGAAATTTTTTTAACAAGAACTTCTCCTTTTATATTATGTAAAACCGGTTTAACAAAATATGAAGAGAGTCTCCTCTTGAGATTCCCGGCCTTTCCCACATAGATGATTTTTTCATCAGAGTCCTGCATTAAATAAACGCCTGGTTCATGGGGAGCAAGGGATAGCAGGTGCATAATTCTTTTGTTTTTCTGCTCAGAGTCCATATCACCGCTTAAAGGAGGCTTATCTCCATGAGTTCTTTTATCTGATCTCTTATCCTGGCGGCCTTTTCAAAAGCGAGTTCTTTTACAGCCATTTGCATCTCTTTTTTTAGATTTTTAATTATACTCTCCAGGCTGCCTGGGGATTTTTTCTTTAATGTTTCATACAGAGCAGCCGGCTCCATAACCAGGCTGTCAGAGATGGTGTCATCATAAAGAGAAGCAAAGGCCGATTTTATATCTTTTTTTATAGAGGCAGGGGTTATTTTATGCTTTTTATTGTATGCTTCCTGTATTTTTCTTCGGCGGCTCGTTTCATTTAAGGCCATGTTTATCGATTTTGTGATTACATCAGCATACATGATAACTTTACCATGAACATTTCTGGAAGCGCGGCCGCAGGTCTGGATTAGAGATCTTTCCGATCTTAAAAAGCCTTCCTTGTCAGCATCTAAAATAGCGACAAGGGAAACCTCAGGCAGATCCAGCCCCTCACGAAGCAGGTTAATACCTATGAGAACATCAAAAACACCAGATCTAAGATCGGTTATTATATCCATTCGTTCCAGAGTCTTTATATCCGAATGCATATAACGGACTCTGACATCAAGATTCGAATAATAGTCCGTCAGATCTTCAGCCATCCGTTTTGTAAGGGTGGTAACGAGAACTCTTTCCTCTTTATCGATGCGACTCATAATCTCACCATAAAGATCATCTACCTGGTTTCCGGCGCCTCTTACTTCTATTTCAGGGTCTAAAAGACCGGTGGGTCGTACAACCTGCTCAACAACCAGCCCTTGTGCGGCAGAGAGTTCATACTTGGAAGGTGTGGCTGATACGAATATAACCTGATTATTTTTAGATTCAAATTCTTCAAACTTTAAAGGTCTGTTATCAAGTGCTGATGGAAGGCGAAAACCATGTTTTATAAGCGTCTCCTTGCGGGATCTGTCTCCTTTATACATTCCATGAAGCTGTGGAATTGATATATGGCTTTCATCTATGCAGATCAAAAAATCATCAGGGAAATAATCTATAAGAGTCGGAGCAGGCTCCCCTTTTGCCCTTCTGGTGATATGACGGGAATAATTTTCAATCCCATTGCAATAACCCATCTCCAGCATCATTTCTATGTCAAAATTAGTCCTTTCTTCTATCCTCTGGGCTTCTATCAGTAATTTTTGGTCTCTGAAAAAATCTATTCTCTCCTTTAATTCTGCTTGAATAGAATTTATGGCACGTTTTAATTTCTCCTTATTTGTTACATAATGGCTGGCAGGAAATATGGTGACAGAAGTCAACGACTTTATAATATTTCCCTTGAGGGGGTCAATATGGGCAATGGATTCTACATAATCTCCAAAAAAATCTATTCGAATAGCTATATTTTCCTCATAGGCCGGATATATCTCGACCCTGTCTCCCCTTACCCTGAAAACACCCCTGTGGAAATCAATATCATTCCGTTCATAATGTATTGA
>Ga0209013_10005499_pt1 | contig 10897 bp, 9 predicted proteins | sample Cruoilmetagenom2_FD_187291 | JGI IMG/M metagenome (GOLD analysis project Ga0209013, IMG submission 187291) | Oil polluted marine microbial communities from Coal Oil Point, Santa Barbara, California, USA - Sample 2 (SPAdes) (version 2) | ecosystem: Environmental > Aquatic > Marine > Oil seeps ...
ATTTAAAAGGGCAATCCAAGACTCAAACTTACCTTTACATTTCTCTATACACAGTGCTCGTCATACATATGCTACTTTCTTACTACATGCAACAAATAATCTCAGATATGTTCAGAAACAGTTAGGACATAGCAAAATTAGTATGACTGCACTTTATGCAGATGTGTTACCATCTGAAAATGGTAATCTGGCTAATATGATTAGAGAATGAAAATTAAGCAAATCAGGCTAAGCTGCCTTTATAATTGAGGCAATAGTCCCGGTAATAGGCGGAGTTAAATGAGTAGAACTTGATTAGATCAGTTTCTCTATTTCCTACTGTGGTTTTTGTTCACATTTCATCTCTGGACCTTCATATCCCCATATAACCATAGCTTCTTTGCCTTTAATCCATGCGGATTCGTTTCCACCCTGGTATTTTGATCCGCTTCCGGAGGGCTGTAAATACATAAGCGATGTACTGTCTCCAAATTCAGCTATTAGTGTTGGAGGTTCTGTTTCGAAGAATGTCAAAACAACCTCTTTTGCTGGGTTGCCGTCGCAAGCGTAGAAAAAAGGTCCTTTGCTGTTAACGAGTCTGTAACTAGCCTGCAATTCCGCAATTCTCTGAGTGTATTCGTTCTCTATACATTTTTCCTTGTTATCGCTCTTCCAGCATTCATTTCGACCCTTAATCCATCCCCTCTGCTCGGCTTTTAAAACAGGAGGATGTTCATTTTGTGCCTTTTTTTCAGCTTCCTTATAAACCTCAGCCAATGTGACATCCATCGCGGATAAACTTTCACTATTACATATTATTTCCTCAATACTCCCAGCTTCAACTTTTGCGCAGTCAAATGAAGGCCCGTCCGCATGCGCTGAAACAGCCATTGTAAATAACAACACATATATATTCAGACCCATTAACGTTTTATATAATCCTCTCATCATAATTTCCCTCCTGAAATTTATTCACATTCTTTTTTAGGAACACGGTTTGGCAGAATAGTCGGTATGTCCTCTGCCTTCCCAGCATTTGACTGCTTTGCCGACGCTCTCAATATTCCATGTTCCGTTTTCATTTTTCTTTAAATCTATTTTGTATTTAACTCCGCTTACGGAATCGTCCAGAAGGTTTTCATAAGCTATCAGGACTGTAGCTGCACTGCGTGATTCCGCGCTTGGGTAGTTTCTGACAATAGTCTGTGTCTTTGAGTCCATGGCCTCTGTAAATAAAAGTGATACCATTACGGGGTCCGACGCCCATTCTTCATTGTTCTCGCGCGCCATCTGAACGGTTTTGTTGAAATTGCCGATATCAACCGCTTCATAGTCTGTTTCGTTTGTGCTATTTTGTGATTTTTGTGCAGCTTCTATGCTAAATTCCAGAGTATAATTTGCAGTCTCGTTTCTTCTGGCAGCACTCCGCATCATATAGACCTGAACCGTGTAAGTGCCGTCCGCCGGAAGTGTTCCCTCGTAGTGGCTGCCATTTATAGAACCTATGAACATCGCCTCATCCCCCGGGCCCTTTCCCGGCACGAAGATATTAAAGTATGTGGCGGTATTATCGGTTTTAAGATCAACCTCCATTAATTGCCCGGTTTTGGCGTCAAGCTTATAATTTACAGTCTCGTAACCGGTAATTGTTTCCTTTATAGCAGTGCTGCTTGCATTGGGTGCAAATTGTACATTTTCATCGCGTGAATCGTCTGCGAAGGAGGAATAAGATATCAAAGCCAAACAAATTGCTATAGAAAATAAGATTAATTTCATAGATTTTCTCTCCTTGATAATCAAATGCCGTACATCTGTCACACATATATTAAAATTAGATGAAATCAAATTTAATTAAAACTTCTAATTTATCGCATATATATAAAATCCCCTACCGTAACCTATTTGCAAAGGTTACGGTAGGTATAAAATTCATAATAGGTATAACTCTTATGAAGTATAGGTAATCTAATAACTAAGAATTATTTTGATTTAATTTTCTTTAGCAGTAAGTTCCCATTTGCCCCATTTGAATACCGCCTTATTGCCGTGGTCTGTCATTGTAGCCACATTCTTGGACGTACCTTCAGGAGTTTTCACTTGGTAGCCGTTACTCTGCTCAATAAATTTGTATACGTCTCCGTTACCTAGCGTAATAACAAATTTGTTTGAATCGTCGGACATTTTCTGTTTTATCGTGCAGCTGCCTTTGTATTTATTGTTATCACTCTTTGTGTTATACAATTTGCAATGTCCGTCAACTTCAGCCTTCATTTCGTGACTATCGGTATCTTTAACCGCAGCCTTACCAAAAAGAGTTTTTGTCATAGAACTGTCCGACTTGCCGCTTAACTCCTTACATGTTTTCGCTTTTGTATCGCACTTGACTCCGTTACTAAGCTTGAATATTGTAGGGTCCCAGTAGTTACCAGCCTCCTCTATATTGTTTTCCAGCTTATCTGCCGCTGCCTGACCTAACTCATCTTTGGTAATTCCTATAGAGGCTCCATAACTGTCAAAGCAGGTCTGACCAACTTTATCGCAAATCACACCTTTTCCCGGGGAATAAACATCACCCGCAAATGAAGCAACCGGCAGGAACACAAACAACATGGTTAGAACTAAAAAAACGTTTTGAAAAGAAAATCTATACATAATTTATACCTCCTTATGTTGATGTAATTACAAAATTTTACCTATACCTTACCTTGTTGCAATCCTAAGTAAACTTTAATTATTTTAGTCCTTTGTACTCGTTTCTGGTGTTTGTTATAATAAATGCAGGAATGTATGAAAAGGTTACAAAAGACTAGGAATGAAAGGTTCATTGGTCTACTTCAGCAAATCAAAGAAAACAAACCCAACGCTCTAAATTCGTTCTTAAAAGAAGTCCAACAAACTGTTCTTTCCTTTGGAATGAAGGTCTGCAGATGCAGCATTTCTATATGAAGCATGATTCCTGTAATATTACTCTTCCGCCTGAATCGGTGTGCGGTATCCAAGAGCTGAATGAAGGGAACCACATCGAGCTTTTATATAATTTTACTAGTTTAATTCTACTAGGTTCTTAACGGGGAGCAGTATATTTTTTATAATCAATCACATATGTAGCTAGGGCTTAGTGTACATACTTCTAAGAAGAATCCCATTAGCCCAGTAACATCCTGTCTCTCCGTCAGGAAGCAAATCATATGTATAACCACTGTTGTATCTTGTTCTTTCTATAGATGTCACATGTGCACCATCTACAATATCACCTGTATTCAAATCTCCTATCAATCTTTTGTCGCTTGTAAAATGGCCTTCTGAAGCTGAAACTTTTCTCCCATCACTTAAAATGAGGTGACACATTATATGACTATCACGCACTGCGGTTTCAAATGTCAAATTAATTGGTTTTATTACCTTATTCCCGTCCATGTCTAAAGTAAATACATCCATTCTAGGTCGCAAATCAGTTACAGGTATATCTCCATCTGGAGTGGATATAAGCGTATCAGATGATAGGCAATTCGGGAAAGGGCTAGGAACGTCGTTCTGAGCTTTTGCAGTGGATAATTTGGTTTTCTGATTGAACATTATCTCTGAAATTTTCGTGTCTTTCATGTATACATATCTCCCGTTGACCCTAAACTGTAGGAATTTTTGTTTATCATTTTACAACATATAATTAAAAATGAAAACGCATGAATATGTCAAGCCCCCGAAATCAGGTCCACCTTTAGAGTTAGATTTTAGAGAGAAAACCCTATACATAGGAGGTAGGTTATGTCAATGGTAATACAACGCTAAGAGTTAACTACTTAAATAAATCCAAGTGGGAATGGGCAGATACTATGAGGTGTCCATATAGGTGTCCATTTAATGCTCTCTTATACTACTTTGTGCCTGTTGGTACAGGTTGTTTATATACACCTAACATCCCGTAACAAAACACTATTTATATCAAGTCATACAAATAGGCACCAATGTCTAAACGCCCTCTCAAGGCTGAAACACGGGTTCGAATCCCGTAGGGGCTACCATTTGATTACAGGCACTTACGTCATTTTCATCCCTAATCTAAATATCAATGTCAGTGGATTTGTCAGTAAATAAGTTGATAATCTTGTTTCCCGATGAGTTGTAATTGAAAATGTTTTCCTCTGAGCAAGCAGTAAGAATTGTACTATACGTACATGTTTTTAGTCTGGATAGCTATTTAGTTTTCTAAAATTCTCGTGAGGGTTTGTGATACCCTCTGGATTTTCCAATCGCCATTCATAGGTGCTTATCAAGCACTCGAAAGCCTTTTCGATTAATAGCCTAGTTCTTCTATACCTGTCAATACAGTAACCATCTAAAGGCATAACATGACAATAACCCATAACATCTTTTGGATCAGCATCTAAAATTACAGAGGGAAGTATATTGGGTTTTTTAGGAAGATAGAGCTCGTTTTTGTTATATATTACAGTTGCTGTAAAGTTCTTGTGTGCAAAATAGTTTCTATAATCGTAAATTTCCTCAAGCCAGTTAGTTTCTTCATCAGTAATAATTATTGGTAATAAACTTTCTATAAGTTGCTGTGACTTTGCTTTCATATTATCTGATATATTTGAAAGAGAGATATTTAAATTGTCATGATCAAACGCTGATTGCTCTCTTTCATCAATCTTTTCTAGTAAAAGCATTGTTAGTTTCATATTTGAATTATAAACATTGATAGGATAGCCCTGAATAAAAGAAATTAGTAAAGACAATATATCTAAAGAACTACAGAGGCTAATCATATAATCTCCTGGCAGGAATCTTATACCAACATCAACAACACTTGTAGGATGTACGCCATTTTCCCGAAATGGTTGTAGATACTGTTTAATAAGTCTATCCAGATGACTATACGCATTAAAATACAATAAGTTGCATGAATATATAAAGTTTTCTACACGTTCGTGTTCCGCGTATACCCCCTTAACGTTACCGCATTCTAAATCTTTCAGGAATGGATAATCATAATATCTATCTGTGATAGTGAGTCGATATAAGTCATCAGTATGATTTAATATTGATTTGCATCCACAATAAACATCATCAAAATCCCTTAATCCACCTAGAAAGGGATCGGTGAATCTCTTTCCAAGTTCAGTTTCTAAGTATTCAGTAGTTATAGGCCTATTCATCTGCTTGAATATAAAGTCTAATCGATACTAATTTTAATCGATAATCATTCATAAGTAATCATAGTTAGTTTATCATTATTGAATCAATAGTTTCCCAATATGTTTGCAGCCCTTTTGACACTCTCTTGTGGATGGGAATATCTTTCTGTCATTCTTATTGAAGAATGTCCTAGGAGCTCAGCAACTGCATGTAAAGGGATATTAGCCTTATTAATTATATTACTTAGATTGAGATCGATGTACTATGTTTTCAAACAGGATTGACCTGTACCACTATAATAGGTCTATAGTATAAGTCAGATGAAGAGAACCAACTTAAAAGGTGTACCAGTTTCCAGGGGCTTGACAGTTACGAACAGAAATGCCGATAATTTAAAAGCCGCTTATAAGTGATATTAGTCGCTCAACATAAAGATTAAAAAAGTAAGAATGATTATCTCGATGTGAAGAATTTATGTTTTTCCGATATATACATTGAGCGCTCTTCCTTATCTTTAAATACCAAGAACTCCCCGATGAAGTGAAGGTAAAAAATTCTGCTTCGTACAGCAGCTTCTTTTTTTGAAAACCCCATTTCTTCAAAGAGCCTTCTTGCAAAACCCATTCTTTGCTTATCAACTTTGGCAACAGTCTGCTCAGCCAGATCATCAAAGGGCGCTAAAGACCGGATAGCAAAGTCATACTTTCCGAGCTCCTCATCTAATACAAGTTCAATTAAATATTTTAAACGTTCATCAGCACTGCCAGATAAGGATTGTATTTTTTCTATCATTACAGTGTTAAAGTCATATTCCCAGTATTGAATCAATTTTGCATAAAAGTCCCTTCGGTCCTTGAAGTGCCAATAGAAGCTCCCCTTTGTGACTCCTATGAACTTAGCAAGTTCTTCGACATTGAGGCCTCTTATTCCGTATATTCTGAGTGCCTCGATACCTTGTTGAAGCCAGTCTGATGTTGATAGTTTTCTTTGCTTGCGTTCGGGTTTTTTGGTCGGCATTTTATTTACCCGTCAATAAAATAACGGGTTTAGTGGTTTATTGCAATGTGGACTTTTCACTACTTAAGTATCAATATACTGTTCGAGCATATTTTGAACATACGAATAAGTATTGACAATGAAATGCAATTTTACTATCATTTAAATATGGGGACCAAATAGTAGAAATATGTGCTTTAGATCAATGTATAAAATGGAGGCGAAACACTATGAGAGTAATTGCCATTTTTGACTGTGTTGAGAAAATAACCGTATGTTTGATATTTCTTGTTTTTATTTGTATCTCTATAAATTCTGTCTACGCGCAACACATTGCCAACACTACAAACCACTCAACCTTATCTGATAATTATGAGAAAAAAGGCCCAGACGGCGTACTGGCAGAAAGATTTGGTAATCAGATTTCTTTAAGTTCTGACATAACAGAAAAGACAACTCCTGAATTTATCGTCGCGCAATCCGGAAACTCATCCGAGAAAATAACAAATCAATCAGGAGCCGGAGCGAGTGCAAGTGACTGGTACTTCTCAATCGCCCCATATGCATGGCTCCTTGCCCTAGATGGCACAATAGGAGTCAAGGGACAGACAGCTGATGTAAACATGAGCTTCGGTGATCTTTTGGACCAGGCGCAATTTGCTGGTCAGCTACACGGAGAATTGTTCTACAAGAATAAGTACGGATTATTTCTTGACGGAACATATGTAAAGCTCAATACAGATAGTGTTATGGGCCCAATTGTTGCCGACACCACTACAAAGATATTTATGTTTGAATTTGCAGGTATGTACAGAGTTCTTGATACGCCCACACACTATGGAAAATCCCAAGGTTATACAAAGTCCTCCGTAGCTGTCGATTTGCTTCTTGGGGGTAGGTATTACAACATAGATAATAAAATCAACTTCAGGTCGGAAGGACCTATCAATCTGCCCAGTGTCAGCGGGGATGCAGGTTGGTTCGACTTTATGGCCGGCGGGAGGGTGATATGGCAGGCCACAGACAGATGGTCACTCATAGGAAGGACTGATTTCGGCGGTTTCGATTTTAATTTTTCTTCGGATTTTTCCTGGAATGGAGTCGGATTTGTGGGATTTGACGCTACAAATTGGCTGGAAATATTACTTGGTTTTAGAGCCCTGTACACGGATTACAGTGACGGCAGCGGAGATAACAGATTCGTTTTCGACTCGTGGCTGTACGGGCCGGTTATTGGACTTAATTTTCATAATTAGCGGAGGTTGGTGTATCGCTAATTTAAGAATTCGAAGTTTTTAAGTCCTGGTGGCAGGATTGGGTTTTGATAAATTAAAAAGCATTCAGTATTAATGTATTTCTGTCCATATACGCCATTGGCGTGTGGGGAGAGTTGCGTTTTTATTTTAAGATATAAATTTTGAATGAAAAATAAATAATCATATGGGAGGTTGTAGCAATGAGAAAAGTTAGAGAACCTGGTTTTCTTATATTGTTGATTGTATTGGTAATTGGAGTAGCTATAGGCATTTATATCAGTAAGAACCAAAACGCAAGTTCAGTAGTGCCGAAGGCTGAAGCGGCCAAGTCAGCTTTTGCCACAGAAAAACAGCCTGTCCTTTCTCCTGTTAAAGCTTTAAATCCGAGGGATGTCTATTACCCCGGCAGTGAAGATCTTGCGCCTGACGAGATGCGCATCATCGCATGTGGTACAGGTATGCCTAATGCCCGCCCGAAACAGGCTGCAGCATGCTGGCTGGTCGAGCTTGGAAATGGAGACAAGTTCTTATTCGACATAGGTTTTGGCTCAGTCGAGCGTATTTCCGCAATGAAAATCCCATATGATTATCTGGACAAGGTCTTTTTAGGCCATCTTCATGGAGATCATGTTGGCGACCTTGATGCACTTTGGATCGGGGGGGTTGTAGGAAACAGAGTAAAACCTCTTCGCGTGTGGGGTCCGAGCGGCAGCAAACCTGAATACGGAACAAAATATTATATAGAAAACATGAAGAGGGCCTATACATGGGATAAAGCTTCCAGACTTGGTAATGTAGACATACGCGGACTGGAAATTGAAGTAAATGAATTCGATTATACAGCTGAAAATGAGGTCATATATGATGAGAATGGCGTAGTAATACGTTCGTTCCCGGCGATACACGGACTTGATGGTTCCGTAAGCTATACACTTGAATGGAACGGTTTAAAATTCGCGTTCAGCAGTGATACCTATCCGAATAAATGGTGGATGAAATATGCTCTAAACTCAGATTTAGCGGTTCATGAATGTTTTGCCCCACCGATTATTCTTATCGAGAAACAGAAGTTTTTACCCCGCACAGCGCTTAATGTCGGAACTCAGGTACACACCTCCCCCGAACAGTTCGGTAAAGTGATGGCAACAATCAAGCCTCGGATGGCTGTGGGCTATCATTTCTTTAATGATTTTGATACCACGCCTACGGTATTGGAGGATGTAAGAAAAACTTATGACGGCCCTCTGGCACTTGCCAATGATTATATGGTATTCAACGTAGATAAAAACAATGTCAGAGTACGAATGGCAGCATTTGATGAAGATATCTGGCCGCTTCCTGCAACAGAAAAGAAACTTCCTCCCGATCTCAGTCAAAGAGTAGGTTTCTCTGAATTCATTTCCAGTGGACGCGTGAATTACACGGAAGTCATAAAAGGAATTTATGAGAACATAAACAAACAGTTCGGAAGTGATGTGAAACCACCTGCTGGGCAAAAAGAAGAGCAGTAAAATTAGGTTTAAGAGGTAATTACAGTTGATTATGAGAATTGTATTATCTTTATTGATTAGTTTGGTTGCGATTTCACCTGTTTTGGCTTCCTCAGATAAATCTGCTCAAGAGTCAGAATCAAAGGAATCAAAGAGGCTGAATATATTACTGATTGTCGTAGACGATTTAGGTTATTCCGATGTTTCATCTTTTGGCGGGGAGATCTCAACGCCTGCTCTAGATCAATTGGCAAAAGATGGCGCCATGTTTACGAACTTTCATGTGTTGCCTACATGTTCACCTACCCGCTCAGTATTACTTTCTGGTGTAGATAATCACGTTGCTGGACTTGGGACTATGGGTGAATTAAAAACGACCGAAATGGAGGGAAATCCGGGTTACGCGGGTTATCTGAACTTTGAGGTCGCCGCACTTCCCGAAGTCATGAAAGCAGACGGATACCATACATATATGGCTGGCAAGTGGCATCTTGGATATTCTGAAGAAAACAGCCCCCATGCCAGGGGATTTGAAGAAACGTTTGTGCTGCTTCAGGGGGGAGGTAGCCATTGGGCGGATATGAAGCCATTGTCGCCGACCCAGAAAATGGTTTACCGACGTAATGGCGAGGTAGTGAAATCTTTGCCCAATGATTTTTATTCCTCTAAATACTATACAGATATGCTACTTCAATGGATAAAGAGGGACCATGAGGACGGTAAACCGTTCTTTGCATATCTGGCATTCACAGCGCCTCATGATCCGCTGCATGCTCCTAAGGAATATATTGACAAATACACGGGTAAATATGATGAGGGTTGGGATGTGCTGCGCGAAAAGAGACTCAAGAGGCTGAAAGAACTTGGAATGGTTAATAAAGATGTACGACCGTTTCCGAGATTGCCCAAGGTAAAAGCTTGGGAAAAAATGACAGATAATGAGAAAGCTATGGCTGCCCGTGATATGGAAGTCTATGCAGCTATGGTGGATTATATGGATGGACAGATAAAGCGCGTTATCGACTACCTGAAAGAGATTGGGGAGTACGAGAATACACTTATAATCTTCTTTTCGGACAATGGAGCCAATGGCATACCAGTAACTATGTATCCTGGACAGACGGATGAATACCTAGGCACATTCGACAATAGTCTCGAAAACCGCGGTTTAGTAAATTCGTATATAGATATGGGGCCTGGCTGGGCGCAGGCCAGTATGAGTCCATCGCGCTTGTTCAAAGCGTTTCCTTCAGAAGGAGGCATCAGGGCGCCATTATTGGTCAAACCCGCAGGTGAAATGTCAGATTCCGGAGACATCAACCAGTCATTTTTCCATGTAAGGGATATTACACCCACGATACTCGACTTTGCGGGCATCGATCAACCCAAGGTATTTAACGGACGCAATGTGAAACCAATTCAAGGTAGATCTGTTCTTGAATTTCTTGAGGGCAAGGAGGATTCACCCTATCCAAATGCTAGCAAGGTTGGATATGAGCTATTCGGCATGAAAGCCTATTTTGTCGGTGACTGGAAGATTCTCCGTATGCCAAAACCATATGGCACTGGCGAATGGCAGCTGTATAATCTTCGGCAGGACCCGGCGGAAATAAATGATTTGAGTGAGCAGTTTCCGGACAAACTCAAGGAAATGGTTGCTCTTTGGGAAAAGTATAAGAAGGATAATGGAGTGCTCGATATATCTGTCAAAACGTCAGAGTAACGGGCCGTAAATAAAACATTATTTCTTAAAACCTGATAAGGGGTTATTTTTTATACTCAGAGCTTAGGACTCCACTATATGATAGTATTTTTCTGGGAATCGAAGCTCAGTAGAAAAAGCCATTAATCTTTTACGCTGTTTCTCGTGTTAGGCGCTTGTAGAAAACAGAGTTATTGGGGAGTTAATATGATTATGAAAAAAGTCATCTTATCCGTCACGATTTTAATATTGATAGCCCTAGGATTATCGTCCTGCGCTTCAAAAACTAGGAATGCGCTGCCAGAACAGTATTCCAGTAAAGCTCAAATAGCAGG
>Ga0209013_10005500_pt1 | contig 10895 bp, 10 predicted proteins | sample Cruoilmetagenom2_FD_187291 | JGI IMG/M metagenome (GOLD analysis project Ga0209013, IMG submission 187291) | Oil polluted marine microbial communities from Coal Oil Point, Santa Barbara, California, USA - Sample 2 (SPAdes) (version 2) | ecosystem: Environmental > Aquatic > Marine > Oil seeps ...
CGGCTGGGCGACACTGCTTCTTGGAATACCAATAGTTGCAGCCTTCTGCATATCGCTTGAAGTCAGTTTGACTGCAACTGTAATCTCTGTGCTTCTTTTTCCACTTCTTATTGCCATCTGGCTATCGTCCGGGACGATTCTTCTGGGAGCTGCCATCAGGCTCAACCGGCGCGACGGCCGGTTATGGAAAACAGCAGGCATTTTGGGCATGGTGATTGCCGCGGGGATTTTCGTAATACTGAAGAGCTCCGGACCCGAAGGCATGATAGCACAGGAGAATTCAGCCCTCGATGCAGTGCAGAGTTTCGTAGCGGAGCTGCCTGTTGTCAGTGGCGGATTATGGCCGCATACGATTTTTAGCAACACTATATCCTCGGTCGACAGCGGCGCATGGCCGCAGGCTTTAGGACATATTGGAAACCTTCTGATCGAGACGATTCTTGCCTGTTCACTTGCCTGTGTCATGATATGCCCTGGATTCCGCAGAAGTTACGGTAGAGTATCCTCCACATCCGGACGAAGGAGGAGCAGCAGGTTGTTTCTTCGATCCGGGGGGCGCTTCCGGACCATGCTTGGAAAGGATATTCTGCTCTTCTTAAGAGACCCCGTTCAGTGGAGTCAGCTGCTGCTTCTAACCGGGCTTTTTCTGGTTTATGCGCTCAACATCAACCGGTTTGGGACTGATGTCGGCAATGCATTCTGGCGTACTATCGTCGTATACCTGAATTTCTCATTCTCCTGTTTCGTTACCGCAACACTTCTTGTGAGGTTCACATTCCCCTCGATAAGTCTTGAAGGACCCGGTCTAAGTTACATTCTTCAGCTTCCAGGGGGTAGAAGGATGCTCATAGGGACGAAATGGGTTGAATCCTTCATATTCATCTTGCCATTCATTGTAGGAGTGGGTATATGGTCTACACTGAGGATAGGAGCGGGATGGATGCTTGTATTCATGTCCACCGTTTCTCTTTCGCTGATGTGCACTGCTCTTGTGAGTATAAATGTAGGACTGGGTGCGATCTTCCCTAAATTCGAGAAGGGAAGCGCAGCGAATATTGCCAGCGGTCAAGGGGGGATAATAGCTGCTTTCATATCCATGGGATACGTACTTGTATCCATAATGGTTCTGGGATTGACCCTGCGGAGGTCATTTGTCATCGCATCCTCAGTTCAGGTACTTGCAGGACCCCTCAGTCAAGCCCTGATCTTTCTGACCGTGCTGACTGTATTCATGGCAATCTTATTCCTTCGGACAGGATACCGAAGCCTTTTAAAGAGGGATTTCTGAAATGAACGAAATAGCAGTGGACTACGGCAGGAAGAGAACCGGATTTGCTATCTGTCTTGCCGGTATTGTTCTGCCGCTTCCTCCACTTGTCGAAACCACCTGGAACGGTATTGAGGAAAGATTGAAAAGCATTCAGAATGAAAACGGAAACGGTAAGGTTATTCTTGGCCTTCCCCTGAGCGCAGCCGGGAAACCCACGGAACTTTCTGAAGAAGTCGGGAAACTCGCGGAATACCTGAAGACCAGAGGATTCATTGTGGAACTTGTCAGGGAAACCGGTTCAACCGCTGAAGCGGAGGGAGAAGCCCGGGTTATCAATCGGCGGGACGGGAAGAGCGATTCCCTTGCCGCTATGGTCATTCTTAAACGTTACCTGGGTATGCCATGAAACGAAAAATACTGACACTGTCAGCCCTTTTTCTGATGATTGTAATTTCAGGAATAGTCGCTCTTTATTGGTGCAGTCAGCCTCCCGACTGCGGAAAAGAATGCATATTCACCGTTGAGAAGGGGTGGGGAGCGAGGAAGATCTCGCAGGTTCTGGCCGACTCGGGACTTGTCCGGTGCAGACTCTACCTTCTCTTCCGGTATTCCCGGATGGATGGTTCACCACCTATGCAGGCAGGCACCTATCAGTTTGATGATTCAATGTCTCCCGATTCAATCCTGGGAATAATGACGAGAGGGGATGTTCTGCCGGTGCAGACCAGCTGGGTAACCATCTCCCCGGGCTTGACTCAGGAACAATCTCTGGGCCTGATATCGGAGGCTACCGGTATTCCGGAAACCGTTCTTGACAGTCTTTCAACGGATTCCGCATTTCTTGCATCCAGCAGCGTACCTGCCCTTGAGGGTTACCTTTTCCCAGAAACCTACGAATTTGCCGATACCCTGGATGCTTCAGAGATTCTTTCCAGGATCATCGGAATCGGAAAAGCCAGATGGCCCGGCGACATTGACGAACTCCTGGAGAATACCGGTCTGACGCTTCATGAAACGATAATACTCGCGTCCATAGTTGAGAGGGAAGCCAGAGTTGATTCGGAAAGGGCTGTCATTGCAGGTGTTTTCCTTTCCAGGGTGAGAAACGGTATGAAGCTTGAAAGCTGCGCGACTGTTCAGTACGCTCTCGGCTCGGTGAAGGAAGTCCTGCTTTACAGCGACCTTGAGATCGATGATCCCTACAATACGTACATTTACGAGGGGCTGCCCCCGGGTCCGATCTGCTCCCCCGGGCTGCCTTCCATTGATGCTGCGTTCAGTCCTGATACAGAAGACGGCTACCTGTATTTTGTAAGCAGGGAAGATGGAACAGGCATGCACCTTTTCGCCAGAACGTACAGAGGGCACCTTTCCAACATAAGATCGACAACCGGCAGGTGACCTGATTGACATAGTTTATTAGTATTATTCTTATAATGGAGTTTTACAGGTTCAGATACTATCAGCGAAAGGACAGGACATGAGTGAAGGAAGAGATCTGGGATTTCTGGAGAAGGCCATGCGGCTCATTCCGGGGTACAAGGGTTACAAGAGCAAGGAAGAGCGCAGGGATAACGATCAGCTTTTCCGTGCTGGCCTTGTAAGCAGGCTTGAGCGGCTCAGAACCGACATCAACGAGATACCTGCGAGTCTCAGAGGGCCCTCGGCACTCAAATCGATTACCGATTTTGACAGAATTCTGAAGAGACTCGAAAGGGTAACGGACGAGATCCGTTTTGCGGCAAGAGGATACAGGGGCTGGTTCGATATGCATAAGGTTCGTGAGGATGAACTGGATCAGCTCTACGCCTTTGATGTAAGTCTCATGGAGAACATAGAAGAGCTTGATGAGTCATTCGTGGTTCTCCAGGTTGCTGCAGCTGCCGATTCCGATCTGAAGGATCCGATTGATACTATGGTTGAGATCCTTATCGAATTCAGCAGCAAAATGTCTCAGCGCAGCGAACTGATGATCGATCTTGAAAACAATACCCCTACTGATTAGATAGAAGAAAGGTTAACTGACCATGTTCAAGAAACTTGAAATCGTAGAATGGATGGATGACAGTGGAAAAGAGATAGTCCACAGGATTCCTCAGAGCGGCTCCGGCGAATTCCGCCTGGGTACCCAGGTCATAGTAAGAGAAAGCCAGGACGCAATTTTCTTCCGGGATGGAAAGGCGATGGATACATTCGGCCCCGGAAGACACACCATAACTACAGAGAACATCCCAATCCTGACCGGTCTCGTCAGTACCCTTTTCGAGGGTAAGGATTCCCCGTTCAGAGCAACGATGTTCTATGTGAATAAGAAGACCTTCACCGATATGAAATGGGGTACCAAGGAACCCATAATATTCAGGGATAAGGAACTCTCGATGGTGAGATTAAGGGCTTTCGGCAGCTTTTCCATGAAAGTTGAACAGAGCCATCTTTTCCTCAACAAGATAGTCGGAACAGAGGGAAAATTCTCAACCGACGAGATCGAGGGTTTTCTGAAGGGCATGATAATATCAAGACTGTCGGATCTCCTTGGAGAGACGATCGAGACGATATTTGATCTTGCGCAGTACTACGATGAAATTGGTACACTTGCGAAATCCAGACTGGGTGATGATTTCGGGAAATACGGAATACAACTGGTTGATTTCTACGTTCAGGCGATCACCCCCCCGGAAGAAGTACAGAAAAGGATCGACGAGCGCAGTGCCATGGGAGCGCTTGGCGATATGAACCAGTACCTTCGCTTCAAGACTGCCACCGCAATGGGCGATGCAGCTGCGAATGAAGGCGGCGGCGGAGCTGCCGGCGCCGGTGTCGGTATGGGTGCCGGACTCGGTATGGGTATGACAATGGCCAACATGATGGGCCAGACTATGGCTGGAGGCGGCCAGAGTGCTCCCGAAGCAGCAGCTCTTGTTACATGTCCTTCATGCGGGAAGAATGTTACTGCCGGAAAATTCTGTCCCGAATGCGGCAAACCGCTCGGTATGACATGTTCAAAATGCGGTGCTGTAGTAGCACCCGGAGCAAAGTTCTGCCCCGAATGCGGTACAAAATTCGGCGGTGGAGAAACATGCTCCAAATGCGGAGCGGATATTCCTGCAGATTCAAAATTCTGCCCGGAATGCGGAGAGAAAAAGGAATAGATGCCGGGGACGGTTCACGGACTACTGAAGACACGGGCAGCAGGCACACCTGAAGCTGTTGCCCTTGAAGACGATCAGCGGAAACTCAGTTTTGCCGACTGGTGGCGTGTATCCTGTCATGTTGCATCTCTGCTTCAGAAAGCTGGAGTCCAGCAGGGATTTGTTGTGGGAGTTGTATCAGACCGATCCTCCTTTCTGCCAATCACCTTCACTGCAGTTTCCATGCTGGGAGCGAAATTCGTTTCGCTGAATCCTGATTGGCCTGCTCAGGAAAGGATGCGGGTTTTCGGCAGATGGTCTGATCGCCTGCTCCTTACACTTAATGATACCGGCTGTTTCTCTTATCCGGATGAGATGATCCTGTCTCTGAGCGATGATATTTTCCGGGGCAGTGAAAATCCTGTGGATCTTCCCGACCTGCAGGACGATGAGGAGTTCTATCTGAACGTTACCTCGGCATCCACCGGCCAGGCAAAGGTAGCGCCTACAACCCATGCTCAGCTGCTGTCAAACACAGCCGGGGTTACACAGACCATGGGTCTGACCATTGATGATGTACACCTTTCCATCTTTGGCGTTTTCGGCCATCCGCATGAACTCTTCATGCGGGGGTTGTTCCTCGGAGGAAGGACCGTACTGACCGAGCACAGGTATCCCCGGGATCTGCTTCATGTTATTTCAAGTACAGGGGTAACAGTCATAATGGCTCTCCCGACTCAGTTGATGAATCTGTCGCATCTGTGGAACAGAATCGATGCTGATCTGCAGTCCGTGAGAATAGCGGAAGCCGGCGGAATGTATGTTTCCGAAGATTTCGCGGTCAGTTTCACAGAAAGAACCGGTGTGGAACTGATACCTGTATGGGGAAGTACAGAAACAGCTGGAGTCGCTCTTATCGGAGAGAAAGGAGTGCAGGGGTTCACGGCCGTTGTAGCGGGGTACGAGATTGAACTTCGTGACCTGTCAGGCAGCAGGATGAACGATAGCGGGAGCGGTGAACTGTGGATCTGGGGACCCGGGGTTGTGAACAGGTACAAAGGAGACAGACCGCAGACTGAAGAGGCATTTCTTGATGAATGGTATCGTACCGGTGATATGTTTAGAACTGATAACGGAAGGCTTATCTTTCTCGGGCGCAGGGGAGGACTGATAAAGGCTGCAGGTTTGAAGGTCTATCCACTTGAGGTTGAACTGGCAATACTGAAGCACCCTTCAATCATTGATGCATGTGTGGTTGGCAGGGATCACCCGGTCCGCGGTGAGATGCCTTCCGCTTACATTGTAACAAGGCCGGGATCTGAGCTTACCGTTGCGGGGATGAGAGCATTCCTAAGGCAGTTTCTGGATGAACACAAGATTCCCAGGCTCATTAATTTTGTTCACGGGCTGCCGAGAACAGCAAATGGTAAGATCGACAGAAAAGCTGTAGGAACCAGGGAGATCGTCCCTGATTTCCGGGGTGAACTGCTCAGGTCCGATGTGGAGCTTGTAAGGCTTATAAACCAGAGGGCGGAGCTGATGAATGAAATTGGAGGGGGATTCGACCCGACATGGGTAGATGACCAGGTGGATAATGCAGTAGGGCATAATGCGGGTTCCGTATCCGATAGTTCTATAAGAGATTTAATCAGATTCATTATCAGCGAGCTGGGGAAGAGGTAGAAATGGACATCAGATCCGTAAAAGTAGGTAATGTCCATATAGGTTCGGGATCATCCATCCTTATTGCCGGTCCCTGTTCTGTTGAAAACATTGAAATGCTGAGGGAGGTTACAGCCGCAGTGGTGGGAGCGGGTGTTGCCATGTTAAGAGGCGGTTCGTTCAAGCCCAGGACATCCCCCTATTCTTTTCAGGGTCTGGGTATTGAAGGTTTTGAAATGCTGGATCAGGTTAGAAGAGAATTCAATATTCCTGTGGTCAGTGAAGTCATGGCAATTGATCAGATAGAACATGCCGTGAAGTACGTCGATATGATCCAGGTCGGAGCAAGGAACATGCACAACTTCCCGCTTCTCTCCGCCCTCGGCAGGACGGAGAAACCGATACTTCTTAAAAGGGGGTTCATGGCCACGATCGAGGAGTGGCTCATGGCGGCGGAATATCTGGTAAAGGAAGGGAATGACAGGATTGTTCTCTGCGAAAGAGGAATAAGGACATTTGAACCATGGACAAGGAATACACTTGACATTTCGGCGGTCCCTCTTGCAAGAATGCTTGGCGGATATCCGGTCATTGTAGATCCGTGCCATGCTTCGGGAAGGAGGGATCTTCTGGAGCCACTATCCCTTGCGGGGCTTGCAGCGGGGGCTGACGGTATTATGCTGGAAGTACATCCAGATCCTGATAAGGCGCTTTCAGATGGAGGACAGTCCCTTTCTATTCCCGAATTGATGGAACTCGCGAAAAAACTGCTCAAGAGGATAGCTCACGAATATTCTGAAAACAGAGGAAATTAATATGCACATAGGTTTGCTTACTGGCGGTGGAGATGCTCCTGGGTTGAACGCTGTTATCAGGGGTATTACGGTTAGAGGGAAGATGCGTGGTCACAAGATCACCGGTTTTCTCAGAGGCTGGAAGGGAGCCATCAAGAACGATTCCATTGAGCTTGATCTTAACATGGTCAGGGATATACACATGGAGGGCGGTACCATACTGCTTTCATCCAGAACGAACCCATTCAAGCTTGAGAACGGGTTCGAAGGGATCAGGAAAACCTGCAATGACAGGAAGCTGGACTGCCTCATAGCAATAGGCGGAGAGGATACTCTGGGTGTTGCAAGCAGGTTGAACAGTGAAGGGCTTCCAGTTATCGGTATTCCAAAGACGATAGACAATGACTTGAGCGCTACCGATTTTACATTCGGTTTTGATACCGCGATCAACTACGTTATGAAAGCCCTTGATATGCTTCATACAACCGCCAGAAGCCATGAAAGGATAATCGTAGTGGAGATCATGGGTCGACATGCCGGCTGGCTTGCGCTTCATGCGGGTATGGCGGGAGGCGCACATGTCATTCTCATTCCTGAACAGGAATTCAACACCGACGAAGTGTGTGATCTCCTGAAAAAGCGTTACAGTGAAGGCAACAGGTATGCAATTGTCGCGGTGGCAGAGGGAGCTATAGACCCCAAACTGCAGAGACATGTTATGCATTCGGCGGAGAAGGATGCCTTCGGTCATGTCCAGCTCGGTACTGGGATCGGTATCGGTGAAGTACTCAAAAACGAAATTGCCGACAGAACCGATCTGGAAACAAGGCATGTAGTTCTGGGTCATGTTCAGAGGGGCGGCAGCCCCACGGCGTTCGACCGCGTACTAGGAACAAGATTGGGAGTCAAAGCTGTTGAAATGGCTGAACAGGGGATGTTCGGTAAAATGGCGGCTCTCCATGGCACGGAGCTGGTAGCTGTTGAACTTGAAAAAGCGGTCGGAACACTGAAAACTGTACCTGTCGAGCAGTATGATGCTGCAAAACTCTTCTTCGGATAACGGAGGTTTGAAATGGCGGTAAAAGTCGCAATTAATGGATTCGGAAGAATTGGAAGGCTTGTTTACAGGCAGACACTTAAAGAGAATGACATTGATATTGTTGCCGTGAATGATCTTACAGATCCTGCGGCTCTTGCGCACCTTTTGAAGTACGATTCGGTACACGGCCGCTTTCCAGGTGATGTTAAAGTGGACGGAGATATTATCCAGGCGGGCCGTGACAGTTTCAGGGTTTTCTCTCAGCCGGATCCATCGAAGCTCCCCTGGAAGGAACTCGGTGTAGAGATTGTCATAGAGTCCACAGGTTTCTTCCGGACACGGGAAAAGGCGATGCTGCACATAGAGTCCGGAGCGAAGAAAGTGGTTCTCAGTGCCCCCGCCAAGGGAAAACCGGGAGCAGACCTCACCGTCGTTTACGGTGTGAATCATAAGCTTTACAATCCACTCAAGGATGAAGTGATATCCACCGCAAGCTGCACGACCAACTGTCTTGCGCCGGTTGCGAAAGTACTGAACGATACATTCGGGATTGTTAATGGTATCATGACAACTATCCATGCCTATACTAACGATCAGAAAATTCTTGATCTGCCGCACAGTGATCTCAGACGCGCGAGGGCGGCAGCTGTTAATATCATTCCAACAACAACAGGCGCGGCTGCGGCTGTGGCGCTGGTGATTCCCGAGCTCAGCGGTAAGCTTGACGGTATAGCCGTCAGGGTTCCCGTTAAGGATGGATCACTGGTGGATCTGGTATGCGAGCTTCGAAGCGATGCCACTGTTGATTCGGTGAACAGCGCTATGCTTTCCGCTTCAGAAGGCAGTCTCAAAGGAGTACTGCAGTACTCCGATGAACCCATTGTATCCAGCGATGTAATAGGTAATCCCTACAGCTCGATCTTCGATTCCCTCGTAACCAAAACGATGGGTCCAAGAATGGTGAAGATACTTTCATGGTACGACAACGAATTCGGTTACGCTGCCAGAATGGTGGACTTCATGCGGTATATGATAGAAGTCGGACTGTGAAATACCCTGTACTGGAAGATGCTGAGCTCAGAGGCAGGAGAGTTTTTCTCAGGGCGGATCTTAATGTACCCCTGGAGGATGGCAGAATTGCCGACGATACCAGGATAAAAGCGATTATCCCGACTGTGGAGTATCTGCTCGATAATGGAGCATCAGTTATTATTGCAAGCCATCTGGGCAGACCAGGCGGTGCAATTCATAACGAACTGTCGCTGTCTCCTGTAGCGGACAGGCTTGGTGAATTGCTCGGAAAGAAAGTTTCCTTCGCCCCTGACTGTATCGGAGCGAGAGTGAATACCCTTGCCGCCTCGCTTAAACCGGGAGATATCCTGCTTCTCGAGAACCTCCGTTTTCACCCTGAAGAAAAACAGAATGATATTGATTTTGCCCGGAAGCTGGCATCCAACTCAGATATCTATGTAAATGACGCGTTCGGCACGATTCATAGATCCCATGCATCCCTGACCGGAGTCCCGAAAGTTCTCAAAGGAGGCTATATAGGGCTTCTCGTTGAGAAGGAACTGAAAGTATTCATGGAGATGCTTTTATTTCCTGCAAGGCCATTCTCCCTTCTTATCGGAGGCGCTAAGGTATCAGATAAGATCCCTGTGATAGAGAATCTTCTTTCCCGGCTTGATCACCTGATGATAGGCGGGGCGATGGCTTTTACTTTCATGAGGGAAAAAGGATTGAACGTAGGTACAAGTCTTCTTGACCATGAGAGGCTGGGAGCGGCAAGGAGGCTGTTTGATGATGCGGAGAAATTCGGCGTGGATATCCACCTTCCGGTTGACATTGTAGCTGCACCTTCCACGGGCAGACCGGATCTGGCTCAGACTTTTCCGGCCGATGCGATACCTTACGATATGGCCGGACTGGACATAGGACCCGAAACGGTTGAAGAGTTCGGGAAGATCATCAGGAAAAGCTGCACTGTCGTCTGGAACGGACCTATGGGAGTTTTTGAGATTCCACCATTTGACTGTGGCACAAGAGGCATAGCCATGACACTTTCTGAAGTCACAGGTAACGGTACGGTTACAGTTGTCGGCGGCGGTGATTCCGTGCGGGCTGTTGAGGAGGCTGGCCTTTCGGATAAAATAACCTTCGTTTCAACCGGAGGCGGCGCATCTTTGAAGCTTCTGCAGGGTGTGGAACTGCCCGCCCTTACCGTACTGGGAGGTAACCAGTGAAACAGATCATCGGCGGAAACTGGAAAATGAACGGTTCGGGACTTGCAGCTCTTGAATTCCTGAAGGAGATGAAAAGACTCGGATCCGGATCCGAGTTCCCGGAAGTAGTTCTTTTCCCGCCTTTTACAATTCTCCCTCTTATAGCAGATGCCGCAGCCGACGCGGGCATCGAAATCGGCGGGCAGGATATTTTCTGGCTTGAAAAAGGCGCATTCACAGGAGAGATCAGCCCTTCTCTGCTTCTGGATGCCGGAGCTACCTGGTTCCTCGCGGGCCACAGCGAACGGAGACACGTGATCGGCGAGACCGATGATATCGTCAGGAGAAAGCTGCAAGCCGGCCTTTCGAGCGGACTTCGCGGCATTCTCTGTGTTGGTGAACTCTTAGAGGAGAGGAATGCCGACAGGACGGAGGAAGTCGTAAAAAGGCAGGTCGAATACGCCCTGAGGGATCTTGAGGGTGTTTCCAATGAAAACTTTGTGATCGCGTACGAACCTGTATGGGCAATAGGCACAGGGCTCACAGCAACTCCCGATGAAGCTCAGCGGATGCACTCGCTGATAAGAGAGTGGGTTGCCGGTATATCGGGTAACGATTTCGCAGATAACACGAGGATACAGTACGGTGGAAGCGTGAAGCCTGACAATGCTGCCGAAATACTTTCCATGCCATCGATCAACGGAGCACTTGTGGGCGGGGCAAGCCTTGAGGCTAAGAGCTTCATGGATATTATAAGAGCGGTTCCGTTCCAGAAATGAC
>Ga0209013_10005501_pt1 | contig 10894 bp, 9 predicted proteins | sample Cruoilmetagenom2_FD_187291 | JGI IMG/M metagenome (GOLD analysis project Ga0209013, IMG submission 187291) | Oil polluted marine microbial communities from Coal Oil Point, Santa Barbara, California, USA - Sample 2 (SPAdes) (version 2) | ecosystem: Environmental > Aquatic > Marine > Oil seeps ...
CACTGGATAAGATTCAACGTGGTAAAAAACCTGAAAATTGGAAACCGATGAAAAGAATTGATCACGGTGTTAATGAGATTCGAATTAAATCATCTGATGAAATTTACAGAACAATTTATATCATAATATCTGAAGAAGTAATTCCTAGATTCGGATAATAAGTGCGAATCACTTTGAAGAAAGAGGTCAGTTGATATACTCTGAGCCACTTTCTCGCCAAAGGAAATCGCACATGAGTTATACACAACTGACCGACTATGAAAGATACCAGATTTATATACTTTTGAAAGCAAATTATTCAAAAAAAGAGATTGCCATTAATTTAGAGCGTCATATATCAACGATTTATAGAGAACTACAACGTAATACAGGCAAGAGAAGTTACCGCCCTAAACAAGCACAGTCTTTTACAGATAGCAGGCGTCAAAATGCTTATAAAGCCCGTAAATTAACGGATAAAATCATTGGTCACATAAAGACATTGATAAAACAGGAACTCAGTCCTGAGCAAATTACAGGCTATCTATTAAAACACAAAGGACTCAGGCTTCACCACGAAACGATTTATCAGTGGGTATACACCAATAAAGCGCAAGGTGGTCAGTATTATAAACATTTACGGGTTATGTCCAAGGCCTATCGTAAACGCTATGGCAGCTATGATAATAGAGGCAAGATAAAGGATAGAGTAAGTATTGATGAAAGACCTTCTATTGTTGATAAAAAGAGTCGTATTGGTGATTGGGAAGGTGACACCATTATGGGAAAGGGACACAAAAGTGCTTTGCTTACCTTGGTTGAACGTAAGACTTTATATACGGTAATTGTTAAAGTAAATGGCAAGCAAGCGATATCTTTAGCTGAAAAAATGATAGATAACATGATACCCTATAAAAATAAGCTGAAAACCGTGACTTTTGATAACGGTTTGGAATTTTCAGCTCATCAATTAATCGCCAGGGAGCTGAATACTCTTATTTATTTTGCTCATCCCTATGCTTCATGGGAACGAGGAATCAATGAAAATACCAATGGCCTGATAAGACAGTATTTTCCTAAAGGAACTGACTTTAATGAGGTCACAGAACAACAGATTCAATTTGTTATGGAGCGTTTAAATAATCGACCTCGAAAAACTCGAGGTTATAAATCGCCTAACGAATTATTTTTGGGGCAGCAAGTTGATTTACTGGCTGCATAACTTTCGCACTTATTAGTTGAATCTGCGTAACATTAACTATCTTTAAAGGTTGTTTAAAAATAATGCTCTGCTTTTTTTTGTTCTGAAATAAGTCGATAGAGCCGGTGGCATGATTAAACGTTACAGGTATTTCAGAAAGAAATGCTTCATAGGGCTTAAGATCAAAATTATTAAAATTAAAACTCAGGTGGCCATCCTGTAAAAAATTTAATTGTTTATCCAGTTCTTTGTTCTGGAGAAAAAAAGAAATGGGTTTATGTGTTTTTACCTTTATCTGACCTTTGCTTTTCGGATGAGTGATTAATAAATCAGATTGATTAATGGTTAGCGTATCATTTTGCACATTTATTTTATAATCTGCATTTAATACGGAAGGGTAGGCAATGTTATTTTTTGTGTGTTGTTTGACAAGATTTAAATTCATTACTCGATGGATATAACTATTGAGTTTGCCATTTATATCAATTTGTTGTTTCTCTATACCGCCTGGCTGGTTTATGGTTATTGAGCCATTATTTTTCAGTAGAACAGAGTTGTTTTGTTTTATGGTAAAATGAGGATAGTTGATAGAAAGTTTTTCCGCTGTGTAACTGCTTTGGATTTTGCTGTCAAGACTGACATTGTCAAATAATAAATCCTTATTTTCATAAGCTTTAAGTTTGTTTAATTTAAATTTATTAATATTCAGCAGGTAGTTATTATTCTCATTTGCCGATAATAATAAATCAATATTACCAATCCAACCGGATAGTGAATAAGGTGTTGCATATTGATTAATAACCGGTGCTATCCAGCCCAGATTAAACTGCTTGATCTGAGCGGTAACTATGTCTCCCTGAGTGAGTAAAACAAATTGATCACCCAGTTTGAATTGAATGTTTTGTTTGTTTTGTAAGTTTATTATATTTTTATTTTTCTCTGCAGCAAAAGTAATAATTGATTTATTTAAATCCCATTGTTCAGAATCGCCTTGCAGGCTTATATCGTATTGCAGAGAAAATTGTTTTGGCAGAGTCTTTTCAAATGACTCAGAGAAGCTTTCTTTAAGAAGCTGTTCAAACAAAGGGATTTTTATAACTGCATTAAGATTAAAATTCCCCTTGCTTTGTACAGTAAGAGGATTAGTTAAAGCGTCTTTTTCAAAGGGTTTTTTAAGATTCAGACTAATTGTTGTAGCTGCCTCATGAAGGATATTATCTTTTTCTTCTTTTGTTTTGTTAAGCTTGTATAGGTCAAGTTTAGTAATATCAGCATTAAGCACAGCTTCATTTATTTTGATGGTAAATTCAGTATCCAGATTTTGTTTTATTAATAATGGCTGCTTATTATTCGTTTCTTCAGCGTCATTCGATAAACTTAGATTGCTCAGTCTTAAAGGACGATTTGATTTTAGCGTTAAGGTTTTATTATCAATCGACAAATTGATATCGGTATCAAGTATACCGTCTTCAATGTGATAGTCTGCAATAAACTCATTAAACCAGTTAAGAGGTAAATCCTGTATGTTAATGCTTATGAGATCACTGGCCTTTTGTGACAGAAAGGCAGGTAAATTATCTAAATCCACCGAGATAGGTTTGTGAGTAAATATTTTTATGTATTGCTGGTCAATGTTTAAGATATTCAGTAAAAAACTGTCAATAAGTATTTTTTGCTTATCGATATGAGCGATTAGATGATTGGAAACATCAATTTGTTCGGGAAGTGAGGAGTTTATTTCGTTGCTTAAATCTGTAATTTCAAACTCATCTGTCAGGTTAATATCACCTTGTAAAAAATGGGTATTATATTGAAACGTGGCAGATAGATCGCTTTCAATTTTTGGTAATTGTAATGTTTTAAAGAGTTTTAAAAAATCTTTATCGCTCTGTAATGATATGGCACCGGATATGATCCCTTCATTACCATCGTATTGACCATTGAGCTTAAGACTGGATAGTGTTTTATTATTTTGATTCGTGTGGCTTATTTGAAGTTCTATTTTTTCCGGGTGTAATATTTTCTCAAGATAATGTTTACGGTGTTTATCCAGGGGGAAGGATTCCCATCGTTCAGGAAGCGGTAACTGATTCATTTTTAGCTGCAGCTTCAGAAACTGGCTGATGCCCTCGTGATTAACTAAGGTAAAATCAAAATTAGAATGCTGGGCATTAACCGGTCGATTACTATGCTGATTAAGAAAAATATTTGAATTTAAAATCAGTTCTTTAATGTCAGGAATAATGTCCGGTAACTGTTTGGCAATAATCTGCAGTTTAAGTGGGTTGGAACTTTCTTCGTGTACCGATTGAGCCGATAAAATGAGTTGGACTGGGCCTGTTGTTGATGAGTTGTAGTCAGCCTGGGCATCCAGATGGGCAATATCATAAATATAACCGCTATCAAGATAGGGAAATAAACCGGGAAAGAGCAGGGTAGAAGACTGTTTTTCTTCATCAGGTATGGATAAATCATCAATCTGTACATTTTTAAGTATAAAATTGTTGATTTTTATGCGCTGATTTAATAACTCAAAAGGCGAAAATTGACTATCAAGTTGACCAATATGGATATCAATAGCATCATATTTAAATGTAAGATTCCTGATTTTGAATGAAAATGGCGTTATCTGGATGTATTCTACATTAGCATTTGAAATCCAGGGTGTTAAATGAGTTTTAACCAGATGTTTCTGAACATCAGGCACAAGCAGAGCCGCTACCAGAAAGAAAGGCAGCAGAGCTGTGATTAGAAGTAAAAATTTAACAGAATTTCTTTTTTTAATCATGATTTTCAATGTGGGTTAACAACTTTTAACTTAGCACATAAAATCTAAAACTTCTAAATTTTGTCTCTTGTGTATAGCTTAATATTCAATCAAATTTATCAGATGAATGCACTTTTACTCATTACCTGGTTTATGGTAGAATAAGTAAAGAATTATTTATTAATATTGCATTTAAAATGCCAGGATATAAAATGGGACAAAAAATAGAATTTTTTCCAGAAGACTGGGATGAAGAGGAAGAAAATAGCTCGGATAAGAAGAAATCCAATAGCTCTGTATCTGTTGAAATTGATAATAATTTCAGTGTATTAGCCTGGGATGACGATATCTTATCCTTTAACGAAGACCCATTTTCTGGTGATCAGGAGCAAGAGCCTTTAGATCAGGTGTCTGAAGATTTATTCGAAGAATTTCATGCTGAAGACGATAATAGCGAAAACAAAAAGAAAAAGATCGTCATAAGTCATAGAGACACCGGAAACCCTGTTTCCCAACAGGAAGAAGAGGCATTCAGAAGACAAATTGAAGATCTTTTTGAGTTATTAGAACTGGAAAAGAAATCTGACAAAAGTCAGGGCGTCAGGGTTTACCAGACTGATTCATCGCCTTCAAGACCCTGGCGTTTTCACTAAATATAAAATTTATATGAATTTTGGGCAAACCAGTAGCATCAATCTGGAGCTTTGGGTATAATGCCCCCTCTCTGCCGGTCCCCTCGCAATGATAGGTCGTGAACCCAGCCAGATCCGGAAGGAAGCAACTGCAGCGTCCGACTCATGTGCCGGGGTGTGGCTGGCAGGGTCTTTAATCGAAAACCACTTCCCCCCTTTGTTATTTCATGTATAATTTCAGCTTTAGAATTCTTTTAATTCAGGCGTAACGCTTCATAATATGAAATACCAGGTTCTGGCTCGCAAATACCGTCCAAAAACCTTCTCTACTATGATAGGGCAGGAGCACGTCCTCAAGGCACTGGGTAATGCTCTGGAAAGTGAGCGTCTGCACCATGCTTATCTGTTTACCGGTACTCGTGGCGTGGGTAAAACTACTGTTGCACGAGTACTGGCTAAAGCGCTTAATTGCGAGCAGGGTATTAGTGCATCGCCCTGTGGTGAATGTCCTGCCTGTCAGGAAATTGATCAGGGACGTTTTATCGATCTGATTGAAGTGGATGCCGCGTCACGTACCAAAGTAGAAGATACTCGTGAACTTCTGGATAATGTCATGTATGCTCCGACTCGCGGTCGGTTTAAGATATACCTGATTGATGAAGTCCACATGTTGTCCACACATAGTTTTAATGCCTTGCTTAAGACTCTGGAAGAACCACCACCGCACGTTAAATTTTTACTGGCTACGACCGATCCGCAGAAATTACCGATGACAATTTTATCTCGCTGTTTACAGTTTAATCTCAAGCGCCTGACGATTGAACAGATTGAACAGCAATTAGATAATATTCTGAACGCTGAAAATGTACCATTTGAAAAAAATGTGCTGAAACCTCTGGCTATTGCTGCCGATGGTTCCATGCGGGATGCATTGAGTTTGCTGGATCAGTCTATTGCTTATTGTAATGGCAGTCCAAATTTAGCAGATATTGAAGCCATGCTGGGCTGTGTGCAAAAAGATCGGATTTTTGAATTGATCACCGCACTGGTCAATGAAGATGGTCGGTCTCTGGTTGAACAAAGCCGTATACTGAGCGATCAGGGTATTGATGTTAATACGATTCTTGCAGAGCTTATTACTATGCTGCAGCGTATTGCTTTGAGTCAGCTGGTTCCTGATGCAATTGATGACAGTCAGGGTGATAAGGAAGCTGTTGAAACTTTAGCACAGGCTATTTCACCTGAAGACATTCAACTTTATTATCAAATTGCCTTAAATGGCCGTAAAGACCTTCCTTTTTCACCCCAGCCACAGGGTGGATTTGAAATGATTTTGTTGCGTTTGCTGGCTTTTAAACCTGCAATTGTTCCAACCGCGGAAAAAAAAACACTTAAATTTGCCGCAACAGTAAAAACGCCTGTTGAACAGGCTAAACCTAAACTGCCGCCGAAGACTCAATCACCGGCTGCTATTACTGCTCCAGATGACTTTGATTTACCTCCCGTTGATGCTTATGGGCAGGAAAATTTTACTGATAAACCTGAACAGGAAATACCATTAGTTCAGCCTGAACCTGAACCTACTCCCGATTTTAAGCCGCAACAACAAGAAACACGGAACCAGACCAGGAAAATATCTGAAACAGAAACTCAGCTTCCCTGCAAAAAACAAAATGGCAGTGAGTTTGCAGATTATTGGCATGAATTAGTCAATCGCACTGAAGTGACTGGTTTGGAACAACAATTGGGCAAACACTGTGCTCTGGTCAATAAATCTGAACAAAATGGTGTACAGGTTTTTGAATTATTATTGGAATCGGTGCATAAACATTTATGCAGTGATAAAATAAAAAATCGTCTGGTTGAAGCTTTGCAGCAGATGCTTGGCTTGACGATTAAACTGGATATTAAAGAATGTCAGATAAAACCGGAAGATCAATTGCATACGCCAAGGCGTCGTGAAATTCTTCAAGCAGAGCTGCTGCAGCAGCAAGCAGTTGAATCAATTTCTTCTGATCCCAAAGTAAAGATGCTGGTGGATGCATTCACGGCAACGGTTCGGGAAGAAACGATAAAACCAGTTTAATCTTTTACGCAGTACATAATAAAACTAATTTAGAGGAAATCACATGAAAGGTGCTTTAGGCGGCTTAATGAAGCAAGCCCAGAAAATGCAGGAAGATATGCAAAAAGCTCAGGCTGAAATGGCTAATTTAGAAGTAACCGGTCAGGCCGGTGGTGGTATGATCTCTGTGGTTATGACCGGGCGTCATGATATTCGTCGTGTTAACATTGATGATAGTGTTATGGATGATAAAGAGATGCTGGAAGATCTGATTGCAGCGGCAGTGAATGATGCAGTGCGTCAGGTTGAAGAAGAGTCAAAAGGCAGAATGTCGGGTATGACTGATGGTATGAATTTACCACCCGGATTTAAGATGCCTTTTTAACTTAATAACTTATACACAATACTTCCAATATGGCTCATTCACCACTCATTAAACAACTTATTGAAGGTTTACGATGTCTGCCCGGTGTTGGAGCCAAATCTGCCCAACGTATGGCCTATCATCTTCTCGAACGAGACAGAAACGGGGCCAGAAAACTGTCCCATGCCCTGATTCAGGCCGCTGATCAGGTAGGCCACTGCCGGACTTGTCGAATTTTAACCGAATATGAGCAATGTGATATCTGTCAGTCTGCAAAACGTGATCGACAGGTTCTGTGCGTGGTTGAAACACCATCCGATGTCTATGCTATTGAGCAATCAGGTACTTATCAGGGAACTTATTTCGTTTTAATGGGACATTTGTCTCCCCTGGATGGTATCGGTCCCCAGGATCTTCATCTGGATATTCTGAAACAGCGGGTAGAAGATGAAGATATCAGGGAAGTTATTCTGGCCACTAATGCGACGGTAGAAGGTGAGGCAACGGCTCACTATATTGTTGAAATGTTAAAACCTTATACCGATAAAATTACCCGTATTGCACACGGTGTACCCTTAGGCGGTGAGTTGGAATATATTGATGGTTCTACCCTGGGACTGGCCTTTAACGGGCGTCAGAAATTTGAGTAGACTCAGTACAAAGTTTGACCCAATTCCTTGATTTAAATGAATATGATAGCTATTATCTAGGTGTACTAGCTGCACAACTATTAAGGTGATTCAAATGTTTAAAATTTCTTATATCTCCATATTTGTATGCTTGACGATACCCGGTCAGATAATGGCTGCTCAGGAAGTCTATGAATATAAAGACTCCAAAGGTGTGACTGAATTTACTGATAAGGTTAATACCGATAAAGAACTGGTTAAAGAAATGCAAATAAAAAAAACGACTCCTGAAGCAGAGGCAGAAGGTAAAGCTCAACTTGATAATATAATGGAAAAAGACAAGGAGTTGGATGAGCGTTTGGATGCACAGCGAAAATTAGAAAATGAACGAATGGAACAAGCGAAAAAACAATCCGGGGCTTCGAAGGATAATAAGGAAATAGATGACTCTTATTATTATGATAAACGAGCTCGTCGGGAAAAAATTTACGAATCCAAACCAGATCCTGAACCTGGAACCCTTTCTGGTAACAAAGCTAAATCCAGTTCCGGAGGTAACAAAGCTAAATCCAGTTCCGGGGGTAACAAGGCTAGTATTAAACCCGCAAGTAAAGCCACCATTGGAGATGGTGTTAGGCCTAAAGGCCGTGTTATAAGCCCCAGTGATAGACGCCGTGTTCGTCAACTAGAGCGTTCTGGTGATTTGTAGATTGTATAAGTAACTGTTTCATATACCTTCGGGTGACTTAAATGTATAAAATATTTTATATAATCAGTCTCATATTTTTGGTAATGCCTGTTCAGCTGATAGCTGCTCAGGATGTTTACGAATATAAAAGCAATGAAGGGGTTACTGAATTTACTGACCAGGTTAAACCCGACGTAAAACCTGTAAATCAGATGCAGATAAAAAAAATGACTCCGGAAGAGGAAGCAGAAAGTAAAGCTAAGCTTGATAGCATAAGGGAAAAAGACAAAGAACTTGATCAACGGGTCAAGTTGCAGCAACAATTGGAAAATGAACGCCGAATTCGTCAGCAAAAAGAACAGGAGTTAGAAAGACTAAAAAATACTCAGTCGGATGACTCAAAAAACAGCAATAGTAACAATAATGACAATATCTGGTATAACCCCCCTGGATATCGTCCACGTCCGCCAATACATCGACCCCCTAATCGACCAGGTAAACCTCTAAGGCCAAGACCAACGCCATTACCCATTCGTTAGAACGGATTGCAGGGTGCTTAACGATAGCATCAACTCATTTTCTCCCCACCTAAACGGGCAAGAATTTTGTCTGCTACCCGGAAAGAGTTGGCATAGATGGTCCAGGTATGTGGGACACTGCCGCCGGTTGGCATAAAACTGCCGTCAGTGACATACAGGTTCTCCACATCGTGTGCCTGGCAATCCGGGTTAAGTACCGATGTCTGAGGATCTGTGCCAAAACGACAGCTTCCGGCCACCAGATTGGTTGGCGGGACGCCTGACGCAAATGACAGGACATTATCCGCACCCATTTCCCGTAAAACATCAGCCGACTTATTGGCCAGATACCAGCCAACTCTCAGATTCTGGACATGGACATCGACTTTTATTTTTGCAACCGGCAGCCCCCATTTGTCTTTAACATCGGGATCGAGACTGACATGACTATTGTCCGTTGGTACCCAGTCACAGAAAGCCTCGACTTTAATATACCGACCTTCGGTAAAATGTGCTTTGAGTTTATCTTTCAATGGTGTTCCCCATAGCAGGCCGCCATTGCCGCGGGTCTGGCGATTGGCACGAGCGACAGGGTTGGGGTGCAGGTGAACAAAGTCGATGGTTCCGCCTTTTTGTGGTGCATTGGTTTTGAATAAATTTTTGTCTTTTATTTCATACCAGTCCTGTAGAGAACGGTTGACAAAGGTGCCGAATTGCTTGAGCTCTGAAACCTGCTCAGCACTGAATTTATCATAGGTCAGTCGACCTGATCCGGCTCCGCCGCCAGCAAAAATCAAATTCTTGCCTACCTGTCCGGTGTTGTTAGCCAGACCATCTGGATGTTTGGGACCTGTAGAATTAAGCAGTAAGCGGGCAGTTTCAATTGCCTGTGCCGCGACAACATAGAGACCAGCATCAACAGCATGTTTTTTATCCTGCTTGTCTACATACTCAACAGCACTGATTTTGCCGCTTTGATCACTATGGATATGGGTGACCATAGCTTCAGGGCGAATTTCACAATTACCTGTTGCTATGGCGCTGTCAATTAATGCCGCACGGGAACTGCTTTTAGCTCCGGTGGCACAACCATAACTGCCGCAAAAACCACTATAGACACAGGATTTACGATTCAATGCAGGTTGAGAAAGAATCGCTCTGGGCATTGGCATAGAATGAAAGCCCAGACGTTCACAGGCCTGATCAATATGCTTTGCAATAGGGTGTTCGGCTGTGGGTGGATAGGGAAAATCTTTACTGCTTCGAGGTTCCTGAAATGGATGTTCAATGACTCTGCCAGAGACACCGACAACTTTTTCGACCTTATCATAATAAGGTTCCATGTCATCATAGGAAATCGGCCAGTCAACAATGTTAGCTCTTTCAATGGGGCCATAAGTTGAGAGCAATTTAAAGTCATTGGGTTTGAGGCGGTGGAAGAAGCCGCTCATAAAATTGCTGGAGCCACCGACTACATTGCCATTCCAGAAATTCCAGCTGGATTGATAGGTTGGAAAACTACGCCAGCTGCCGTCGTCATTTTCCAGTTCAACCACGTGTTGTTCGTCTTTTAAATCAGGTGTATAACCACCCCGTAAGGAAGTTTTCAGCTCGTCTTTAAAATAATCTTTTTCGGTATACCAGGGACCTTTTTCCAGCACCAGTACTTTGTATCCGGCATGGGCCAGAGTGTATATAATTGGACCTGCGCCGGCACCGCTTCCGACAACGCAGATATCATAATCGTGACTCATTGGGTTTCTACTTTTTTCTATTTATAATAACTATCGTTTTATAAGAGCCAATAGCGCTTATCGGCAGGTGGGCGTGGTTCACCGGCACGATATTCCAGCCATTTCCAGCCAATGCCATCGGGATTGCCGCCATAAACCGGATCGGTCAGTAAGGCTTCAAGGATATAATTTAAAATATTAACCAGCCAGCGTCTGCCGTCAGCTTGTTTTTCAAATTCACGAAGCAGGATTTCACGTTGCTCAATGGACAGGTCGGCGAAGTTCATCTGCTGACTATAGGTCTGTGATAGATGGCGC
>Ga0209013_10005502_pt1 | contig 10889 bp, 7 predicted proteins | sample Cruoilmetagenom2_FD_187291 | JGI IMG/M metagenome (GOLD analysis project Ga0209013, IMG submission 187291) | Oil polluted marine microbial communities from Coal Oil Point, Santa Barbara, California, USA - Sample 2 (SPAdes) (version 2) | ecosystem: Environmental > Aquatic > Marine > Oil seeps ...
TCGGCGTAAAAACAGGGGTTTCTCCACATCATCGGTGTAACCGACCATATACGGCATTACAAAGGAGGGGCGGATGGTAAATACATCATTTCCATTACCGTCCTTCGTTTTTACTTTAATACGCCGCAAACGAATTCCTGGCATTTTCTTGGACTCCGGAAGGATATCGTGAAATGTATACCCTTGGTGGATCATAACCGGGAACAGTTCTGGGTGTTGTGCAATTATATCATCTAGATACATGCGAAACGCTTTAGCATCACCCAATATATGGTTGTACTCATCCTCTTCGATGTATATGCAGATTTGTTTCGATTTATTTGCCAAAGGATCGAAATCTTTTTCCGAATTGCATCTTCTTTCGTGAATGGTTAACGGCAGAATATGCGCCTGCCGTAATGCCAAAACAGGTTCGAAATCTTTATCTTCAGGTTTGTAGGTGTCCTGGAGACTCATGAAACAATAGTATAAACTTATTAGTTTATAACATGATTGGCAAAATTGCTATTAATACAAGTAACTTTTTCGAGAACCACAGAATCCGGTAGAACCAGGCAATTTCATTGCGGGGTGGCGCGGCTGGGGCTTCAGGGGACTATCGTGATGGACGCTGAAGTTGGTTTAAATCGCGTGGATCATGGGTTTTGTGAGATGGGTCGGATGACTGATTCTCATGTTTTGAGGTGTGTAGCGTTGTGGACCTGCTGTCAGAACGGAATGCGCAATGTATACATAACCCCAAATCGACGATATATGCGAAGCATTGCATATATACAGAAGTTATCGGAATGATGAAGGAAGATGGAAAAAGTATGGAGGACTATTGAATCATCATTTTTGGCGCATTAGCGTTGGCACTATGCACCATACTGATCGTCCTTCTGCGGGGCATTGATACCGTTTTCAATGACAGTATCGAACGCACCCTACTATATTGGTGTGTATACCTCATCACCCCCCACTCGATGGCATATCTGGTCAATACTCATGGACGAGCGTCTTGAAAAGGCAGGATATGGTATAAAAGGACTGGAGAGATGGAGGCAAGAGTAGAAACATATCCGACCACTGCCACATTTGAGAGCGTACGCCCTGGCTCTACACTCGCCAGAAAGAGCAAGCTTCGCAAACACATCCGAAAACCCCAAATAGCAGTTAGATGAAATGCACAAGTAGAAGGAGACGCGATCATGTCAACTGAAATTTCTGTCTACGAAAATCGACTAATTCATGAAATCAAAGAGACACCACAAGAATATCTACCGAACCTGCTTCAGATTGTCCGATTGTTTCGTGAGAGTGTGGTGTTAAAGCCAGCAGAGGATAGCTTCCGCCATGGCTGGAAGGAAGCGATGGCAGGCGAAACACGACCAGTATCTGAATTGTGGGATGGAATCGTTGAAGAGTGAGCCAGCCGAACCGGTGCAGGTTGAGTATACCCCGGAATTCAAGCGTAATTTGCGAGCACTTGCAAAGAAGTACCGGCATATTCGCTCTGACGTTCAGCCGATGATCGACCAACTTCAGGCAGGTGCGGTCATGGGCGACCAGGTGCCAAGGACGCGCTATGCCATATTCAAGGTACGTGTTCGCAATAGCGATATCCAAAAAAGTAAACGTTCTGGCTATCGCCTGATCTACCACCTCAAGGCACCTGAAAACATCATTCTTGTGACGATTTACTCCAAGTTGGATCAATCGGACATCTCGGGAGCAGATTCGGCGCATTCTGACCGGGGTTTGGTGAACACCTCGCACAACGGCGCAAATGTGCAAGATTATAAACAAAATTCAAGCTGCATTCCGGCACTCTCCCACCTCCATGCCTCGCCACCAACTGTACTTGCGCCCCACCCAACCACCTCTCGCGCTCACCCAATCACGCGACTGCAATCCCGCTGATGCCTCCGACTTCTCAGGTGTGGCAATGCCGGAGCTTAACCTACCCCCGAGCTCCCCCACTCCCGGCTTCAAATATCCAGGAGCATGCAACCCAGAACCAGAGCGTCAGATGAATTGACGCCCGGCGGTTAAGAAATCTTAAAGTACAGCCAGGTTTCAGATTCCTCTGATCGATATGCGGTACAATCCACAGACAATCGAGGAAAAATGGCAGGAAAAATGGGGCGATGAAGGGATATTTCAGCCGGAAATATCTGACAAAGAGAAGTATTTCATAACAATTCCATATCCTTACTTGAACGGTAATTTGCATGCGGGTCATACCAGAACCTTCACCATGGGGGATGTTATAGCCCGACACCGGCGAATGCTTGGACAAAACGTCCTTTTTCCGATGGGTTTTCATGCAACGGGCACTCCGCTCATCGGACTTGCTGAATTGATCGCGAAACGCGATCCTGAGACAATGCGCGTCTACACAGAGCTGCACGGCATACCAGAGGACTTGCTTGAGAAACTCGACAGCCCTGAAGCGCTTGCTGCGTATTTCGGCAGGGAAGCAGAGGCTGCGATGCGTTTGATCGGTTATTCCATCGACTGGCGACGAAAATTTACAACGATTGACCCCGCTTACAAGAAATTCATTGAATGGCAGTTTGAGAGGCTGCACGAGCTTGGTTGTGTTGTGAAAGGCTCGCATCCTGTGAGGTGGTGTCCGAATGACCGAAATCCCGTTGAAGATCACGATCTGCTCAGGGGGGAGGGCGCAAACATCCTTGATTACACCCTTCTCAAGTTCAGACTCAAATCGGATGCATTGAATACACCAGATGCGTCGGATACATCGGATGAATCAAACGTGTGGATCCTCCCATGTGCAACGCTGCGCCCCGAGACCGTATTCGGTGTGACAAACCTCTGGATCAATCCGGATGTTGTGTATGTGAAGGCACGTGTCAATTCCGAGCAGTGGATCGTTTCCGAGGAAGCATATCAGAAACTGACCTACACCGACAGAGAGGTCGAGAGAATCGGGGAGATCAGTGGGCGGGATCTCGTAGGAAAGACTGTGGAAAACCCGGTAATCGACCATGATGTGCTAATTCTGCCTGCGAGTTTCGTTGACCCTGCAAACGGGAGCGGTGTTGTGATGAGCGTGCCTGCGCATGCGCCTTACGACTACCTGGCACTTCGGGACCTTAAGGGGGTCGAGCTCATTGATTATGGCATTCTTGATCTCTCTGATATCGAGCTAATCTCGCTAATTGCGGTTCCTGAGATGGGTGAGTTCCCTGCTGTTGAGATTGTGGAAGAACTCGGGGTTAAGGATCAGTCGGATCCGCTTGCAGAGCAGGCTACGAAACTCGTGTACCGCAGAGAGTTTCATCACGGGGTGCTCAAAAATAATACCGGGGAGTATGCGGGAGTCGCTGTTTCAAAGATAAAGGACATCCTGACACGTGATCTGATCGAGCGGAACCTCGCAGATATATTTTACGAGTTCAGCGAACTGCCTGTTGTCTGTAGATGCGGAACGACCTGCGTTGTTGCGATGGTCAAAGGTCAGTGGTTCCTCAATTATTCAAATCCGGAATGGAAAAGCAAGGTATATGCCCATCTCGCTCGTATGCAGATCCTCCCTGCTGAGCTTAGAATCGAGTTTGAGAACAAGATCGACTGGCTCAAGGACAAGGCGTGCGCCCGCAGAAAAGGGCTTGGTACGAGATTGCCGTGGGACGACGAGTGGTTAATCGAGTCTCTTGCCGATTCAACGATCTACATGTCGTATTACATCATCTCAAAGTACATCGGGCAACTGGACGTGGAACAACTCACGCCCGAATTCTTTGATTATGTGCTGCTCGGAAAGGGGAAGATCGACGACGTACTCGTTGACCATGACCTCACAAGGCAGATACGTGATGACTTTGAGTACTGGTATCCCGTGGACATCAGGTCGTCAGGCAAGGACTTAATTCCGAACCACCTCCTCTTCTTCATTTTCCACCACGTAGCCCTCTTTCCAGAGGAAAAACTGCCGAAAGCGATCGCAATCAATGGTTTCGTATCTCTCGAAGGCGAGAAGATGAGCAAGTCTAAGGGTCCGCTGCTCACTCTGAAGCAATCGGTCGGCGAGTATGGCGCGGATGTGGTGCGGTTGTACATTCTGAGCACTTCCGAGCACACGCAGGACGCGGATTGGCGTTCGGAGGGCGTAGAGAGCACACGAAAGCAGGTGGAGCGGTTCTACAATATCGCACACGATGTGATCGAGATGCCAGAGGCAGAGGCAGATTGTGAACCGAAGGTTATCGATCGGTGGATGATGAGCAGACTTCAGCGCAGGGTCCAGGAGACCGAAACAGCCCTCTCCGTGCTACGCACGAGACACGCGCTTCAGAACGCGTTCTATCTGCTGATGAGCGATCTCAAGTGGTATCAGCGCAGAGGCGGAATCTCGTCGCTGAAGGAGGTCATGAACGTCTGGATTCGGTTGATGGCTCCGTTCACGCCACATATCTGCGAAGAATTGTGGGAAGCGATCGGTGGCGATGGCTTTGTCTCGCTTGCTGACTACCCGGTTCCGGATCCTGATTTAATCGACAGCAATTCCGAGCGGGCAGAGAAGCTTGTCGAGGATACGCTCGATGATATCGAAGAGATCACCAGAGTGGCCGGGATAACACCAGAGAAGATCACGCTCTTCACAGCCCCTCTCTGGAAGAATCTTGTACTGAAGCAAGCTCTGATCGCGAAACAGTCCGGAAAACTGGATATGGGCGCTCTGATGAAGGAATTGATGTCGAACCCGGAGATTAAGAAGCATGCACGAGATGTTCCGAAGTTTGCACAGAAGTTAGTCCGGGATGTGCAGAACTGGAACGACGAACAGGTCGCATACTCCCTTGCAGGCGTGGATGAGCTGGATGTTCTTGCCGAGTCCGCTGAGTTCATCGGAAAGGAGTTTGGCTGTTCTGTTGCGGTTCTGGACGCCGATTCCGCAGGCGATGATGTTGATTTACAGGGTAAGCGGAGGTTCGCAGAGCCGGGCAGACCTGCAATCTATATAGGGGGACAACAGTAAAATGCTTCCGGGAAGTCCCACCAAACCGGAGATCATCGCAATCACAATCTCGAAGCTGAAACTCGCTTTTGGTGATGTCTTCTGCGACGTTGGCTGCGGCACAGGCGCAGTCTCGATTGCGGCGTCGCAATTCGCGGACAGAATATACGCAATCGACATCAGAGAAGAAGCCATCAGAGAGGCCGAGAAGAACTTCGATTCTGCCGGGATATCAGACAAGACAACGCTCATTCACGGCGAGGCATCAGAGGCGATTGCGGATTTACCCCGTCTCGACTGCGCATTTGTTGGCGGCACCAGAAACATCGAGAGCGTGCTGCAAAAGCTTCACACGAAAGTTTACGGGAGAATTGTTGCAAACGCCGCACGAATCGAGACCGCAGCGCGGATCATCGGGTGCATGAAGTCGCTCGAGATATTTGAGGAGGTGATTCATGTCCATGTCTCAAAAGGCTACGAACTCGCAGGGGAGACTGCGTTCAAGCCGATAAATCCGGTGTATATTATGGTGGGAACTACGCTGTAAATAGTGAAATCTGTAGTATATAGATCAACTACATATTCGATGTAAGATGTATATAGTTATTGGGAAAAACTATCTATGTCTTGATTGTGCAGACTACCCCGGTGATATGCTGATAGAAAAACCGCACACAACACAAAGGTTTTTGCCGCACGCGACCGTGACAATGCTTGTAATCACAGTGGTCGTAGTATCGCTCTTTGGATCGGGCTGTATCGGCGATAAAGACGCTGAAACCTCGACACAATCCATGAAACTGCAAGTCACAGGTTCGACAACGGTTCTCCCGATAGCAGATGAGTGCGCACGCGTCTACATGGAGACGCACCCGGGAAGTCGTATCTATGTGTCCGGTGGCGGATCCTCACTCGGCATAAAATCCGTTGCCGACGGAATAGCGGATATCGGAACCGCATCCCGTGATCTGAAAGACTCAGAGAACGAGAAATATCCGGATCTTGTACTGCACGCCGTTGCAAAGGATGGTGTTGCCATCATCACCCACGCAGGGAATCCCATCAGCAATCTCACGATGGAAGAGCTCCAAAAGATCTACACAGGCGAGATTACAAACTGGAAGGATCTCGGTGGCGTTGATGCCAAGATCATGGTGGTTTCTCGAGAAGAGGGCTCAGGAACGAGGGATTGTTTCGAGCAAGCGGTTCTAAAGTCGATTAAACAGGAGATCATGGACTATGCAGTCATCCAGGACTCGAATGGAAAGATACGAACGACAGTTGCAGGAAACAAAGACGGCATTGGATTCATATCCATTGGATATATCAATTCCGATGTCAGGGCTGTGAAACTCGACGATATCGAACCCACTGTCGAGAACGTCCAAAATGACAAGTACGCAATCTCACGAACGCTCTGGATGCTCACGAATGGCGATCCGGATGAGGATGAGCGGGCATTCCTCAATTTCGTGTTCTCGGATGCCGGGCAGAAGCTCGTTTCGGATGTGCACTTCATACCGGTGGGGTAAACCGGTAAACCGGTGAAATGCGGCGTGGCACGAAATCGGGCATCTATCAGAGTTTTATGCATCAGATGCCCTTTTTTTCATTTCGTGCTGGAAGCTATGACAATACCGATCAAAGACGCGATGCCCAATCTTTCTACGTGTTTCCTTATCCGCAATCGTCTATTGGTACGTGTTTGGCTAACCACAAGATTGCAAGGATTTTCACAAGATTTCGTGTTAATCTCGTGAAATCTTGTGGTTTTTTCATCTCAGATAAACACACATACGATATATAGTATCGAGCAGGCTCCAGAACACTCACGGATCACTGCAACTGTGCATGCATTCGCACGATGTCGGATTTCGTAAGGATGCCCAGCAGCTTTGACGGGTCATCCAAATCGACCACAGGAAGCCTGCCGACATCGCTTAAAACCAATTTGCGCAGTGCATCCTCGAGCGATTCGTCAGGATATGTTACAAGGAGTTCTGCTGTCATAATCGCTGCCACAAGCGTAAAATCACGATCCTCCGGTGGCACGCGTTCAGCATCCTTGAATGTCACAACGCCGACGAGACGCCAGTCATCAAGTACCGGATATCCCGCGTGTCCGTAGTTCTTGATCAGATTTAGCACCGTCTGGACGTTGTTTGTCGGGTGCACAGGCAGGATATCAACAGACATGGCGTCGCGTACGAATGCATTCTCTAAAATATCGATTGTCAACTCCTCGCGGTGTGCCGGAGAATCCACACTTGCCGACACCTGTTTCTCGTAGATCGACCAGTTACTTGTTACGAGGTATGCGAGTGTTGATGCGAACATCAAAGGCGGCAGCAGGTTGTAGTTTCCTGTGAGTTCCGAGACTATTACGATTGCCGCGATCGGTACGTTTGCAACACCCGCAAGCATCGCTGCCATGCCGATCAGAACAAACGATGTTGCCTGCACCTCTCCAATGATCCCTGGGAACGCGTTATGCGCCATTAGACCGAATGCACCCCCCAGTACGCCGCCGATCGCAAGCGATGGTGCAAAGACGCCGCCGCTTCCGCCAGAACCGAGAGTGAAGGATGTAGCAAAGATCTTGGCTATGACAAGCAATATCAGAACCCCTACCGCCAGTTTTCCATCGATTGCAGATTGTACCAGACTATAGCCGCCACCGAAAATCTCGTATCCACATCCGCAGCTTTGCTGCATGAACAAAACAAGCAATCCGAGCAGAAGACCCCCGATCATCGGCTTAAAGTAATTCTTTATCCCACATTTTTCGAAGATATCGCGCACCCCGTGGAATACCGTGATGTGGAAGATACCGACCAGACCGCAGATGATGCCGAGCAGGGCGTCAAAGATCAGTTCGGAGGGGTGCGTGAATGTGTAAGCAGGGGTTGTGAAAAGCGAGCCCCATCCGAAAATCGAGCAGAAGACCGAATAGGCTGTGATGGACGAGATAAACGCTGGAACAAGCGATTCAAATTCCGAATCCCGCTTGTACAGTACGCTGATCGCAAATAGAGCACCCCCGAACGGCGCGCGGAAGATACTGCCAATCCCGCCTGCTGCGCCACATATCAGCATCATCCTGCGCCCTTTGGCATCAAGCTTCAATCGGTCTGCGAGATACGACCCAAAACCAGCACCGATCTGTGTGATCGGACCCTCCCTCCCTGCACTCCCGCCGGTACTGATAGTGAGTGTGGAGGCGACCATCTTAACGATCGGGATTCTGCGCCGGATCGCACCCTCCTGCTGGTGGTAGGAATCGATCACCGCATCAGTCCCCTCACCCACCGCCTCTGGCGCATATAGGTATGTGACGATGCCTGCAAAAAGCCCGCCTACTGCCGGTAGTAGTACAAGAATCCAGGTGTGGGGGTCTGCAAGCAAACCAGGCGGGCTAACAAGCGGCACAGGCATCAACGAGCACTCACAGCCGGTGGGTGGATCATAATAATGCCCGACGCCCCCGAGTATATAGCATGATACCACCGATAGCAGGGAGTAGAACAGCACTGCACCAACACCGGAGAAGAGTCCGATGAGGATGCTGTAGGGGACCCAGTGTTCGATGTACTCCAGATTCAGTTTGCGCAGGGGATCTATGTTACTTACCGACTGCAGCATCCTGCGGGTTTTCAATTGCGATCCCTCGTTCAGATATTACAGGCGTAAGATATTTAAAATCATTGTGGCGCCCGTTCAGCAGATACTTACACTCTTCACACCCCCGCATTTCAGCAGTTCGCGTGCCAGATCATCGGGCATCTGCCGATCGCACACAATCGTCAGCGTCTGATGCTCACTCATGATCGGGTCATCCGCGATCGCCTGCATGATACTGATCCCGTGCTCTGCCACGCATGCAGCAACCGATGCAAGAATGCCGGGGCGGGCAGCGTCAACCGGTGTTATCACGATCACGCCAAGATTGAGATCGGGCGCAACCTCGCAGAGCGACGAGATCGGGCGAATATTCGTGAAGATTATTTTCAACAAGTCGTCCTGCGCAATCATCGATGCCGCACCATCAACCACCCTACGATCAACACCAATCTCCTTTGCTATCTGGGTGTGTGCGAGTTTTATGCCACCGGAAACCACTTTTCCGTCCTCGGTTACCTGAAAACCGCGTTTCAGGAGCAGACGCACGACCTTTTCCTGCGCCGGATACTTGTCAAATTTGTTCAGTATGACGTCCCACATGATTGTTCTATTATGCCATCGCTCGAGTATTCAATTATTCGATTATGTAGGGCTGGCAATTCATCTATTGCTTTACACAATCAGATACCTGAGACTCCCCTTCCACGCCGAGATCAGCGAGCCAAGACGCACCGTACTCTCCTGATCGATCGGCATAAAGATCACTCTCGGGCGATTCCGCTCAATTGCTCCGAGAAATGCATGGAAATGAGACAGCAGGAACTTGAAATCGCTGATCAAAACGATCGGATCGTCGCAGTTAATCTTCAGGTGCGTGAGAACCGAACTCACATCAGTTCCGCCACACGCGGTCGCATGCCGCAGCGCAGCGATGTCGAGCGGATATGCGCCAGCATCGAATGCGATCAGTTTTGTCTTCGATTTGAAATATCTGTGGATGGTGTTTGCCAGAACCTTTGCTGCTGTGATCGAGTTAGTCATGCTCGATGAGGTGTCGACCAGCACCCAGACCTGTTTTTTCTTCTCCAGTTCCCGCTCAAGCCACATATTGCTCGAATCAAATAGAATGAGCCGTTTTTTGTTGGTTAACGATGTGCTGGTACCCCTGTAGCGGGTTATGAGTCTGGGTCTCTCGATTCCAAGCCCACGCTCGAGAAGCGATGGCAGCTTCATGTCCTGCGCCAGCCGGACGCATTCGGCTTCCTCGAACGAAAATCCGCCCTCGCCGCCCCCTATGCTTTTACCCTCGATCTTCTGGGCAAGGGTCTCTGGCGCAAACTCGCAGAACTTCTCCTGCTTGATGTACTGCGGCGTGCGCTCGTGAAGCACATCGGCATTCTTCTTCATCATCCGCCACGGCGTGTTATCAGATCGCCAGACAGCGTGCAGTTCGCCAGCAAGCGCGGAAGCCGCCTCAACAAAGTCCTTGAACCGTCTCTCTGTGAGATGACATGCGCCGCCGGAAACGAGACTGGTGAGGTGCCCGAACCGGTCGGACATAGCGAGTTTGCAGATCTCGCCTACGACCTCGTCGTTCCCGTTGCCTCTGTTGTCCCCGCCGCCTCCGTCGTCCTCATCGTCTCCAGCACTTCTACCACGATGGGGCTCGATTGATTCAGGGAATGTGTGTGGATGCCGCGACAAGAGAATTAACATCGCAACGGTGTACGCATCATCGCTCTTTGATTCTGCGAGCGATTTGAGGAGCGATGTGTCCATGGGTTCATAAGCGTCCGTGTCCAGCCCAGTGTCGCAGTTGATCGCGTAATCAGAGATGATGTTCGTTGCGAAATGGACGATGTCAGCGTCCAGATACGCTCCGCTGAAGAGATCGGCATCGCTCAGCTTCTCTGCCTCGGTGATCTCACGGTATCCCGCGATCAGATCGTTGATGTGCGCCAGATGTGCGATTTCGTGCCCGACCAGCAGTCTGGCAAGGTCTTTCTGATCGCCGCGGGTCTTGATGTACAGATCCGCACGTCTGGACGCTGTGAAGACATAGATGTAGGAGGATGGGTCCGTGGCACCAGTTTCGACGTATTTCAGCTTGATGTCGTAGTTTGTGACCAGTTGGTCGATCAGTTTGCTGAGCATTACGAGCATGTTCGTATTCCTTTTCGTTTTCTTCTGTTTTTCAGGATCTATCCCACTTTTCGGTGATGCACTGACACATCACCAAAAGGTGTCACGGTGGCATGACGTACTCCATTCTCAGTAGTCGTCCGTCATTCAGCTTTATGCA
>Ga0209013_10005503_pt1 | contig 10889 bp, 7 predicted proteins | sample Cruoilmetagenom2_FD_187291 | JGI IMG/M metagenome (GOLD analysis project Ga0209013, IMG submission 187291) | Oil polluted marine microbial communities from Coal Oil Point, Santa Barbara, California, USA - Sample 2 (SPAdes) (version 2) | ecosystem: Environmental > Aquatic > Marine > Oil seeps ...
TCTTCACAGTATGCATAAATACTACTTCGGACTTTTCTTCGTTAAAATATATACCTATTTTACCTAATCTACGTTGTATGTCAATAACTATCGTCTAACAATAAGCCTTATGGTATAATAATTCAAGATTTAGGGGGCGAGAACTGAATGAAAAAATGGCAGGAAAACATACAGTTATATAAAGATAAAGTTGATAAGTGGGAGTCTACTAAATGGGCAAGAGGATTAAGAATATCCTCTAGTGTAATATGGAATTTAAGTCTACTTCTCATTGTCGGAATCCTAACACTAGGAGTATTCGGTTTATCAGTCGGCGCAGGTTATTTTGCTTCACTAGTAAAAGAAGAACCACTTCGCGCAAAAGAAGAAATGCGAAATGCAGTCTTTAACTATGAAGAAACATCTGAAGTGTATTTCGCCGGAGACGTGTACTTAGGTAAATTACGTACGGATTTAGAAAGAACTAAAACAACTTTATCAGAGGTTTCACCTCATGTTATTGATGCTGTATTAGCAACGGAAGATGAATATTTTGAAGTGCATAATGGAATTGTTCCAAAAGCAATATTCCGCGGGTTACTACAAGACGTATCCAATTCAGATACACAAACTGGTGGGTCTACTTTAACCCAACAATTGATTAAAAACCAAATTTTAACTAACGAAGTTTCTTATGAACGTAAAGCTAAAGAAATACTACTAGCAATGCGCTTAGAACACTTCATGAACAAAGAAGAAATACTAGAAGCATATCTGAATATAATCCCCTATGGCCGAAATTCAAACGGTCGAAATATCGCTGGTATTGAAACAGCAGCTAATGGAATATTCAATGTAAAAGCAAAAGATCTTACTTTACCACAAGCTGCCTACATAGCAGGGATTCCTCAAGCTCCATTTGCCTATACTCCATTCCGACAAGGTGGGGCTATTAAAGAAGGAGAAGCTCTAGAACTTGGTATTGAGCGGATGAAAACTGTTTTATTCAGGATGAATGAAACTGGTTATATTACGGACGAGGAATATAAGAATGCAGTTAGCTATGATATTACTAAAGACTTTAGAGAGCCAGAAATTGTACCTGAAGATAAATATCCTTGGTTGACAGTTGAAATTGAAAATAGAGTCAAAGATATTTTAAGAGATAAGTTTGCAGAGGCAGACTCAATTGATCCTGCTCGATTAGATAATGAAGAAAAACTATATCAAAAATATGATATATTAGCACAACGTTCTATTAGTACAGATGGTTATCGTATTCATACCACTATAAATAAAGATATGTATGAAACTATGCTTAAAGTAAGAGATGAATTTGAATATTATGGCCATACCTTCCAGAAGGAGGTAAAAGATGAGGATTCAGGAGAGATAGTACTAAAAGACTTCCCGGTTCAAGTAGGTGGGATGATGATAGAGAATAATACCGGTAAAATACTTTCCTTTTTAGGTGGACGAGATCATTCAATTGAAGCTCAAAATAGTGCTACTCAAGGTGTCCGCCCAATCGGTTCTACCATTAAACCATTGCTCGTCTTTGCTCCTGCAATTGAATATGGTGTAATTGGAGCTGGTAGTCCAGTAGTAGATTTGAAGCTAGAAAATTTAGGTAGTACTACTTGGGCAAAATCACCATCCAATTATACAACTACACAGGAGTTAGGTATTATTTCTGCTCGAGATGCTTTGAAAACATCACAAAACTTGTCAACTATACGACTATACGATTTAATAATGGATCGCAAGCCAACAGAATTCTTAACAAAAATGGGATTTGAGCATATTGATGAAGCTGAGTATGCCAATCATGCTCTTTCCATTGGTGGTATGACAAATGGTGCAACACTCGAGGAAAATACAAATGCCTTTGGTACATTTGCAAATAACGGGCAGTTTATTGATGCTTATATGATAGAAAAAATTGAAGATGTGGACGGTAATGTAATCTATCAGCATGAAGTTGAAGCTGTACCAGTGTTCAGTGCCGCTACTTCCTATATTATTACCGATATGTTAAGAGATGTTATGTCTGAAGGAACCGCAAAACTAGCAAAATCTAGATTGAAATTCCAATCTGATTTTGGCGCAAAAACTGGTACAACACAAAATCATAATGATTCATGGCTAGTTGGCTATAACCCAAATGTTTCTTTAGGGGTTTGGTTAGGTTATGGAGATGACACACAGACATTGTATTATATGAACAATCGTTATAATCACCCTAGTGTGCGAGTCAATATGTTCTGGTCTAATATGATGAATGCTATGTATGATGTGAACCCTGAATTAGTGGATGCACCTAATAACTTTACAGCACCTGAAGGAGTCGTAACTAGATCCTTCTGTGGAATTTCAGGACTAGCTGTTTCAGATGCATGTTCTCAAGCTGGTTTAGTGAAGTCAGATTTATTTAATGCGGCTGTCCTATTACCAACTGCAAAAGATGATAGTTTAATATCTTCTTCATATGTACAAATAAACGGAAACAGATATCGTGCGCTCGATAGCACTCCAGGAGAATTTGTAGTAAGTGGTGGTTTTGGAGTAAACCAAGAGTTTATCAACCGGATGCTTGGGAAATTTGGAGGTAACGCTTCTAAGTTATTCCCTGCTAAATCTGCCTTTGGAGGAAATGTAGTGTCTGAGGAAGTATTTAATGCTGACGGTAGTCCACCAGCTGCAGTGACAGCTACAATGTCCAATGGGACGATTACTTGGTCTAAATCCTCTTCCGGGGATGTTGTCGGATACCGAGTATATGAAGTTGTAAACGGACAAAGAGCCTTACTCTCTTCTACTAAAGAAGCTAATGGAAATAGTCTACCTGTTAATCGAGCAGGTCAATTTATCGCTGTTGCTGTTGATATCACTGGGTTAGAATCTGCAGCATCTAATATAGTGTCCATAGAAGCTGCAGTACCAACGGAACCAGTAGTACCGCCAACAACACCGGAAGAGAATGAGGATCCCACTACACCTCCTGTTGTAGAACCCGTTCCTCCACCGGTAATAGAAAATCCAGTAACTCCTCCTGTAGAGGAAGAACCACCTGTTACTGAAGGCGGAGAATAATAAGAACAAATGAAGTATCGAAAGAGCCCAAACTTTATAATTGGGCTCTTTTTTGTTCTGTTAAATTGGTCAACTTTACCGCATACTTTTCTAAAGTCACATAAAACAGAGCATAATGTTCAAATTAATGTTACAGTTAGATAGAATATTTAATAGTGAGAAGGAGAACAAACATGATTGAAGTAAAAGTATCTCCACTAAGTGATGGAGAGTTTAACAGAGGGGTATTTGCGACATGCGATATCAAAAAAGGACAGCTTTTCCATGAAGCACCTGTCATTTCTTACCCTAATGATCAGCATGAACATATTGAGAAAACATTACTAGCTGATTACGCTTTTGAATATGGGATAAATCATACTGCTATGCTACTAGGGTATGGTATGTTGTTTAATCATTCTTATGAACCTAATGCAGACTATGAGATTAATTTTGATAATCACACATTTGATTTCTACGCTTATACTGATATAAAAGCAGGAGAAGAAATTCTGATCAATTATAATGGTGAAATTGAAAACAAAGATGAACTTTGGTTTAACAAAGAAGAGAAATAATTTGTAAGAGATTCTCGCAAATTCATTTGCCTTCAGCATACCAATAATTGCAAAAGAGCCGTTCAAAGTTAAATTTTGAACGACTTTTTTTGTTTTATTCTTGCATACTACAAACAACTTGTCCGACGGCTTTTGCTGCCACTAAAAGTGAATCTTCATCAATATCAAATTGGGGATTATGGTTGAAGAATGGTTTTTCAACACCTTTTGGAGTACAGCCGATATAAAAGAAACAAGCTGGAAACTTTTCTGCATAGTAAGCAAAGTCTTCAGACGGAGCCATTGGTGGAACTTCTATTACTTCTGTAATTTCCTTCACATTCGCATTTAATAATGCTACTGATACTCTATCTGTAAGCTCCGGATTATTATACAAAGGCGGATAATCTGGTGTATAGGTTAGTTCACAACTTACATCAAACTCTTCTTCAAGTCCTCTAACAAGACGCTTTACTTCTCTTTCTATCGTTTCTTTCGTTGCATCCGTCATGTATCGAATATCACCCTCAAGAACCACACTATCTTTAATCACATTGAAGGTTCCAGCTCCATCAAACGATCCAATCGTTATCACTCCAATATCAAATGGACTTAATCTTCGACTTATAATAGTTTGAGCGGCTGTTACGAAATGAGCCCCTGCAACAATTGCATCATTTGCTAAGTGAGGTGATGAACCATGGCCACCTCTTCCTTGTATTTTCAATTTCATATATGCCCTTCCATTGAACGCATACCCCTTATTGTATCCAACCATTCCTACAGGAGCTATTGGAAGTAAATGAATCCCGTATACTTCATCTAAATCATCCAGCAGACCAGAATCTACGATGCTTTTTGCTCCACCAGGAGGAACTTCTTCCGCATGCTGATGAATTATTTTTATCGTTCCAGCTAGCTCAGACTTCAGTTGTATCAAACAATCTGCAAGGACTAACAAGTAAGCTGTATGACCATCATGTCCACAGGCATGCATGACACCCTCATTTTTGGATTTAAAAGGTACAGGTGTTTCTTCTACAATTGGAAGAGCATCAAAATCAGCGCGCAAACCAATTGTTTTTCCTCGTTTGGCCCCTACTATTGTTACAATAATTCCGTAACCATTTCCGATGTTAGTTTGTATATCTACGTTTTTACCTTTGTAAAATTCCGCAATATATTGAGAGGTCTTTTCTTCTTTGAATGATAATTCAGGATGTTCATGTAAGTAACGGCGAATTTGAATCATTTCATCTTTACGTGCATCCAGCATTTCCATTAACTTATCTCTCATATCCTACAATCTCCTTTATGTAATTGACTATTGTTTTATTTGCAAGTAATAATCTTACACCTTTGTTTTCTTCCATGTGAATAAGACTGCCTCACCTCACACTAAAAACCATGTTTCGAAAAACCAAAACCACTCCTTTGGGGCTCTCATCACATTTATATAATACCCTAGTAGTAGGCTCACTAAAAAACAATCCTTATGGACCAATCATTTTATTGTGTTTCTCACTAATATGATTATATGAAAACAGTTTCTTCTTCTCAATTTTTAACCAATTTCTCATAACAGCATTAAGTAAAAGGAAAAGTGTTATAACAATCGTTAACAAGAGAAATAACTCGATTCAAGATATTCGATCAAATCCATACATAAAATTTCCATCCTTACCCTCTTCTTGTTAGCTATAAATACAAAAAAACACCGCTACATGCAGTGTTTTTTGTATTTTTTTATATTCTAGTAATACCTTAACCTAAACTACTAGTCTTCCATTGTCGACAAATCGCCTGTTGGCAGTTTTAGCTCCCAAGCTTTTAAAACTCGGCGCATAATTTTACCACTTCTTGTTTTTGGAAGCTTATCTTTGAATTCGATTTCTCTTGGTGCCGCATGTGCAGCAAGACCTTTTTTCACAAATTGTTGAATGTCTGTTATTAGTTCTTCTGATGGTTCATATCCTTCATTTAACGCAACAAAAGCTTTAATAATTTCACCACGGACAGGATCCGGTTTTCCGATAACCCCAGCTTCTAAAATTGCTGGGTGCTCTAGTAATTTACTTTCTACTTCAAACGGCCCAACGCGCTCACCAGACGTCATAATTACATCATCCACTCGACCTTGGAACCAAAAATATCCTTCATCATCCATATAAGCAGAGTCTCCAGAGAAGTACCATTCATCATTAATGAAATATGAATCATACTTTTCTTTATTGTTCCATACCTGACGCATCATAGCAGGCCAACCTTTTTTAAGTGCTAGATTCCCCATTGTATAAGGCGGTACTATATTACCCTGGTTATCTATAATTGCTGCTTCAGTCCCAGGAAGTGGTTTACCCATTGAACCTGGTTTAATAGGCATGCAACCATAGTTACAAATCATCAGTGCGCCTGTTTCTGTCATCCACCAAGTATCATGGATTCGTTTATTGAAAACTTGCATACCCCATTTGATAACCTCTGGATTTAATGGTTCGCCAACTGATAATACATGACGTAATGATGACAAATCATGCTCCTTGACAATGGCATCCCCTGCTCCCATGAGCATGCGGAATGCTGTAGGCGCACTGTACCATACCGTAACTCCATAATCATCTATCGCATTATACCAAGCATCCGGTGAGAAGCGGCCGCCCAGAATAAGGGAGGTAGTTCCTGCAAGCCAGGGCCCAAAAATACCATATGCTGTTCCAGTTACCCAACCTGGATCTGCTGTACACCAATAGATATCATCATCTTTAATATCCATAACCCATTTCATCGATTGATATTGCTGCACCATCGCATTATGCGCATGTAAAATTCCTTTTGGTTTTCCCGTAGAGCCAGAAGTATAGTGTAAAATCAGTCCATCTTCTCTATCGACCCATGTGATTTCAAGGTCTTCCGAAGCACTATGTAATGCTTTTTTAAAATCGATAAACTTGTCAGATTCCTCTATATTTTCTCCTACTATAAATACACTTTCTAAATTAGGTAATTTATCCAATGGGATTCTATTTAATAATTCCGGTGTAGTGACAATTGCTTTTGCATCGCTATCCTGTAATCGATCGTAAACAGCGCCTTCCATAAACGCTTCAAAAAGTGGACCAACTATTAAGCCCATTTTTGTAGCACCGAGAAGTGCAAAATACAACTCTGGTGATCTCGGCATGAATATAAACAAACGATCCCCTTTTGACAAATTCGAATGTTTAACATATACATTTGCAGCTTTATTCGTCCATTTTTTCATATCGCCGAATGTGTAAGATTCTTTACGATCTACATCTTGATAATGAAGTGCCACTTTATCCTTTTTATCGGATTCTGCATGACGATCAATTGCTTCGTATGCCATATTCACTTTTCCAGTTTTATACCATGAGAACTCTTTCTCTGCGTCTTCCCACTTAAAGTTTTTTGCAGTGTCCTCATAATTACTCAGCTGGAAATCCCCTTGAACAACTTGTAATGTTTCCATCTTCATCCTAATCACCCTTTCTATAACTATACTATTACATTCTACAATACTTTTTAACATTTTTGCTAATCTTTATACTTTTTTGAATATTATATTAAATAATTATGGTAATCGCTTTCTCTGTTTCAAATCATGTATAATAAATACAATTACAATTATATTAATAGGTGGTGAATCCGTGATACATACAAAAATGTATAATTCAACGCTGAAAGAGACAGTACATGGCACTGTCATTATTGAGGGACCTGTTCCCTCTGAGGAAATTGCTATGCTACAGTTTCATGAAGATTTGGTAGCTTTCCGCGTACCTAATCAGCAACATCAAGCACTTATTGAAATAGCCAAGTTGCCAGAAGGAAGAATAATTATTGTACGGGATCAAGAAATGATTGTAGGTTATTGCACTTTTTTACATCCAGACCCGTTAGAAAGATGGTCGCAAGGTAATATGGAAAATCTAATAGAGTTAGGTGCGATCGAGGTTATTCCAAAATTCCGTGGTACAGGAGTCGGAAAAACACTCCTTCGTGTATCTATGATGGATGATGCTATGGAAGATTATATTACGATAACGACAGAGTATTACTGGCACTGGGATTTAAAAGGAACTGGTTTAAATGTTTGGGAATATAGAAAAGTAATGGAGAAGATGATGCAAGCTGGTGGACTTGAATATTTTGCAACTGATGACCCTGAAATCAGCTCTCACCCAGCCAACTGTCTAATGGCTAAAATTGGAAGCAGAGTAAATACGGAATCGATCCAGCAATTCGATCAGTTACGTTTTATGAATCGATTTATGTATTAATCAATGACTAACTTTCTGACTAAAGGAGTTCATGCAAATGCTAGTTGAACAAATCATGAATACTTCCGTACCGAGTTTAACACCGGAACATACGATAAATGATGCATTAAAACTACTTAAAGAGAAGAAAATACGCCATCTACCAATTATTAATGAGAATCGTCAAGTACTTGGGGTTGTTACGGATCGCGATTTAAAAGAGGCAACCCCATCCACGCTGCAAAATATATCAGATCCCGAAATTTATAATCGTTCATTAGAAGAAATTATGACCAAAAATCCAATTACCGGTCACCCCCTGGATTTTGTAGAGGAAACTGCAAGTATTTTCTATGATAATCGAATTGGCTGTTTACCAATCGTATCACATGGAAAACTGGTAGGCATGATCACCGAGTCAGATTTACTTTACAAGTTTATCGAACTTACGGGTGTTCATCAGCCTGGATCTCAAATTGAAATTAGAGTTCCCAACAAACCTGGCGTGCTGTTCGACGTTTCTAAAGTTTTCCATGATCAAAAAGTCAATGTGTTAAGTGTATTGGTTTATCCCGATAAGGATCTAAGCGACTATAAAATCTTAGTACTTCGAGTAAAGACAATGAACCCTCTTGAACTTATTAAAACTATTCGTGCCGAGGGCTATGAGGTACTATGGCCAAATCATCCAGGACATGGACTATGAAAAATGCTATATTCGTCTTTTCCGAGGATCAGTTAGGCTATAAGTTTTCGGAAACTCACCCATTTAACCAAAAAAGACTCACTTTGACGGTTGATCTACTAAGAGAACTAAATGCATTATCCTTATCAGAAATTGTCGCACCTAGAGTAGCTACGGACGAGGAACTACTTCTCGTCCATGATGCAAACTATATTGAAATGGTAAAAGAGGCTAGCAAAACTAATGCAGATAGTACTAAATATGAAAGTTATGGTATCGGTACAGAGGATACCCCTATCTTCCCAGATATGCATGAAGCAAGCGCAAGCCTTGTCGGTGGGACCTTGACCGCTGTGGACTATGTAATGGAAGGGAAATCTACTCATGCGGTGAACTTAGGAGGAGGTCTTCATCACGGTTTTAAAGGTCGTGCATCTGGTTTTTGTATTTATAACGATAGTTCCGTTGCTATAAAGTATATGCAAGAAAAATATAATGCTCGTGTTCTTTACATAGATACAGATGCCCACCATGGTGATGGTGTCCAATGGAGCTTTTATGATGATCCCAATGTGTGCACTATTTCCATACATGAAACAGGAAGATATCTATTCCCTGGTACTGGGAATATTACAGAAAGAGGTACAGGGGAAGGGTATGGAACCTCCTTTAATTTCCCTATCGATGCTTTTACAGAAGACGAATCCTTTTTAGATATTTATCGGACAAGTTTTCGAGAAATTGTAGAAGCATTTAAACCGGATGTTATTCTTAGCCAAAATGGTGCTGATGCTCATTATTTTGATCCACTTACCCATCTATATGGAACGATGAAAATCTATCAAGAGATTCCGAGATTAGCTCATGAGCTCGCACATGAATTTTGCGATGGCAAATGGATTGCTGTTGGTGGGGGGGGCTACGATATTTGGAGGGTAGTACCTCGTGCATGGTCCTATGTATGGATGGAGATGAATGACATTCCATATCCAGAAGGTAAGTTGCCGAAGAATTGGCTGGATCGATGGTCGAAGGAGTCACCAGTTCCTCTCATCCCTACTTGGCTAGATCCAAATCCGCTATACGATGCTATTCCACGTAAAGAAGAAATTACCGAAAAGAATAAACAAATGCTGGAAAAAGCACTTTACCAGTTGCGGAACCAGCAAGCGTTTAAGAAACTACAGTAACCACCAAAGCAAGTAACAAAATAAAATGGCTTAGTTCTATCGAAAGTAGAACTAGGCTATAAATATTTCCATATTCGATAAAAATACAATAGTCCAAGACCCCAGGTTCCCGGTAAACTTTTTATATACTTCCTCAAAAAAATGGACTGTTAATTAGCAAACAATTAACAGTCCATTTTTGTGTTTAGTATTGTCTATTGGGTCATTCCATTGAACGTTTTACTCAATGTGGCTTCTAGTATTATTTATGCCTATGGAAATCCTAAAATTGATTTACTTAACGGATTTTCTCTCTTCAATCCAATGCGGAAGAATTACGGTGTTTTCTTCAATATTTTCTTTATTCATATGCTTCGTCAGTAATCTCATGGAAACTGCTCCAATATCATATAAAGGTAATACAACACTCGTTAGTTGAGGTCTAACCATTCTTGTTAGTTTCGAGTTTTCAAAACTTATTACTTCTATATCCTCGGGTACACTTAATCCGTTATCTTGTGCTCCATGGATTAAACCAATAGCTATTTCATCATTACCAGCAAAAAATGCTGTTGGAGGATCTTTTAGCTCACTTAACTGATCCCAGGCAACAAGGCCATCGTCGTATGTATTATTAACTCCCACAATGAGATCTGTGTCAATTTCTATACTAGCCTCATTTAAGGCTCTTTCATAACCAGATAACTTGTATAATCTAGTAATCGTGCTATCAATAGATCCTGATACAAAAGCAATCCGTGTATGTCCATTTTGAATTAGACGATTAACTGCATCCACTGCTGCATCATGATATTCTATGTTTACTGAAGGAAATGAGTTAGATGTTTCTACTGTCCCAGCTAATACAATTGGAACTGTCGCTCTGTTCATTTCATGTAACATTTCAGCGGAAATTTCATCACTCATCATAACGACCCCGTCTACTTGCTTACTAAGTAGTGTAGATAATAGTTGGACTTCTTTATCTTCTTGCTGATCGGAGTTCGTTAATATGATATTGTATCGATACATCGTTGCAATGTCCTCTATACCACGTACAAGTTCTGCATAAAATACATTCGAAATATCTGGAATGATAACGCCGACCGTTTTTGTTTTTTTACTTGCTAACCCCCGTGCAACAACA
>Ga0209013_10005504_pt1 | contig 10886 bp, 9 predicted proteins | sample Cruoilmetagenom2_FD_187291 | JGI IMG/M metagenome (GOLD analysis project Ga0209013, IMG submission 187291) | Oil polluted marine microbial communities from Coal Oil Point, Santa Barbara, California, USA - Sample 2 (SPAdes) (version 2) | ecosystem: Environmental > Aquatic > Marine > Oil seeps ...
CACACTGAAAAAATCAATGCCTGCATCTTCCGCCAACTTTGCTAAATCGATGATTTCATGAATACGCTGCTGTGCAGAAATGCGTTCTCCTGTGAGTGGGTGTGGAATATGGTCCCCTAGTGTATATAATCCGAATTCCAGCCCCTTACTTTGATCAATACGATACTTTTCCATTTTTATCAACCCTTCAACCAATTCAGATTGGTGATCATTTTGTTGTACTTCTTCTACTACGATCATGTGAACTACGTACCATTTACTAACCTCTTGAAATCCCTGCTTATGATGCTAGTATAATCTGTAAGAACATTTAATGAAAGTACGCACTTTGAAGTGGCATAGTATACAAAAGGATACCAAGGAGGGAATTAAGATGGATATGCAACCAGAGTTATGTCGTGTTGAAGACGCTCTCGGTATTTTAGTAGGGAAATGGAAACCAATCATACTATTGATCCTATTAAATGAAGGTACGAAAAGATTCAGCGATTTAAAACGAAGTGTGCCAGGAATTACTCAAAAAATGTTAACAAATCAACTACGCGAACTGGAGGAAGAGGACATAATCACACGAAAAGTGTTTGCTCAAGTACCTCCTAAAGTAGAATATTCGATAACTGAATATGGTAAGACTTTGGAACCTATATTAGTCGCGATGCATGATTGGGGAACCTCGCATACCTTGCATAAAATGAATAAGTTGAGTGGAAAGAGTATGGAGAGCTTGAATTAGCACTTAAAATTAACCATTAAGAAAGTATAAAAAACAAGAGTTCGAAATACTGGACTCTTGTTTTACTAAATCTATTCTATTAGATTTACTAATCTTCAAATTGATGTTAGTTCCGTCGATTTTTTACTGTACCTTCTTGTAAGCTCGTCTCTCCGCATACTCACTGCAATCAATACAGACTTTAATTATTTTGCCTTTATCATCCCGATACATCCGCTTTATTTTAATCTTTCTCTTACATATAGCACATGGCTTATTAAATAAACTAAACATATTATTCTCCCTGCCCTGTAATTTTTAGGTTATTATTTAATAAACTCACCTTGAGTACCAAGACCATATGTGTATCTATTCAATTGCATCATCCTGGTGATTGTATGCATTTATCCCCTATCATATTCGCAGATTCCCCTTCGGATCTTTAATAAAATGGATATGATTTTAAGGCGGGATTTAGAATGTTTATCTTCTTTCAACCATATCCTTAATCATTCAATTACATTTTAAATTCATGGGAGAAGAGTCATATATGAAAAAAATAGTGCTCCTTACCATCCTGCTATTCATAAGCTCCTGCTCGCCACGACCATCCATTGAACCTCCCCCGTTACCTAAGAATGATTTCTTAATCATTGCCCATCGCGGTGCTTCAGCTTACACAACAGGTCACACGCTTACAGCATATGAGATGGCCGTACAAATGGGTGCGGATTACATAGAAATTGATTTACAGATGACGAAGGATGGAAAGCTTGTGGCATTGCATGATTCGATTGTTACGCTTCATGATGTTCAGCAAGCAGTCGCGGATGTTACGTTCAATGAAATTCAACTCCACTCTCCAGGTAGTGCGTTCGAGAAAGACCATTTGGCCTATACATTACCGAATTTTGATGATTTACGAATTGTGGATTTGGAAGAAATTCTCCATCACTTTGGGGACAGCGTTAACTACTACATTGAAATGAAATCCCCTGAAGTCTACCCAGGAATTGAAGAAGAACTGGTGCGTCAGTTACAAAACTACAACCTTCTGTATCGCGATGACTTAACTCCGAAAGTATTCATCCAATCTTTTGACGAGACCAGTCTGAAAGAAATATTCGCGATGGAGCCTTCCATCCCATTAATTAAACTTTATAAGTTCAAAAAAAATGCTCATCTTTCAAAAAAAGAACTGCGGGACCTCACGCAATATGCATCTGGAGTTGGCGTCAATGAGGATGCAGTGACTGGTAAATTCGTCGATTCCATGCACCACGTTGGGATGCTGGTCCATCCCTATACCGTCAATGATGAAGAAAAAATACGTAATCTAATGGAACTTGGTGTAAATGGAATTTTTACAGACCGGCCCGATGTAGCATTTCGTATCAAGAAGGAGAAAAGCAATATGGACTAGGAATAAATCAATAATTGACAATTCTCGATGTCAATCAATTGAAACATCATATTAACCTAAAAAAAGTCCCCCAATCAGATCCAACTTGACTGAGAGATACTTTTTTTATTTGTATATCCTAACACTACTGCATAATTCAACAATCTACTGATCAAATCAGTAAGTTTACCTTTCAGCAGTATTGCTGACAGCGTTCATTTATCAGATTAACCAATTCACCGAAACGGTACTTTCCTTTAAATCACACTCACATGCTCACTTTTTAAATCCGTTATAAACATATGACCTGGGGCATGAGTAATCATCAAAGCCGGTTTCATATGCATCGCAATGGCTTGAGGCGTAACCCCGCAAGCCCAAAACACCGGTACTTCTCCTTCTTTTAGCGTCACCGGATCCCCAAAATCAGGTTGACTGATGTCTTGTATACCGATTGATTGCGGATTTCCGATATGAAGTGGAGCTCCATGAACTGACGGGAAACGACTTGTAACTTGAACAGCTCGAATGACATCTTTTTCCTTCATAGGACGCATGCTGACAACAGTTGGGCCAGCGAACTTGCCTGCTGGGGCTGTTTCTATGGACGTTTTATACATTGGCACATTGACACCTTCTTCATTGTGTCTCATCGGGATACCATTATTGATGAGTGCCTGCTCGAAAGTAAAACTACAACCTATTAGAAACGCTACCATATCGTCAGTCCAGTATTTTAAAATATCTGTTGGCTCAGCTACAACTTCCCCATTTTCATAAACACGGTACTTTGGCAAGTCTGTACGTAAGTCTGCTTCTGGTGCAGACATTTTCGGTACATAGGATCCAACATCTGTAACATCAATGAGAGGACAAGATTTCGGATTACGTTGGCAAAACAATAGAAAATCAAATGCCAGATCCTTGGGCAAAATCACTAAATTGGCTTGTATAAAATCTTCACATAACCCGGACGTAGGCGAAGTCAACACGCCACTTCGCATTTGTTCCCTTACATCATGAGGTGTTGTCATTGAAATAAGACTCCTTTCTATTTAAACAATTGAGGAATTCCATTCATTAATGAGTAGATTCCCATAATCGCCATAGTAATAACAATTACTACGCCAAAAATGGTCAACCATAAAGGATGTTTATAGTCTCCAACAATTCTAGATTTATAGGCTGCCACCAACATAACTCCCAGTGCAATTGGTAAAATGAGGCCGTTTAGTGATCCAACCAGGACGAGAATAAGGACAGGTCGACCGATAAAGACAAATACCAAAGTTGAAACTGCTATAAATCCAATGATGATTTTTTTATGGTGCTTATCTATCCATGGGTGAAATGTTCGAATAAAGGAAACGGATGTGTAGGCTGCTCCAACGACCGATGTAACGGCTGCTGCCCACATAACGATTCCGAAAATCTTATAGCCAATATTACCAGCGGCATGCTGGAAAACAGAAGCCGGTGGATTTGAAGGGTCTAGTTTCAACCCTTGAGAGACTACACCTAACACAGCTAAAAACAGAAGAATTCGCATGACAGAAGCAATTCCTATTGCAGTTATAGAACTGCGTGTTACTTCAGGTATTGCTTCCTTCCCCTTGATTCCTGCGTCTATTAGACGGTGACCTCCTGCAAATGTGATGTAACCTCCAACCGTTCCACCTACCAAAGTAACAATCGCCAAAATACTAATATTATCCGGAATAAAGGTTTTCGCAACTGCTTCCCCAACCGGAGGTGATGCGGTAAACATCACGTAAAGTGTTAATGCAATCATGACAAAGCCAAGTATCTGCGCAAACTTGTCCATCGCTTTACCCGCTTCACGAACCATAAATATACCAATTGCCAGGACACCACTGAGAACTGCTCCCAATTCTGCAGATATTCCAAACAAAACGTTTGTCCCCAGTCCTGCTCCTGCAATGTTTCCGATGTTAAAGGCAAGACCGCCAATCACAATTAAAAAAGCCAGAAAATAACCCAGACCCGGTAATAGATCATTTGCGATATCTTGTGCGCGTTTTTCGGAAACGGCAATAATTCGCCAAATGTTTATTTGAGCCCCGATATCGATAATAATTGAAATTAAAATGACGAAACCAAAACTTGCGAGAAGTGACTCTGTGAAAACTGTTGTTTGTGTTAAGAAACCTGGTCCAATGGCAGAAGTTGCCATCAAGAATGCAGCACCCATTAATACGCTGCGATTTGTGTTTTTAAACTTTGCGCTTTTCATTTGTAGCCTCCTTTAAATCTTATTTGAATCTGATATCTTTCTTACTTGGATGTCAGAGGTTTTCAATGTTTCAGAAATTCGTCGCGCAAAATCAAGAGCGTTAATGCCATCCCCGTGAATACATACAGTATCTGCCACAATTGAAACCTCAGTTCCATCTGTGCTAGTAACCACACCTTCTTTAACCATTCGAACAACTTGTTCAATGGCGCTATCCGTTCTTGTAATCAATGCATTCTTATCTTTTCGACTTGTCAGTGTTCCATCGGTTTGATACGTGCGGTCAGAGAACACTTCGTTTGCTGTACGTAAACCAATCCTGTTCCCTGCTTTGACAATCTCACTGCCAGATAATCCAAATAACACTAACTCTGGATTCACCGCATATACAGCTTCAGCAATAGCCTCGGATAAAGCTGAATCCGTTGCTGCCATGTTAAAGAGTGCACCGTGCGGTTTCACATGTTGCATCACGCCACCTTCCGCTTTCACAAATCCATACAATGCCCCGATTTGGTAGATAACGATTTCATAGGCTTCTTGAGGAGTAATGCTCAAATTTCTTCTCCCAAAACCTGTTAAGTCCTGAAATCCTGGGTGTGCACCAATTCCAACTCCTTTATTTAAAGCAAGTTTGACCGTTTTACGCATCGTTGCAGGGTCACCTGCATGAAAACCACATGCAATATTTGCAGAGGTCACAAAATCTAGAATCTCTTCATCATTTCCCATCTTATATGTACCGAAGCTCTCGCCCATGTCGCAGTTCAAATCAACTTGATATTTCATTCATTTACCCTCCTTATATTTTAGTGAAATCGACTGCTTCAATTGCTCAATCAATTTTCTTTCCTTCACTAATTCGTTTTGAGCCAATTCCAATGAAACTCGTTCAAAACGAAGAAATTCCCCAGGCTTCAATTGACTTACTTTATTGAGATCAACTGTTGCAACTTGTCCGATTTTCGGATAACCGCCCGTCGTTTGTCGATCTGCCATTAAGATAATGGGTTGTCCGTCTGGAGGTACTTGAATCGAGCCAAACGATACCGCTTCCGATAACAATTCCTTTGGTTCCTTCAGTACAAGCTTCGGGCCTATCATGCGATACCCCATCCGATCAGAATCTGAAGAAGTTTGGAAAGCTTGAGTGAAGATTGCGTCCTTACTTTTTTCATCGAATAGATGTGCTTGTCTTCCATCAATTATGCGTACACTGGTTTCCGAACCATATTTCGGTATGACTTGGGTCTTTAACGTCCAATCCATTTGGATAAATGAGTTTTTATTCCCGTCTTTTGATAAACCCGCTATAAAAGTTTTTATGAAACCCGAACATTCCCCAACCTGGATGACGTCTCCTTTTTTTAGTGCCCGTCCTTCAAATCCTCCAATTCCGGCTCTCAAGTAAGTGGAATGACTTCCCATTACTTCAGATACAACAAATCCTCCAGCGACCGCTAAATATGTACGGCATCCTGAAACGGGCATTCCAAAAGTAAGCTTACAGCCTTTTCTCACTAAAATAGGACGCCACATTTTGACCAGAATTCCGTCCAGTGAGGGAGATAAATCCCCGCCTGTCAGTGTAATTAAACACTCCTCGAGAAATGTGATATGTGGTCCCATTAACGTAATTTCAATTGTGGGATCGGTCTCTTTGTTGCCAACCAAGATATTTGCAAGACGATGTGCATATGGATCCATTGCACCACTTGCTATCACTCCATATTTCTGAAAACCTTTTCTACCAAGATCCTGAACAGTCGTTTGCAGCCCATCTTTATTTATCTGTAGCATGGGAATCCCCCTCCCACTGTTCATATTCCAATTTAGATATTGGTTTAAAAACGATTCGATCCCCCGCTTGCAATAAACTTGGAATCTCTTCATTTGGGAGGAAAAGGTCCATTGGGGTACGTCCAATCAATTGCCATCCCCCTGGAGTTTCAATGGGATAAACCCCTGTCTGCATGCCTGCTATCCCCACAGTTCGTTCAGGAATCCGAAGCCTTGGAGTAGTCTTACGAGGTGTGGCAATACTTTCAGCCATACCTCCTATGAATGGAAAACCTGGTGCAAAACCAATCATGTTAACTTCATATGTACCGTTAGAATGAATTTCAATCACTTCTTCAACCGTTAATTTATTATGTAATGCCACAATCTCTAGATCAGGTCCGTATTCTCCACCATAGCAGACTGGAATCTCTATCGTGCGTTGTGCAACTGTATCGGACTCTTTTATCTCAACCAAGAGCCTTTCAAGTAATTTCTTAATATCTTTATACTTAAATATTTCAGTGATCTCATATAAAACAGTCACCGTGGTAAATGCTGGAATCACTTCGACTATCGCATCAATTGTGGCTTTCTCTAGTTGTCTCGTGATGGATCGAACTAGATTGGTTGTTTCTTTCGTAATTTCGCTCCCTACTTCAATCACAATCGCTTCATCACCAAGTGGTGAATAGGTTATCTCCATTATCACACTTCCAAACATTTCTGAATTATATGTAATTATAGATAGATTGATATGGTAACACAAGGAGATTTAAAAACGAATTAAAAAAATCCAATAATTTCCCGAATATCCAATGGGAATAATATTGCAAGTTATACGTTTAATTTATTACTAGTGGTTTAAAAGTAGAACTGATTAAAGAGAGCTAATCAAAAAGGACAAATTATAAAGACAGGAGACTATAACAGTCTCGTCTGTATAACTCGACCTAATAGACTATAGCTATATTTGTTCCATCTCTAGACAGTACTCAAAGCTCATTCCATAACTGTGGTTAAATCTTTTATCCATGGTCGCGCTTTAAGTGGTTCAATCGTTACTGACTGTCCCTCATTAGCTCTTAGGCTACACAAATACTTGACCTTGCCGTCCACCATTGCCATACATTCTTTACAAGCATTCGCCGATCTGCAAGAATAGCGAACAGAAAGGGATGGATCAACGTGTTCCCGGATCCAAATAATAGCATCCAGCAAACTGATTCCTTCTGAGTAAGGAACCTCATATTCTACGAAGTTCCTTCCCGTCCCTTCGTCTCCTCGGACGATGTTTAATTTTATAGGTGACATTGTTACTCCTCCTTTATGACCCTTCCGTGGTTGTCATATCTCTTTTCGTAAGTGTCCATTCACCGCTATCATTCAAGTTGAAACCCAATCCGTAAACATCCTGAAGCAATTCAGGATAATCCAGTCTTACATGGGCACCTCTTGATTCCTTTCTCTCAAGCGCACCTTTAATAATGGCTTCACCAATAATAGCCATATTATAGTTTTCAATCTTTTCAACAACAGAAAGGGAGTATTTTTCCTGTCTTGCCAAGGCAATTCCCTTACTTTCTTCCTGTAGCTTTTTAATCTCATCCAGCGCATTATCTAAGTCTTCTTTTGTCCGAAGTGGACCGGCACCTCTCCACATTACCTGCTGCAGTTTCTTGCGTAATGCCAGAGTAGATTCTTCGTCTTTAGAAACTTCACGAGGATACCAAAACTGTTGAAGTTTCTGCCATTCTGCGTCTAGCTCACTTGCAACAATATCCGGATAAATCTCTTTCTTTGTTCTAGCCGCAGTTTCTCCAGCAACCCTTCCCGTAACTAGAGCTTCTGTAATTGCATTACCGGACAATCGGTTGGCTCCATGCATACCGTGTATTAACTCACCGCATGCTAATAAACCTTCAACTGAAGTCTTCATATTTTTATCCACACTGACTCCGCCAAGCATGAAATGAGCCATTGGTGCAACTTCAACTAAGTCCTTCGTAAGGTCAACTCCCTGTGATAGTAGAATATCTATAACTGGACCAAAGCCCTCACGAAGCTTTTCCTCTGGTACCATGCGGAAGTCAAGATATGCTCCTCCATGGGGAGTCCCGCGTCCCGCTTCCACTTCTTTAAAGATGGCAAAGCTCGTCATATCCCTCGTAGCCGTGTATTTCCCAGCTTCTTCACCGGCATATGAATCCATGAATTCCTCTTGCATTCCATTTAATAAACGCCCACCCAGCTTATAGCGGAAAGGATCCCACATAATTGGATCAATTCCTACCAGAGGAGGAAAAAGATGTGCTATAGGGAAAAATTGGACCATTTCCATGTCATTTAGTTCGCTTCCTGCTTCAGCCGCAAGTAAAAACCCATCTCCGGTCATGTTTGCAGATGCACTGTTTCGTTCATAGATTTCTGTCAGACCGCCTGTAGCAAGAATGATCTGTGAAGCTGTAATGCTGACGGGAATCATATCCTCCATTGAAAAACCGACCGCTCCTACAACATTACCTTCATATTTCACCAACCTCGTTATCATCACATTTTTTATACGATCAATTCTTTCATTTTTCCATATTGCTTTACGCAGACCGTTTGAAGTTGCACCACCAGTATTTAATATATCAACATAGACACAACGTTTTTTAGTATGTCCGGGCGATACAACCTGTGAGCGCTTCCCATTTTCCGACCTTGCAAAGCGGACGCCATATCCTTCAAGTTCATTAATGACCTCTGGACCTCTGTCAACAACCGTTCTTACGATTTCAGGATCAGCTAGCCCTCGACTGCCTTCCATCGTATCGTTGAAATGAATGTCCGGATTATCATCTTCCGCTTCACCAAGTGCTACTGCAACAGTCATTTGTGCAATTATTGTTGCTCCCCCACGTCCAATCAAGCTTTTATCTACAATAATGACACTTGCACCTTCATCAGCGGCTGCCCTTGCAGCCATCATTCCAGCTGCCCCGGAACCGATGACTAATACGTCTGTACAATACTGTTCTTTGTCCATTGCAAATTCACTCCCACCCAAATCTCCATTTATTTTGTCCAAAAGACTGCAACACTGATTTTTTGTGATTTCCTTCTACGATTCATCCTATTTCTGATGAATATTATGATAACTGGTCTAATAAGTAGGTCGTCTCAGATGAGACATTGATCATAGAATAACAATTACTCTTTATATTAACTCAATTTTCTAATTTTTTGAATGCAAAAAAATATTTATCCTCTTTTATCCACCTAAACACTCCCTCCCCTTCCCAGATATCATGATTTCCTTCGATAGTAGTTGAGCGTAACGTATGTGTAAAATATCTTTTATAACAGCGGTATAAGCAGGTCCTTATATACCACTTAAAAATGTTTTAAGACCCTTAGGTTCAAACACTAAGGAGTCGAATTATTAGGAGGTTCCCTTCAGGTGTGACTGCCTTATTGGTTGTAATAACCTGTCTGAACTCCTAAATCAAGGCTGGGTTTTTTATGTTGGAACTATGTTAAAATTCACTCCTGTTTTCGTACATTTGTGCTAGCCGCAAATGTACTCTTTCGTTTTCCATTCAAAATTAACAGCACTATTACTAAATCTTTCTCATTCGTCCATGTTCCTTCAAATCTATGACATATCTTAATAGTATGAATACACTCCAGTATTTCATACTCTTAAAATAGGATTGAACTATAGCAGATGTAATAGTTCAATCCTATTTAATAAAAAGTTTAATTAAGAAAGGAGGGATAGTTTGGAATCATTTGCATTTAGAAATAGGGGTCGCATGGTTATGGTGAGAGATAATCGGGGTAGAACCAGCATCGGTAGAATAGATGGGTTTGTACCAGGTAGAGGCATGTTTATTCGCGATCGTTTTTTTAGGAGAGTATTTTTGCCTTTCTTCATCATCACATCTTTATTTTTAATATAGAAGATGGTGCTGCTTTTTAAGTAGTTAAGATCCATTTTTTATAAGCATCTGGATTAAAATTCCGATGCAAGAGACTTCAATTCACTTATCTACTGAAAATAATAATTTTACCCCATGTAAAAACACCTTCGTCAAATGCACTTTTGTTTAGCGTGCCTTTTTCAAAGGTGTTTTATATTTTTCTCTTAATATAGGTATAGCATCATTCATTTAAATTTTTTCTATTTCTATTTTCAGACGAGAAGTTCTTGTTTTTGTTGGCTAAATACTTGGCATATAGAACCGTATTTCTTGCTACGTCCAATTCACAATTATATATGACTGGGGGTCCCGGTCGCCAATTCACTTCAAATAACCAAAGACCTTGGTTTTTATCGAGTCCAACATCGATTCCAAGTTCATCGAATGAAACATCATCGTATAAAGAATCAAAATGATTGGAGAAGTTCAATGAAAAATTCTCAAGTGTCCTTTTGACTTTGAGCCAGTCGTCATTAAATTCTTTTTGTAAAAAACCATCTAGAAATGCCGTGTATCCGCCACTACCTAAATTTGATGTAACACTTCCCAATGGTCCAATACGAGGGTAAATAGATGTGATGACCCATTTGCCTTCTCCGTTTTTCTGAACATGCAAACGGAAATCGTATACATGGCCTGATTTCATCTGACATGAAATAAATCTTTGAACGATATATTCTTTTCCCTTTATTTTATGTGATGCCAAATTCAGTAAATCTTCTTTCTTTAAACGCAAAATTTTGCCTGCATCATTCATAATGAAATTTTCAT
>Ga0209013_10005505_pt1 | contig 10886 bp, 9 predicted proteins | sample Cruoilmetagenom2_FD_187291 | JGI IMG/M metagenome (GOLD analysis project Ga0209013, IMG submission 187291) | Oil polluted marine microbial communities from Coal Oil Point, Santa Barbara, California, USA - Sample 2 (SPAdes) (version 2) | ecosystem: Environmental > Aquatic > Marine > Oil seeps ...
AAACAAATCGGTTTGAAAATCTTTAGTGTGAGATAGCATGGCATCACAATAGGAATTCTCCTGTTCAAGGTAATCTATAACATCTGGGTTTTCTCTATTATTAAGCCAATAGTAATTATCTATTCGTATATCGTTATGAATCTCAAGCTGCTTTGGTTTAATTTTAGCTTTAGGAGGAATTATAGCTTTACTCATTTATTGTATAAAATTGAAAACGCAAAAATAGAATTATTATTTGTAGAACTTATTACATAATTCTATTACCTAATGAAAAAATAAAGATTATAACTTTTTTAAAACGTTCAAAACCCTTTCGTGCATCTCATTAGTGTAATCCAAATGTGTTACTATACGCAGCTTTCCTCCTCCCATTCCAATAATTTTAATATTGTTATCAGCAAGGTTTTGTACAAAAGCATTTTCATCTACATCATCTTTTAGCTCAAAAATAATGATGTTGGTCTCAATAGGTTCAACAGTTTTTATCATTGGTAATTGACTTAAAACTTCGCCAATTTCTTTAGCTTTTTTATGGTCTTCAGCTAATCGTTCAATATTATTATCTAAAGCATACAATCCAGCTGCAGCCAGATAACCTACTTGTCGCATATTACCGCCAAATAATTTTCGAACTCTAATGGCATTTTTCATAAGCTCTTCATTGCCAATCAACACAGAACCAATTGGACAACCCAAACCCTTACTTAAACACACCGAAATAGTATCGAACTGTTCTCCATATTGCAAAGCTGTTTCGCTCTTGCTTACTAAAGCGTTCCAAATACGAGCTCCATCAAGATGATAGCCTAAATTATTATCATAACATACTTTTCTGATTTTCAAAATTTCATCAAAATCCCAACAGGCTCCACCTCCTTTATTGGTTGTGTTTTCAACAGCTACCAAACTTGTTTGACTATAATAATAATCTGATGGATTTATAGATTCTAAAACTTGTTCTGCTGAAAACATCCCACGAATACCATCAATAAGCCTACAAGAAGCTCCACTATTTGCAGATACACCTCCAGTTTCGTAATTATAGATGTGAGCATATTTATCACATATAACCTGCTCACTTGGGTTTGTATGTAGCTTTATAGCGGTTTGATTTGCCATACTTCCAGAAGGAAAAAATACTGCATTTTGTTTGCCAAACATTCTAGCAAGTTTTACTTCTAATTCATTAACAGTAGGGTCTTCACCAAAAACATCATCACCAACTTGTGCGCTCATCATAGCATCTAACATGCCTTGGGTCGGCTTTGTTACTGTATCGCTTCTTAAATCTATAATCATTTTAATAAAATTAATAAGATGAATAACTACATTTATCGCTTCCTATTGGTGAACCATCTGGAATTTTAGGAGATGATTCAAGTATATACTCTTCAGGTTCTTCATTAAATCTCTTTATTAAGCGTTTGAATTGATTGGAATAAACTGAATTATCTAACCCTTCAAAAATAGTTTGAATGGCTTTGTTAGCTATTGCATTTACCTGAAAATAGGCATTATCGTTTACAGCTAAATTCATAATATATTTCAATACATTTTCATTTACCATTTGCTGTACTTCATTTAAATAAGGGGCTTTTTGTGTTTTTTTAAACGATTCATTTATAAGTGTTTGCAGCACTTCATCTAAACTTAATTGATTATTGTCTAAACTCTTTTGTTGTACCAAACGATTAGCACGTTCAGGGTGCAATAACAAACTCAAAGTCATATCACTTGCGGTAGCTGTAACACTTAAAGCATCAAACCCTACTCCTGTTTTCCCTTTAAAGGATTCTCGACTTCTGCCATAAGCAAAGGCTCTGGGTGGAAATAAATCTAGTTTGTTCTTCGGAATAGCTAAAACTTCAGCATCTATAGTTTTTAAAACTGTATTAAGAGTTTCTCTCTGTATATTAACATCGACAACTTTTGTTGTAAACTGTCCATCACCTTTAACAGCATAGTTGTAATCTAATCCACCAACTACTTTTGTAGCTGCTTCTACTTGAAAGCGATGAAAGAAATATAACGGCACAAAAACATCTTCTAAAACCGAATAAGGCTCACTAGTACGAATATTATCTTTTGAAAAATTTGAAATTGCGATGGCTCTTACTTTTAAAACATCTTCTAAACCTTGAGAGGCTGTTTTACCATTATCCCAAAGATGTGCCAAAACATGTGCTCCTCCTTGTGGACGTGCATCACTATCTGCTATAAACCGCAACCCATCATTTTTTGCCTTATCAAGAATTTTGTTTAGTGCATCTTTTTCATTTGTAGCATTATCAAATTCAGAATATGAATAAGCCACAGTTACTTTATCCCAATCACCAATTTTTGTATCATAGGCATTACTTAAATCTATTTCATTTCCATTAGTAGTAATTAATGGATGTGGATAATCCATAACAGATGCTCTTCCATTTGTACTAGCCGCAAAATTGTGAGTAAAACCTAAAGTATGACCAACTTCATGTGCTCCTAATTGACGGATTCTTGCCAAAGCCATTTCTAGCATAGGTTGATAATTATCATCACGCTTGCCAAATGGTTTATTTAATAAAGCCTGAGCAATTAAAAAATCTTGTCGAATTCTTAAACTTCCTAAGCTAACATGCCCTTTAATTATTTCTCCAGTTCTAGGATCTGTAACACTAGCACCATAACTCCAACCTCTTGTTGAGCGATGTACCCATTGTATCACATTATATCTACAATCTAATAAATCGACACCTTCAGGTAACATTTTAATTTGAAATGCATCCTTAAAACCTATGGCTTCGTAAGCCTGATTCCACCAACGTGCTCCATCCATTAACGCTGATCGTACTGGCTCTGGAGTGCCTGGATCGAGATAGTAAATAATTGGCTCTTTAGCTTCGCTTACAGCAGCATTTGGATCTTTTTTTTCTAAACGATGACGAATAATATAACGCTTTCTAATCTGTTCTTGCACAGGAGTAGCATAATCTAAATATGAGATAGGAATAGCTCCACTTCGTACATCAAATTCTCTTGGTTTATAATTATTATCGGGAAGTTCTATAAATGAGTGATGTTGTATAACTGTTACTAATGAAGCTGTTGGTGTTACACTACTAATATTTCTACCTTTTGGCTCACCTTTAAAAGTTAATAAGGCTTCAAATTCTACATTTTTAGGGAAAGCTCTAGTACGCTCTAAAGCTAAAGCACTTTTACTTAAATCTAATTTATATACACCTTCGCTAGATTGTTTTAACCTATTTGCAACACCATGAGTGTCTTGCATTAAAAAAGGTGTAAAATCTACTATGTAACTTCCATCTTTAGTTTCAACTATTTTAAACCCAAACAACACTGATTTTGCAAAAGCCTGTTCTATACTCTTCTTTTCTAATTCATTTTTGGTAATTGCTCTATAATCTTGGTTAGGCTGAATTAACAACAACTTGTTGCCTGCTTTAATAAATTTTACTAAACGTTCTCCTCCAAGTTGACCTCTATCTAAGCCTATATCGTTTGAACCAATCCCACTAGAAAGCGAACTTATATATAAAAATTCTTTATTAAGATCTTTAACTTCAAGATAGATTTTGTCGTTAGCTTCTTCATAAAAAAAGTTAAAATAACCATGGTAGTTCTCTACCTTTTTTTCACTTAAAACTTGTGAAAAAATAGCATTAAAACTCAGGAATAAAACAGCACAAAAAATATTTTTTTTCATCTTTAAAAATTTAGATTATAAAACTAAACAATTCAAAATAAATAGACATTAATTTTCTCTAAAGTATATAAATTCTATTTTTGCTAAAAGGAATTAAATTTATGGTAACAACCGATCAAATTAAAGATCTTTTAGAGCGCCTTGGTGCGTTAAGGAGGTATCTTTGACTTAGATGCCAAACTTATAGAAATTCAAAACCAAGAAGAACAAACATTTGACCCCAATTTCTGGAATGATTCTAAAGCTGCTGAAGTGATTATGAAATCGCTTAGAACAAAGAAAAAATGGGTAGATGATTATAAGACTATTGAAAACCATATTGGTGATCTCGAAGTTCTTTACGAATTTTATAAAGAAGGAGAATCCACTGCTGAAGAAGTAGATATTCAATTTAATAAAGCTTCAGAACTTCTCGAAAACATAGAATTTAAAAACATGTTATCTAACGAAAGTGATAGCATGAGCGCAATTCTACAAATTACAGCTGGAGCTGGAGGAACCGAAAGCTGTGATTGGGCACAAATGCTAATGCGTATGTATGTCATGTATGCCGAAAAGAGTGGTTATAAAATAAGAGAACTTAATTACCAAGAAGGTGATGTTGCAGGTATAAAGACTGTTACCATAGAGATTGAAGGTGATTATGCTTTTGGTTGGCTTAAAGGCGAAAATGGTGTGCATCGTTTGGTAAGAATCTCGCCTTTTGATAGTAATGCAAAACGTCATACAAGTTTTGCTTCGGTTTATGTGTATCCTTTAATTGATGACACTATAGAAATTGACATAAATCCTGCCGATATCGAAATAACAACTGCACGTTCTAGTGGTGCTGGAGGTCAAAATGTAAACAAAGTAGAAACCAAAGTTCAATTAACTCACTTCCCTTCAGGTATAAAAATCTCTTGTTCCGAAACTAGATCGCAACACGATAATAGAACAAGAGCTATGCAAATGCTTAAATCTCAACTTTATGAAATTGAATTAGAAAAACAATTAGCAGAACGTGATGATATTGAATCTGGGAAAATGAAAATTGAATGGGGAAGTCAAATACGTAACTATGTGATGCATCCTTATAAATTAGTAAAAGATGTTAGAACAGCTCATGAAACTGGCAATGTTGATGCCGTTATGAATGGCGATATTGAACCATTTTTAAAAGCCTATTTAATGATGATGGGACAAAAAGAAGAAAATAAATCCATTTAATGAAACACATAGATACTATAATTTTTGATCTTGGAGGTGTTTTAATCGATTGGAATCCTGAATATGTATATTTAGATGTTTTTAATGGTGATAGAAAAAAAATGCAATGGTTTTTCGATAATATTTGTACTAACAATTGGAATGAAAATCAAGACGCAGGTTATCCAATGGCTAAAGCAACCGAAGAGCGTATTGCTCTTTTCCCTGAATATGAAGACTTGATTAGGATGTTTTACGGTCGTTGGGTCGATATGTTAGGAAATGCAATAACTCAAACTGTAGATATCCTAAATAAACTTATAAAGTCAAATAATTATAAAATAGTCGCCCTAACAAATTGGAGCCACGAAACCTTTCCTATTGCGCTTAATCGTTTCGATTTTTTACATCGCTTTGAAGGAATTGTGGTTTCTGGTCAAGAAAAAACAAGAAAACCATTTCCAGATATTTATAAAATTACCTTAAAACGCTATAATATTATAGCTGAAAATTCTATTTTTATTGACGATAACTTAAGAAATATAACAGCTGCAAACGAATTAGGAATTAACGGAATTCATTTTAAAAATGCTAGCCTACTTATTGAACAACTAAAACATTATAAAATAACTATTTAATGATTGTAATTTACCATAACCCAAGATGCAGTAAATCTAGAGAAACTTTAGAAATTCTAGAAACAAAAAAAGCCGATTACGAAGTTATAAAATATCTTGATGTCCCTCTAGGAGAAGAAAAACTTAGTAAGATTATTAAACTATTAAAAATAAAGCCTATTGAGTTAGTCAGAAAAAATGAATCTATTTGGAAAGAAAATTTTAAACATTTAGATTTTACTGATGAAGAACTTATACAAGTCATGACAAAATATCCTAAACTTATAGAGCGTCCAATTGTAATTAATGGCAACAAAGCAACTATAGGTAGACCTCCTAAAAAAATCCTAGATATAATCTAAACTGTATCTTTTTTTTAACACAACTTTAACCAAAGGCATTTAAACCATAGACTACTTTTGTTATCTTAAATTTTAGACAATATTATTAATAAGTACATGAAACGTATTAAAATTCTTGTTCTTTTACTTTTATTGAGCTCATCAACCGCTTTTGCACAACAATATAATCAAAGAAATGGTCAGCGAGGAGGGCGTAATCAAAGTATTGTTGAGAGATCGGATACAACACCGAATGCTGAAGATCAAAAAAAAGAATTTCAAGAAAAGTTAGAGAAGCATATCCAAAATTTTATAAATAAATTGGAAGTAGATGAGTTTCAAAAACATATTATAAAGCAAAAGCTACATTCATACTTTGTTGAAAAAATGTCATTATTCAAAAGCGGATTAGAAAATCGCGAAGCAATCGAAGAGAAAATACTGCAACTCGACAACACTCATTTCAATGATCTAAAGGAAATGACGCCAGTACATATACAAGACAGCATTCAAAAGTTTATAAAAATAAAAGAAATAAAATCTAAGAGTCGAAAAAAAAAGAAGCGTAAAAAAAAGAAAACCAATTAGTTTATGAAGTATCTGACAATCATTTTTGCGCTCCTATTTACATTTAATACTAACGCTCAACGTCCTCAACAAAAAGAAGTTACTATAACTGGAAAAATTATAGACAAAGATTCAAATCAGCCTTTAGAATATGCAACGATTGCGTTTTTTAGTAAACGTGAAAACAAAATTGTTACTGGAGGCATAACAGATGAGAAAGGAAATTTCAGTATTCCTGTACCAATTGGTATGTATGACATTTTGATAGAATATATTTCGTTTAAAACCCAAACTATTTCGAGTAGAAGACTTGCACAAAGCAAAAACATTGGTACATATTTTCTTGAGATAGATATGGAAGCCCTTGATGAAGTTGAAGTTATTGCAGAACGCACTACAGTAGAAATTAAACTCGATAAGAAAATTTATAACGTGGGTAAAGACTTAACTGTTCGAGGCGGAACTGTTAGTGACGTACTTGATAATGTCCCTTCAGTTTCGGTAGATGTTGAAGGTAATGTAGCACTAAGAGGAAATGATAACGTTCGCATCTTGATTAATGGAAAACCTTCAGGTTTAGTAGGACTAAATTCTACTGATGCTTTACGTCAATTACCTGCTGAAGCTATTGAGAAAGTTGAAGTTATTACTTCTCCTTCTGCAAGATATGATGCCGAAGGTACTGCAGGAATTTTAAATATAATATTAAGAAGAAGTAAATTACAAGGTTTAAATGGTGCAATTACAGTTAATAGTGGTTATCCACTTTCTGCTGGAATTTCAGGAAACATTAATTATCGAACAGGCGATTTTAACTTTTTTAATACATCTAGTTATCGCTATAGAGAAATTCCTGGCCAATCTAATACTAAAACAGAGTTTTTTAATTCTGGCTCATCATTAAATGAACATAGAGATTTTGATAGAATAAGAAAAGGCTATACTACAAATCTAGGTGTCGAATGGTACATAAACGACACAGCCTCATTTACAACTTCATTAGTATTAAGAGATAGTGATAATGAAAGTAATACAACAAACGTAAGTTTTGGAGCTGACCCATTAGGAATTCCTTTTGATTTGTTACGTCTAGAAGATGAATTAGAAGATGACAAAACCATACAATATTCCATGAATTTTGATAAACAATTTAATGGGAATAGTGAACATCGATTTACTTTCGATTTTCAATTTGAAAATAGTAAAGAAGATGAGAATGGACTTGTTTCTGAAAACGATGGATTTGCTGAAAGAGCCGTAACACTCGAAAATCAGGATCGTATATTGTTACAAACCGATTTTACAAAACCTATAGGAGAAAATAGTCAATTTGAATTAGGTTACAGAGGTAACTTTAATGAATTAGATACAGATTATGCTTTAGAGTTTTTTGATAATGGAGATTATGTTTTGGATACTAATGTAAGCAATAATCTTATTTACAAAGAACACATTAATGCGTTCTACTCGCAATTTGGGAGTAAAATTAAAAACAAATTTTCATTTTTATTAGGGCTACGATTTGAATCAACAAGAATAACCATTGATCAAGCAACAAGTGGTGATTTTGAAAGAAAGAATTACTCAGAGTTTTTTCCTACTGTTAATTTAGGCTATGAAATATCTGAAGATCAAAATATAACATTAGGATATAACAGAAGAATTAGACGTCCAAGATCAAGATTTATAAATCCTTTTCCTTCAAGAAGTAGTGCCACAAATATTTTTCAAGGCAATCCTAATATTGACCCAAGCTTTTCTAATGGCGTAGATTTAGGATACTTAAATAAAATAGGGAAATTTACATTAAATTCTTCTATTTATTATCAACACGCTACTGATGTATTTACCTTTATTTCTGAAGACACTGGAGAAACAGCATTAATCGGAGGTACTCAAATACCCATAATTAGACGTATGCCAATAAATTTAGCTACTAATGATAGAGTTGGATTTGAATTTACAGTTACATATAGACCTTCAAGAAAATGGAATTTTAATGGAAACTTTAACTTATTCCAATCGGAAACTAAAGGCGATTTTAATGGAATAAATTATGATGCTAAAAATGTAAGTTGGTTTATTCGTTTTAATAATAAATACACACTTCCTGGCAAAATTGATTGGCAAACTAGACTTTTTTATATGGGACCGAGAGAAACTGCAATAAGTAAAAGCAAAGGTATGTTTTCAACAAGTTTAGCATTTAGTAAAGATTTGTTTAAAGAAAAAGCATCTCTTGCTTTTAATATAAGCGATGTGTTTAATACAAGAAAACACTCTTCCGAAACTACAACAGAGACATTTTATAGTGACAGTGAATTTCAATGGAGGAAAAGAAGCTTTAATTTATCATTTACATATAGATTTAACCAGAAGAAAAACCAACGACAACGAAGAAGCCAAAATGGTGATGATGATCAAGATTTTGAAGGTTCATAAGATTAAAATTTTAACTAACAAAAAAGGAAGCCAATTGGCTTCCTTTTTTATGTATCAAAACAACAGTTGAAAAGTTGTTATAGTTATTTGTTTTTTTTACTAGCTCTACGTTCTTTAAAATTTTCAATTAAGGCTCCTCCAATCCAATAAGGAATTACAAAAGTTATTAAAAATATCATTAGCCAAAATCCTAAAGTAAGTATTCCTAAAAAGGCTAAAAATCCTAAATATTGATCAAAATCGAACATAAGTATATGTGTGTCTATTAAAAAATCTTGCACAAAGATAGTATATCGTTTTATTCTATACAACACCAAGTATAAAATTTATTAACATCAATTTCTAACAAAAAACTAACATTTATCATAAGCTAAAATCCATAAATCACGTAAATTAGCACATGATTTTTAAATACAAAAGTGATGAGTTTTAGAATAGAAAAAGATACGATGGGAGAAGTAAAAGTCCCTACAGATAAACTATGGGGAGCACAAACTGAACGTTCTCGAAATAATTTTAAAATTGGCACACCAGCCTCAATGCCAATTGAAATTGTTTATGGCTTTGCATATCTTAAAAAAGCTGCTGCATATACCAACTGTGAACTTGGTGTATTACCAGTTGAAAAACGTGACCTTATAGCACAAGTCTGTGATGAAATTTTAAAAGGTAAACATGATGCGCAATTCCCTTTGGTTATTTGGCAAACAGGTTCTGGAACACAAAGCAATATGAATGTAAATGAAGTTATTGCTAATAGAGCACATCAAATTGCAGGAAAAACTATTGGAGAGGGCGAAAAAACCATTCAACCAAATGATGATGTAAATAAATCACAATCTTCTAATGATACATTCCCAACAGGAATGCATATTGCAGCATATAAAAAAGTTATAGAAATTACTTTGCCAGGCGTAAAGCAATTAAGAGACACTTTAAAACAAAAATCTGAAGATTTTAAAGATGTTGTAAAAATTGGTCGAACACATTTAATGGATGCTACTCCACTTACGCTTGGACAGGAGTTTTCGGGCTATGTATCGCAATTAGATCATGGGATTAAAGCATTAGAAAACACACTACCACATTTAAGCGAATTAGCACTTGGTGGTACAGCAGTTGGAACAGGTTTAAACACGCCAAAAGGATATACAAATAGGGTTTCAGAGATTATTGCAGAATTTACAGGATTACCTTTTGTTTCTGCACAAAACAAATTTGAAGCACTAGCTGCACATGATGCATTTATAGAAACTCATGGAGCTTTAAAACAATTAGCAGTTTCCTTAAATAAAATTGCAAACGATATACGTATGATGGCTTCTGGACCAAGAAGTGGAATTGGCGAAATTAATATTCCAGCCAACGAACCTGGAAGTTCTATCATGCCTGGAAAAGTAAATCCTACACAATGTGAAGCTCTAACAATGGTTTGTGCACAGGTTATGGGTAATGATGTTGCAATAACAATAGGTGGCACACAAGGTCATTATGAATTAAATGTATTTAAACCAATCATGGCAGCTAATTTATTACAGTCGGCTCAATTGTTAGGTGATGCTTGTGTAAGTTTTAATATAAATTGTGCTGTTGGCATAGAGCCTAATCATAAAGTTATTAAACAATTATTAAACAATTCGTTAATGCTTGTAACTGCTTTAAACACTAAAATTGGGTATTACAAAGCGGCTGAAATTGCAAATACAGCACATAAAAATGGTACCACATTAAAAGAAGAAGCTGTTAATTTAGGCTATGTAACTGACAGAGAATATGATGAATGGGTAAAACCTGAAAATATGGTTGGTAGCTTAAAATAAAAATTATAACTTTAACTGCTAAATCTATCTACTATGAAAAAAACTTTACTTACTTATTTCACTATTTTATGCTTTGTAGTTTCAGTTACTTCTCAAACTACTTTTTCCTCTAAAATGAATATTACAAATTCTACTGGGGAAGACCCATTTGCAATAGTCTCTGGAGATTTAGATAATGACACGCATAATGATATTTTATTTT